>OGIT01000765.1_pt1 | contig 11117 bp, 8 predicted proteins | sample 1571881 | NCBI WGS metagenome assembly OGIT01 (sample SAMEA2582101, study PRJEB24529) | metagenome | biome: Human gut stool | place: China | collected 2011 | reverse complement strand
CGCCACAGCGCGAGGAGCTGGCCGAGGTGGATGTGGACTGGCTGATCGCCGAGCGTCCCGGCAGGGTAAAAACCTTGAAGCAGCATCCGCGCAAGAACAAAACGGCCATCAACATCGAATACATGAAAGCCAGCATCCGTGCCAGGGTGGAGCACCCGTTTCGCATCATCAAGCGGCAGTTCGGCTTCGTGAAAGCCAGATACAAGGGGCTGCTGAAAAACGATAACCAACTGGCGATGTTATTCACCCTGGCCAACCTGTTTCGGGTGGACCAAATGATACGTCAGTGGGAGAGATCTCAGTAAAAACCGGAAATAACGCCAGAAATGGTGGAAAAAATAGCCTAAATAGGCTGATTCGATGTGTTTGCGGGAAAAAAATCGGCCCAGATCCGCGAAATTTTAATCAGCGAGTCAGCTTGGGAAGAAATGACCTGCTTATTCGCACCTTCCCTAGCCAACACCTTTCTGCCATTCGGCTCCCGTTTCCTGATCGCATTTAACAGTGTGAAGCTGGCGCCGGGTTATACAGACAGCTGCAGTCTCATCCTGCCGGGCTAAACCTGCAGTACACAGGGGAACGGATACCGTCAGGTAACATGACCGTCTCAGCACCCGATTGAGATTTTCGTAAGGGATATAGAGCGTTACTGAAAAATTGACTGTGGCATGTTATCCCCCATGGAATGGTGAACAGACCAGGGATTACCCCCATTAAACCCGCATTCCGTAGTCAATATCTGCGTATCATGACCCGAAATCACATATGACAGTCAATATTGTTCGATCCGGGCAGACATGATAGAGAATAAATATTGACTGCGGTATGCGTGATGCATATCACAGTCAATGGAATGTCCTTAGCGGCATACGGCAGTCATGATATGCATATCGCAGTCAATTTTCTGGCTTCATCGCTGAGAGGGCTTCAGCCAGTTTAAGAGGATCGATGCCAGCAGCCTTCAGCGCCTTAATGACTTCGTCATAATTTTGCTCTGGCGCCTTCTCTTCTTCCTCTTTGCGCGGAACCTTCACAGGACTACTGATGAGTTTGGGGTTGCGATAATGCACGCTGAAATAGGTGGCTCGGCCACGTTTAAACTCGGTGTAATCCAGATAACCAATATCCCGCAGCTGCTCCATCGCCTTACGCACCGTGTGGTTCTGCGTATAGACATTTGAGGTGAGATTCAGCCGGTCACGCATCCGTTTCATGGAAATAGGTGCAGGATTCTGGGGAAGACTTTCGATGTAGGTATAAAGCGCCTGGGCTGATTCCTTGCGCTGCAGGGCGTCAATGGCTTTCAGCCGCAGCAGTACCCTTCTGTCCATGTGGTAAAGCTCAAACAGCTTAGGTTCAGCCTTGATCTCAACGATATCCTCGTTGATGTCATAATAGGCTGACTGCACCAGATGGGTGGTCCATCCTTTGGTCTCGCTCTGGAACTTCAGCGTAACCGAGGCGAGTTTAAACAGGGAATTACTGATGCGATCGCGCATTTTTTTGTTTGAACGACGGGAGTCAAATCCGCACATCTTAACGAATTCGACGAACGACAGTTCCAGGGTGTCACTTTTTACCCCATACTCCGACATGGAGCGAATTATCCCCAGCCAGACTTTAAAATCCGTGTCCATATCAAGACGCGAACCGGTGATCTTAACGTCAGTGTATCCTTCGCTTTTGGCAATGGCCAGCTGTACAAGCTCCTCAGTCGCGTCTGTAACGTTTTTCCGGTTCGCCTTGCTCTTCCCTGTTGATTTCAGAGTTGGGACGAAGAGACCGAGTCTCATGAGCGCTACTGGCTGCACGGTACTGGTGCTGTTGACATCCAGCTTAACAACTTCACCGGTTGTCTTATCAACTTCCTGAAGGTTCAGAAGTAAGCTATTATTTTCGCTCGTCATCTTGATCCTCAACGGTTATCCACAAAAGGATGTAGTAATACGTATCGCAGTCAACGGATATACATACCTCAGTAAATACCGTTGCATATCACAGTATTAGATTATGCATATAACAGTCAACATTTTACATTCCGCAGTCGATCCAGACAGACGTTAAAGCCAGTTACAGCGCATGCTGGAGCGATCCGGGGATCTCTTTTGGATCTCACTATGATCTCCTTGGGATCAATTATTGGATCGAGACCATGAATAACCCAGATACAAGGCCGGAAGCGCCACACCAGATATCCAGAACCCTGGCCTGATTTTCCTGAATACGCTCTGGAAGATTGAGATCTACAGGTACAACAATGAAACATTGACTGCGGTATGCTGAGTCGTCTTTCCTACAGATGCGGTAAGCATCATACCATAGTCAATATATTACATACCGCAGTCAATTTCATTATAACTGGCTGATCCCGAGTCATCTTTAGCAACCCGACGTACGTGCAATCTGTGAGTTCTGTGATTTTCCGCTTCCTCGCCGCTTTCTCACTGTGTGAGATCGCTTACTGCGGCGAGCGGCAGTGATTAATATTGACTGCGGTATGTACTCTTTTGTAATCCCCTGCGTTCTTTCATTACCCAATGTGGTTCACTTTGCACTTTTTCGTGTGCTTTGCGATTTTATTGTTGCTTTGCAATAAATTCCAAGATTTAATAAAATAATGCAAAGTGATGATTAAAGGATGTTCAGTATGGGACTCATGGATACACTCAACCAGTGCATAAGTGCTGGTCATGAAATGACGAAAGCAATCGCCATTGCACAGTTTAATGATGACAGTCCGGAAGCCCGGAAAATAACCCGGCGCTGGAGGATTGGTGAAGCGGCAGATTTAGTTGGCGTGTCATCTCAGGCTATCAGGGATGCCGAGAAAGCTGGCCGGCTGCCGCACCCTGATATGGAAACCCGTGGGAGAGTTGAGCAACGCGTTGGTTATACCATCGAACAAATCAATCACATGAGGGATGTATTTGGTACACGACTGCGCCGTGCTGAAGATGCGTTTCCGCCGGTGATTGGCGTTGCAGCTCACAAAGGTGGTGTTTACAAAACCTCAGTATCCGTTCACCTGGCTCAGGATCTTGCTCTGAAAGGACTCCGTGTTCTGCTTGTTGAAGGCAATGACCCACAGGGAACTGCTTCTATGTATCACGGATGGGTGCCCGATCTTCATATTCATGCTGAGGACACTCTCCTGCCCTTTTATCTTGGGGAAAAGGATGACGCCAGCTACGCTATAAAGCCCACCTGCTGGCCTGGCCTTGATATCATCCCGTCCTGTCTGGCACTGCACCGCATTGAAACCGAGCTGATGGGGAAATTTGACGAAGGCAAATTACCTGCTGACCCGCACCTGATGCTCCGTCTGGCCATTGAAACTGTCGCTCATGATTATGACGTGATAGTTATCGACAGTGCACCCAACCTTGGTATCGGTACGATAAATGTTGTATGCGCTGCTGATATTCTGATTGTCCCTACTCCGGCAGAGCTGTTCGACTACACCTCCGCACTGCAGTTTTTCGATATGCTACGTGACCTGCTTAAGAACGTGGATCTTAAAGGCTTCGAGCCAGATGTCCGTATTCTGCTTACCAAATACAGTAATAATAATGGCTCGCAGTCCCCGTGGATGGAAGAACAAATTCGGGATGCCTGGGGAAGCATGGTCCTTAAAAATGTTGTGCGCGAAACGGATGAAGTCGGCAAAGGTCAGATCCGTATGAGAACCGTTTTTGAACAGGCTATTGATCAACGTTCTTCAACCGGTGCCTGGCGTAATGCCCTCTCTATCTGGGAGCCTGTTTGCAATGAGATTTTTGATCGTCTGATTAAACCACGCTGGGAGATTAGATAATGAAGCGTGCTCCTGTCATTCCAAGACATACCACACTTACTCAATCGACTGAAGATACTTCATCACCGGCGCCGGCCGCGCCGATGGTGGATTCATTAATTGCGCGCGTGGGTGCTATGGCCCGCGGTAATGCAATCTCTCTTCCGGTATGTGGACGGGAAGTAAAATTTACCCTTGAGGTGCTCCGGGGAGACTCTGTTGAGAGCGCTTCACGCGTATGGTCAGGCAATGAGCGCGATCAGGAACTACTTACCGAAGATGCTCTGGATGATCTCATTCCTTCATTTTTACTGACCGGTCAGCAGACTCCAGCTTTCGGCCGCCGGGTTTCTGATGTCATAGAAATTGCCGACGGCAGCCGTCGCCGTAAAGCCGCAATCCTGACGGAAAGTGATTATCGCGTTCTGGTTGGTGAACTGGACGATGAGCAGATGGCTGCATTGTCCCGACTGGGTAACGATTATCGGCCGACGAGTGCTTATGAACGTGGCCTGCGTTATACAAGCCGGCTGCAGAATGAGTTTGCAGGAAATATTTCTGCGCTTGCCGATGCGGAAAACATTTCTCGTAAGATCATTACCCGCTGTATTAATACGGCCAAACTGCCTAAATCCGTTGTTGCCCTGTTTGCACATCCTGGAGAACTGTCTGCCCGGTCAGGTGAAGCCCTTCAGAAGGCTTTTGCAGATAAAGAAGAATTACTGAAGCAGCAGGCTGAGACTCTCCACGATCAGAAGAAAGCGGGACTAATCTTTGAAGCTGAAGAGGTCATTAGTCTTTTAACATCCGTACTGAAACAATCTCCCGCATCAAGAGTTAATCTGAGCTCACGTCATCAGTTTGCTCCAGGGGCAACAGCATTGTATAAGGGCGATAAAATGGTGCTTAACCTGGATAGGTCCCGCATTCCTGCGGAGTATATAGAGAAAATAGAAGCCATTCTTAAGGAGCTTGAGAAACCAGGAGTCTGATGCGGACACGCTTTAGTCTACGGTGATCTCCCTTTACTTCATTTCCTTTCTCACAGGCCAGAAAACATAACTGGCCTGAATATTCTCTCTGGGACCACGGTTCCACCTGCGTCATCTGTCAGCTTATCTCCCTGGGACCACGGTCCCACCTGCATCGTCGGTCAGGTTATCTCCCAGGGACCACGGTCCCACCTGTATCGCCGGTCAGCTTATCTGCCTGGGACCACGGTCCCACCTGCATCGTCAGCACATTATTAGTTAGGGATAACGGTTCAATCAATGCCTGTCACGAACAGGTATTGGCTTGTCGCCAGCAACCCGATGAGCGGAGTAATCACGCAGCAGGGCGGCTATTACAGGCGATGGTGAAAGCTCTATTGGGATCTGAACGAAGCATGTTGAGTGAAATTTGCAAAATTTCGCAGAGTATGCGGCTTAATCTTTAAATTTCCGCCGGCATTTTTAAAGCCAGCTACCGATGCTGCGCGTTGGCCGGCCCTTCGTCCGGCGGGTAACCAGTACCGGCCGATCTTACGACCCTGGATGAACATCATCCCGTCAGCAGCGTCTCCACTGTGATGTCGTTTTTCACACTGTCCGATCACAAAATAGAACGGGGAGGGACAACATATGGTAGGAAAAGCAGTTGCCAGAGACACAATATATTGATTATCCACAGTAACGGGGGATAACCGTGTGGGTAACATATTGAAAGTCCGTCACGTTATCGTATTAATTGACTTTGTATACACCACTGGACCATGAAAAGAATCCGGGGGAATCATCACAGAGCATAAACATACCGTTTTGTTTTTGGGTGACGGCAAGGAGGCCCCTGTTATCCAGTGCGCCGTAAAACCCCGACCTTCAGGGCGGGGATATAATGCGCGGTTTTCCGACTAACTTCGGTTAAAATAGCCTCATGAAACGACTTCAAGCCTTCAAATTCCAGTTAAGACCGAATGGTCAGCAGGAGCGCGATATGCGGCGCTTCGCTGGGGCTTGTCGCTTCGTTTTTAACCGTGCGCTGGCGCTTCAAAACGAAAACCATGAAGCGGGGAACAAATATGTTTCCTACACCAAAATGGCTTCATGGCTCATTGAGTGGAAATCACACCCTGATACCCAGTGGCTAAAAGACACGCCATCACAGCCGTTGCAGCAGTCGCTCAAAGATCTGGAGCGCGGCTACAAGAATTTCTTCCAGAAGCGTGCAGCATTCCCTCGTTTCAAGAAACGCGGCCAAAACGATGCATTCCGCTACCCGCAAGGCGTGAAGCTCGATCAGACCAACAATTGTATAGCGCTTCCTAAGTTGGGCTGGATACGCTATCGCAATAGCCGTGAAGTCATCGGCGAAGTTAAAAACGTCACGGTCATCCAGTCATGCGGCAAATGGTACGTTAGCATCCAGACGGAATACGAAGTGCCTGAACAGGTTCATAAGGCAGCGTCAATGGTCGGTTTGGACGCCGGAGTCACGAAACTTGCCACGCTTTCTGATGGCACCGTATACCAGCCAGTCAATAGCTTTAAAGCAAACCAGCGTAAGCTGGCTATGCTTCAACGGCAGTTAAGCCGCAAAGTTAAATTCAGTGCCAGCTGGCAGAAACAGAAGAAAAAAATCCAGCGTCTGCACTCACACATTGCCAATATCCGGCGCGACTACCTTCACAAAGTCACCAGTGAAATCAGCAAAAACCACGCGATGATCGTCATTGAGGACTTGAAGGTCTGTAACATTTCGAAATCGGCAAAAGGTACGGCAGAGCGGCCCGGACGAAACATCAGAGCCAAATCAGGCTTAAACCGTTCGATACTGGATCAGGGCTGGTACGAAATGCGCAGACAGCTTGAGTATAAGCAGCTCTGGCGTGGTGGCCAGGTACTGGCGATACCTCCGGCATACACAAGCCAGCGTTGTGTCTGTTGTGGTCATACGGCGAAAGAAAACCGTCAAACGCAAAGTAAATTCGTGTGTCAGGTATGCGGCTATACCGAGAACGCCGATATCAACGGAGCACGTAACATTTTAGCGGCAGGACATGCCGTGCTTGCCTGTGGAGGGATGGTACAGTCAGGCCGCCCACTGAAGCAGGAACCCACCGAGGCGAGTCAGGCTCCGGTCTGAACGCTGTAGGAATCCTCGCCCTTCAGGGCGGGGAGGATGTCAACAATTGCACCAGGTCTTTTTCGTCCAGCGCATCGAGCATTTGTTCATACAGAGCCGCGGGCACACAATAAAAAACAGGGCGGTTGCGGTCAATAATCGCGACCGGGTAGCCGCCGCCGGCACTGGCGGTGGCCACCGGATCGTTTTTAAGTTCTCAGACGCTGGCAGTCACATCACACAGAATGATGTTTGTCATGGTTCCCTCCTGAGACAAGTCATCTGTATGATCGGTAAAGTAAGCTCTGGCCGCAAGTCCCGTCTGTCATTTCGACGGTCAGAAACGGGCAACCGGCAGCTCCTTCCAGCAGGTGGTATATGCCGGTGACAGCATCTCCCGTTTCATCTGCCAGTCCGGCGCAATCCCCCGTCCGGCAAACCAGACTTTCCCGAGTCCGGAATGATTAATGCCGTCGAGCACCTTCATCAGCGCATCGCTGTGCGGCCGTGGCTGCACGTCATCGAACAGATTCAGCTGCGCGACGCCGTTCGGACTGAAATCATTGAGCATTATCCCCGCTTTTGCGTAGCGGTGGCCATCGAGCCAGATTCTGTCCAGAGACCTGACCGCTGCCGCGATAATGTCCCGGGTGTCACGGGTAGGGGGGTTCAGTTTTTCCGTGGCCACGTTACCGTAATACGGCTCATTAACCGCAAAAGGGGATGTCTTGATGAAGGTGCTGATATGCCGGCAGTACTGTCGCTCACCGCGCAACTTTTCCGCCGCGCGCTCGGCATACTGGCAGACGACCTGGCGCATTTCTCCGTAGGTGGTGATCCGCTGCCCGAAGCTGCGACTGCAGACAATCTGCTGTTTCGGCGGCGGCGCCTCCTCCAGCGAAATGCAACTCTCGCCGTTCAGCTCACGTGCCGTGCGCTCCAGCACTACGTTGAAGTTTTTCCGGATAAATGTAGGGTTCGTCAGCGACAGCTGCAGGGCAGTGGTGATCCCCATAACGTGCAGCTTTTTCGCTATCCGGTTCCCCACGCCCCAGATTTCTTCCACCGGCTGCAGGCTGAGTAATTTTGCCGTTCTGCGTGGATTTTCGGGCGACAGCGCCAGCACCCCACTGAATTGTGGCCATTCCTTTGACGCCCACTGCGCCGATTTGGCCAGTGTTTTTGTGGCGCCGAAGCCGACACCGATCGTCAGTCCGGTTCCACTGAGAACATGCCCACGCAGCTGCCTGCCAAAATCCTCCAGATCCATACAGTGGCTAATTCCCCGGGCATCCAGGAAACATTCGTCAATTGAGTATTGTTCGACGCGGGGCGACAGCTCTTCCAGCAGGGCGACCACACGGTTACTCAGGCTCGCGTAGAGCTCGTAGTTGCTGGAAAAAACGTACAATTTTTCAGGAAACTGCGCCTCTTTGAGCTGGAACCAGGGGGTTCCCATCTTTATACCCAGCCGTTTGGCTTCAGCACTCCGGGCAATAACGCAGCCATCGTTGTTACTGAGAACGACGACAGGTTTGCCGCGCAAATCCGGCCTGAAAACCTTCTCGCAACTGGCGTAGAAGGAGTTGACGTCTGCCAGGGCGAACATCAGTCTGCCCTCCGGGTTTTATGAATGAAGGCCGTCACCACGCCGAAAATTTGCAGAGTTTCCGGATCCGGGTACAGGGAAGGGAAGTCCGGGTTCATCGCCTGCAGGGCTGGCCGCGGCGTCAGAAGCAGGCGTTTTACCGTAAATTCACCCTCAATTTCCGCGATAACAATATCCCCGTGCCGCGGCTGTTCTGCTTTATCCACGACCATCAGATCGCCGGAATAGAGGCCAATATCAGTCATTGAGTTGCCAATCGCTCTGACAAAATAGGTGGAGTGGCGCCGGTGAATGCAGTACTCATTCAGATCCAGTTCAGACTCAGTATAGTCTGCTGCCGGTGACGGAAAACCCGCAGGGCATCGCTCTGTGAACAAAGGAATTTTTACTATGCTGGCTTCTGATACTGCAGGAATGAACTTCATCGTTTTTTCCCTCGCTTAAGCTGTATATATATACAGTGTGCGCCGGGAGACCGGTAGAGATCAAGGGGTGAAAGTCCCCGACCATTGAAGGACCAGCAATCCACAAGGTCCCCGAGTCATGCGTTGCATACCGCGAGGTATGGGGCGAAGCGTTGACAGGGGTGTTGACAGGCCAGCCATTGAGCCACGAAATGTATATTAAATTACCGGGTGCCGACGTTGTACTGTTAACGGAAGGCAACATCATAGGGTGCGATACTGCGAGTGCCACATGGACCCGGCGGGGTCTGAGACCCTGGCATGTCAATACGATCTCTACGCGGGAACCGGGAGATCTCCCCTCTGACCATCTGCCAGTGTCGGAGATGGCCCGCACCGGGAAGACGAGGAGTCATAGCCGGTGATGTACGGAGAGGAGAAGTCGGACTCGCTCATAGTAGCGGCGAAGCAGGCGAACAACCCGAAAGGAGCGGAGTCAGTGGAGCGAAGGAGCGGGGCCAAGGGGAACGCGGAACAGCCACACATGCGCCGGACACAGAGCCGGGAAAGCATGTCACAGAGGCTGTCACGCGTGCGGGAAGCTGCGAAGCAGCGGAAGAAAGAACGGTTTACAGCATTGTTCCACCTGCTGACAGTCGAAGCACTGGAAGCCGCATTCCTCTCCCTGAGCAGGAAAGCGGCCGCCGGAGTGGATGGCATCAGGTGGATGGACTACGCCGGAAACATGAAGAACAACATAACAGATCTGCACCGGAGGCTACATCAGGGCAGCTACAGGGCGCAGCCCGGCAGGCGTCACTACATCCCAAAAGCGGATGGAAAACAACGCCCGCTCGGCATCGCCTCGCTGGAGGACAAGATCGTCCAGTATGCGCTGGTGAAAATCCTGAACGCAGTCTATGAAAACGACTTTATGGGGTTCTCATACGGGTTCAGACCCGGGCGAAGCCAGCACGATGCACTGGACGCACTGGCCACAGGGCTGGTACGCACTAACGTAAACTGGGTACTGGATGCCGACATCAGTCAGTTCTTCGACAGGGTGAGCCACGAATGGCTGATCAGGTTCACAGAGCATCGGATCGGCGACCGGAGGGTAATCAGGCTCATACGTAAGTGGCTCACAGCCGGGACGTCGGAGGAGGGTCAATGGCGAGCAACGGAGGAAGGCACCCCACAGGGTGCGGTCATCTCACCGCTGCTGGCAAACATATACCTCCACTACGTCTTCGATCTGTGGGCGCATCAGTGGCGACGTCGCTATGCCACAGGCAATGTGGTAATGGTCAGATACGCCGATGACATCGTCATCGGGTTCGACAAACGATACGATGCCCGGCGCTTCCGTATAGCCATGCAGCGCAGACTGAGGAAGTTCGGACTCACGGTTCACCCGGAGAAAACCCGTCTGATGGAGTTCGGCCGCTTCGCTGCCGAAAACCGTGCCATCAGGGGAAAAGGCAAACCAGAAACGTTCAACTTCCTCGGGTTCACGCACATCAGCGGGAAAGATCGCAACGGCAGGTTCATTCTGATACGAAAGACCCGCCGGGATCGGATGACGGCAACTCTGAAAGCCATCAAAGACGGTCTGCGAAGGCGCTGGCATTACTCAATCCCCGAACAGGGAAAATGGCTCAGGAGAGTGGTTCAGGGATACCTGAACTATCACTCGGTACCGGGCAACTTCCCCACCATGCAGAAGTTCAGGACACACGTAACAAACCTCTGGCGCCGGGCGCTCAGGCGCAGGAGCCAGAAGGATGATACGACCTGGACGAAAGCAAACAAACTGGCAGCCGCATGGCTACCAAGGGTTCGGGTTCTTCATCCATGGCCTGTGGAGCGGTTCACCGCCAGACACCCGAGGCAGGAGCCCGGTGCGTGAATAGCGCACGCCGGGATCTGTGCGGGGGGTATCCGGTAACGGGTATCCCTACCGCGACATATTTAACAGCGTGACGATAATCCAGATCGCCTGCCGGGTAATAGTGCCAACTTACTGATTTAGTGTACGATGGTGTTTTTGAGGTGCTCCCGTGGCTTCCATCTCCATCAGTTGTCCCTCCTGCTCAGCTACTGAAGGCGTGGTGCGTAACGGTAAAAGTACTGCCGGACATCAGCGCTATCTCTGCTCTCACTGCCGTAAAACATGGCAGTTACAGTTCACATACACCGCCTCTCAACC
>OGIT01000763.1_pt1 | contig 11133 bp, 10 predicted proteins | sample 1571881 | NCBI WGS metagenome assembly OGIT01 (sample SAMEA2582101, study PRJEB24529) | metagenome | biome: Human gut stool | place: China | collected 2011 | reverse complement strand
GTTGTGACGGACACATAGAGGGAGCCCGTGTCCACACTCTCCCCGTCGGGGCTCGCCAGGGATACCGCCGCTCCGCTCTCCCGGACAAATACATCCAGGATGGGCCCGGCGTCGGCCAGCTTGGTTAGGGCCAGCCGGTCGGTGAGCTCGTTCACCTGCACCTGGAGCCGGTCGCCGACCACGGACACATAGGTGATGGGGGTGGCCCAGGCAATCAGTCCGAAGGTGAGTCCCCCCGCCCCCAGCAGCAGCAGCAGGGTGAGCAGGAAGATACGGGCCGTCAGGCTCTCACGGATGTTCCTTCGGCACACGGTAGCCCACCCCCCTCACAGTCTCAATGTAGTCCACCCCCAGCTTTTTGCGGAGGTTCTTGATGTGGCTGTCCACCACCCGCTCGTCCCCGAAAAAGTCGTAGCCCCACAGCTTGGCCAGCAGGATTTCCCGGGTAAACACCCGCCCGGGGCTGGACAGGAGCTCCCGCAGCAGCTCCCTGGGATACAGAGGGCTGTCCTCCTGGTCATAGTGCTCGTAGGCGTCCTCCAGGACGGCGTACAGATCCTCCGCAATGGGCCAGTCCTCCGGCCCCATGGCAGAGAAGTCCGCCTTGTCCGAAATGCCCCATTTCCGGTACAGCTGCTCCAGCATCAGCTCCAGGGTATCCACCTGTTGATGGGTGAAGGGCTTGTAGGCCCGGAAAAAGTCCTTGAGGAAGGAGATGTGCTGGGACAGGGAAGATTTCTGCCGGAATGCCTCTGGCGCGTCTGGATTGTCCTCTCCATCCACATCCCACCGCTTGGCCTCCAAAAAGTTAATACGGAACTGCCCGCCCATGAGGTCTGCGTAACAGCCACCCAGTTTGCCACAGAGCCAGGTCAGCTCCTGCTCCGGGTCCAGGCAGATCACCGTCTTGCCGCTCTCCAGCAGATTGCAGATGAGCAGCTTGAGCAGGTAGCTCTTGCCCTCGCCGGAGTTGCCCAGGATGAGCACGCTGGAATTGGTCTTGTCCGGTGTGCGGCGGTCCAGATCCAGCAGGATGTCCGCACCATAGTGGTCATTGCCGATGTAGAACCCATGGGGATCGCTGCGGCCGGAGTAGTTGATGGGGTACAGGTTGGCGGTGGAGCTGGCGGGCAGCACCCGCCGGGTTGGCGGAGAGGAAGCCCTCCCGCTGGCGGAGGAGCAGGGGGTCTGCACTGAGCTTGGCCCGGGTGAGCTCGGCGCCCACCTCATCCCGCAGCAGCCGCAGCTCCTCGGGGCTTTTGGCGGCCAGCTCCAGGAACACGGCGCAGTGGATGAGGGGCTCCCGGTTCTTCCGGGCGCTGGCAATGATGGCGGCCACATCCTGAAGGTTGGCCTCCGCCGTGACACTCCGCTTCAGGTTGTCCTGATTGCTCCGATCCAGCCGGTTCTTGTTGACGGCCTTGTGGTAGATGGCGTCCTCCTCCGCCGCTGTCACTTGGCGGGCGTAGAGGTGGAGGGTGACGCCGGCCCGGTTGCAGATGTGGGAGAGCAGGGCCAGCTCCTCGGTGACGGCGGGGTAACCCCGGAGGGCCAGGACACAGCGGTACAGGCCGCCCAGCACGTAGGAGTCCGTGTTGAACTTCACGGCTGCTGGGGCGATCAGGTCCAGGAAGTCCTTGGGCTGGTGCGTCTCCACCGGTTTTTCCACCGGCTTTTTCCGCTTTTTCTGTGCTTTAGCCATGATCGGTCACCCACCTCTCTCCATCCACTTGCTCAAAGTGCTCGGTGACCACGTCCTGCTGGTAGTACACCGCCAGGATGCGCTTCACGTCCTGTTCCCCGGCCAGGCAAACGTGAAAGCCGTGATCCTGGATCTGCTTCTCCAATCGCCGGGGCAGCTCCCGATCCTCTGCGGCCTTGCTGTCCAACCGGCAGACCAGGACGAACTCCCGGGAGGCGGCGGTGGAGGACTGGCGTGCGTCCAAGTGCTCCATATCCTGCCGGAGCAGCTCCCGCAGGGCGGGAGACGGTTCCTCCTCCAGCCTCCTCTGGTAATACTGCTTGTTTTTCAGAAATGACTCCCTGGAGTCCAGGGCCAGCAGCTCCAGGGATGCCATCCCCTGGAGAAGCCCGGTGAGGGCCCGCACCCGGCCCCGGATACCCTTCGGGGACAGGATGGACAGGTTGTCCGGCCGGAGCAGGTAGAAGAGCAGTTCGTCCCTGCCGCACACCGCGCCGTGCTCCGTCAGGCGGGTGACACCCATGAGCTGCCGGGTAGTCTGCCGCTGACGCAGGAACTGCTGTTCCTTTCTATTCATTGTTATGACCATTCCTTTCCGCTACGCTTCAAGGCACCAAAGGGAATGAAACCCGGAACCACTAACGCAGCAAGTCCAAATTTGTTAAACTGTACTTGAGGAAGCAGGCATACTACAGAGCACGTGGGGGTGAGTAGGCCTAGCTTTAGCTGGACTGAATTGTTATGTGTGCCGGACGCTCTTTCAAGCACCAATGAGTAGGGCTTTGCACCCTGTAACCTTATCTTTGGAGAGACGGACTACTTCAATCTTTCAATGAGCATCCAGTCCCTGCCTGTTGCCTCGAATCCTGTTTTGAGGGGATGTGCTATGCTCAAAATCGTTTACCGTGTCTGCTGCGGGATGGATGTCCACAAATCCTTTGTCGTTGCCTGTATCGCTGCTACCAATGAGCAAGGCGTGACGACCTACAAGAGCAAGCGGTTCTCCACCTTTACCGGAGATTTGCGCCGCTGTGCTGCCTGGCTGGCCGAAAACAACTGCAAAGATGTGTGCATGGAATCTACCGGAAAGTATTGGATTCCCATTTACAACATCCTGGAGCACACCTGCAATATTGTCCTCGCTCACCCCAAATATGTGAAAGCCATCCGGGGTAAGAAAACAGACAAGCGGGACGCTAAGTGGATTGCCGACATCTTCAAGCACGACCTTGTAGCCGGAAGTTTTATCCCTCCGCCAGATATTCGTCAGCTTCGGGATTTGGTACGTTACCGCTGGAAACTCACCAACTTTACTACCGGCGAGAAAAACCGGGCGCAAAACTGCCTGACAGTCTCCAATTTCAAACTGGATGATGTGTTCTCAGATGTGTTCGGTAAGGCAGCCTCCGCAATCACTGCCCGTATTCTGGAAGATCCAACGGAGAAAATTACGGATATTTCTGGTTTCCGAACCAAAGGCATGAAAGCGACTGACGAACAGGTGCTTGCCGCCGTAGACGGTGAGATGTGTGCTGAACAGGCTGAAAAGCTCCGCATCATCCGTTCCCACATGGACAGCCTGGAACTGTGCAAGCTCAATCTGGAATCCCTGATTCTGTCCACCGCTGAGAAATACCTTCCCCAGTTCAATCTTGTTATGTCGGCGCCGGGTATCCAATCCTTTGCCGCTATCGGCATTATCTCTGAAATCGGAGTGGATATGTCCGTGTTCCCCACCTCAAAGCATCTCTGTTCCTGGGCTGGGCTTACGCCGCAAAACAACGAGAGTGCCGGCAAGAAGAAAACCACCAGAATCAGTCGAGCCGGAGCCTACATCAAGCCCTTGCTGGTGCAATGCGCGCTCTGTGCCATTCGAGCCAAGCAGTTCCCGGAAGTCCGCAACCGCTATCTCGCTCTCAAAAAGCGCCGGGGACACAAGAAAGCCATTATCGCAATTGCCAGGATGCTCCTTACAGCTATCTACAATATGCTCAAGAAAAATGAGCCTTACAATCCTGAACTATACCGGCAGGCAGACCGGCCTCCCACACATCGTGAGGTTTCTGTTGAAGAAGCAATTTTTATTCTTCAACGGCAGGGGTATTTGGTGACTGCGCCCAGCGTTACTTAGAGCCTAAATATAACCTGAAATTTGCCCGCTTCCTGGGGGCTTGGTTTTATGCGTCCTTTTTCGGAATGGTACTTAGACTACAATGTTTCAACCTTCTGCCCCCATTCATAGTATTGCTGCTGCAGGAACAGAAAGCAGGCCGCCCGCCGCAGGAAGTCCAGGACGCTGGAGCCCTCCACCTGGATGGCGAGGAAGGCGTACAGCACGGTACCCACCAGGGGCAGCATGGTCCCCGTCTGGGCCAGCGCCAATACAGAGAGCAGAAAGGCCACCCCGATAATGGCCACGTCCCGCAGCTGCCACAGCCACAGGGTGGCCTTGGCCTTCAGGTTGTCTGGGTAGATGAACACGAAAACACCTCCAAAACAGGAAGGGACCCAGCCTGTCCGGCCGGATCCCTTCCTGCAGTTTATCCTTCTGTACTGCTTTCTTCCGTATCCTCGTCACATCCATCTGTTTCCCCCTCGGTCTCTGCAACGGCTTCCTCCGGGAGGCGGCCCTCCTGCTCCACGTGCCCCTCGTTGGCGGTATCCCCTGCAGCCTTACATTCCTCCTGGGCCTCCGCCAGGGCCCTGTGGATGCAGTCCAGGAAGAAGGCGTTCTGCTTGATGCCCTTCTCCTGCAGGTAGTCCTTAAATCGCTCGAACAGCTCGCCGGGCACCTGGAATGCCACCGTTCTCTTGTCTCCGCTCATCGTAGTTTCCTCCTTCTGATTGTCGTAAAATGTTTGGATCAACCAGGCCATATACTGGCCCAGTGTTTTTCCGGATACCTCCTGCTCCTCCCGCACCCGGGCGTGAAGCCCGGCGGGGATGGGTGCACAGAGGTTCTTCACATTTTCTTCCATGGATTGGCCCCCCTTCTGTTTGGTAACGCAAGTATATCGATCCCGGCGGTAAATAGCCATCACCAACAGCAACAAAGATTTTGCCGGAAAGCAAGCATAAGCAACAATGTCAGCCCCCCTCCGCCGCCCGGGCGATGCCCGCCATGATATACTCCACGCATGGCACTGGGACACTATTACCCAAGGCCTTGTACCGGGCGGAGTCCGAGGCGCCGGGCAGGTCTGTCCACCCATCCGGGAACCCCTGAAGCCGCTCACACTCCAGTGGAGTGAGACGCCGGATCAGGAAAACCGCCAGTGTATCACGGCTTGGCTGGCAGATCAGATCGGTGGCATCCTTCCCCTGACGGGCACTCTGGGTGGAGGCGGTATCGTCCTCTCTGAATTTGTCCACCCGCTGGCGGCGAAAAATGGCGTGCCGGTCCGCACTGGTCAGGGTATAGGCCACATCATTTTGGATGCCAATGCCGTTGCCGCCATTGCGGGGCTGCCGGTCAATGGCATTGCCGCAGATACACATAGTCGGCTCCGGCTGGAGGGCCAGAGGCAGGTTGTTGCCTCCGGTACCAGCCCTGGCGGATAGTGTGGGCACGATCGGATGCGGCCCAGTGTATCGGCTGTCAATGCCGTGGTTCTCAAAAACCAGGGGCTGATGCCCGTGCTGTTGTGCCCGCAGGGTTCCGGTCTTATCTTCAGTGCAGTCCATGACGCTGCCGCCCTGGTCGTTGAGGCAGAGCACGGAGGGCATGCGGTTGCCGCTCTGGCCGGCCTTCAGGGTGGGCGCCGCACGCTCCGAGTATCCAATACTGCCCGCGCTGGCCCCCGCCCCGGCGGAAAACCCGGCTGTAATATCCCGGGTATCCGCCAGGCCGCACTCATCCCAGGCGGCCAGCCCCGCCTGCACCAGGAGGGCCGCATGGAGCTGGGGCGGGAGAGGCTTGCCCCGCTCCTTCGCCCTGCGCAGAATGCCCAGGCAGGCTCTCCTGGTCAAATAGTATTTTCGGGGCGGATTGTCCTGCAAAATCAGCGACAAGGAACACCCTGCGTCTCCGCTGGGGGGTGCCGGGCCAGTATTGAGCGTCGAAGACCTTCCACGCCAGGGAGAATGCAGCTCCCACTCGTAATTTCCCAGCAGGTTGCCAGCCCCAGGGGTGAGGTCGAGTGAAAGGTATGGAATTGTCTGCAATTCCGGCGATCTGTTCCAGGACGAACCGGAAGTCCTCCCCTTTAGGGAAGCCGCTGCTGAACACGCCGGGGACATTCTCCCAGCAGAACCATCTGGGGCGAACAGACTTGCCTGTCCGCCCTCGTCGTATATCCGCATCCCGCATCTCCTTTGTCACCCGGATCTGCTCCAGGAACAGCCCGGACCGTGCGCCGGCCAGTCCGGCGCGGGTACAGGATGCCACGGATAAGTCCTGACAGGGTGAGCCGCCGCAGATAATGTCCACCGGCGGCAGCTTCGCCCCGTCCAGCCTGGTGATATCCCCCATATGGAGCGTCTCCGGGAAATGATGTTTCGTGACTTGAATGGGGAAGGGCTCAATCTCGCTGGCCCACAGTGGGGTGATCCCCTGCCGTATGGCGGCCAGCGGAAAGCCGCCGATGCCGTCAAACAAGCTTCCGAGGGTAAGGGTCATTTTACCGCCTGGACAATGGTGCGGGTGGTATTGACGGCAGCCTGGGCGGTGTAGACGGCGCTCATGATATTGGCTCTGGTGTGGGTGTCCAGGCCGAAGGCCCCGGCGATGCGGGGCACCTCTCCGGCGGCCAGCATGAGGCCAAGCCCCAGGAGGGCTTTGTCGCTGAACACCATAAGCCCCGCCACCAGAATGGTGGCCTGGAGGAAGGCGCTGAGACACAGGCCAATGACCTGCTTGCACCACTGGGTGAAGCCGTCCGTATAGCCCCGGGGGATGGAGAACATGTACAGGGAGCCCACCGCGATCTGGATGAGCAGGATGCCGCCCCGTTTCAAGTTTGAGAAGAACACCTTGATTACCGCATAGGCCATGAAGATCATGGCGAAGAGGAGCATGATGGGGTTGGTACCCAGGCCCCATTTGGCCTGGGCCGCGATATCCGTCAGGCCAGCCCCCTCAAGGCCTGTGAGGATTTCATTGCCCAGCTCCCCGATGCTCTTTCCCGCCCCTGTGATTTCCATGGCGAAGGTACCCTGGAGGGAGACGGAGAGGGCGTACAGCCGAACGGGCACAGTGGTGAACAGGCTGACGGCAAAGAAGCCCTTGAGGGCGTTGAGGGCGGGCTGCTGGAGATTGCCCCGGCCAGATGCGTACTCAATGCCGCACTCAAAGGCAGATACCACCACGCTGACGGCAAAGAGGGCCCAGCCCAGTTGGGAGAAGAAGCGCACCACTGACCGCACCCAGGAGAGGTCAAACAGCTCCACCCCCATGTTTCCCATCTGGGCGAAGAAGGCGCCCAGGAAGCCCACCATCTGGCTGTAAAACCAGTCCAGGATGGACTCCATCACCGGATTGGCCACAAAGTCCCAAATAAACACTCGCCTTCACCGCCTCAGATGCCTACGATATTCCAGATGTAATTGGGGGCCAGCAGCACGAAGATCAGGCAGACGAACAGGATGGCCGCCCCCGTCCACTCAAACTGGCCGTGCTTGCGATAGTCGAAGAAGCACAGTGCCACCTTGACAAAGAATGCAATCCCCAGCACCATGGTGAGGGCGGGGAACACCACAGTATCCACCACGGTCTTAATCTGGCCGGCGGCATCCGTCCAGGTCTGCTCCACGGCGTCCGCCACATTGCCGGCGGAGGAGGCGAAGGCCGGGACCATGCACAGGGCGGCCACCGTCAGGGCCAGGAGCAGCACCCGGATGCCCTTTTTTCTGATACTCATTCTGACACCTCCATAAAATTGGAGGGTCGCCCGACTGGGGCGGCCCTTCTAACGATAGTTTGCTGGAATCAATAGCCGGTGCGGGGCAGGGGCTCGGCGGGCTTGTAGACCTTGGTCACCCACCGGGAGGTGGCCATAATCCACTGGCCGTTGTACACGCCGCCCACATCCGCCTGGTTGACGAATTGGCTGCCACCGGTAAGCCAGGCGTAGACGGTGGCATAGACCTGGGGCGCCTCCACCTGCCGGAAGTTGGCGGGCACCACGCCGAAGGACACCATGAATTCGGTGACGTACTCGTTGGAGGCCAGGCCCAGGGCGGCCCTGGAGGCGTCCAATACATAGTTCTGCTGGGTGCTCAGGTTGTCCGCCAAGGTGCGCCAAGTGCCGCCACTCAGGTTGGTCTTGTAGACCACCTTATAATTGCCCGGCACGTTGTAGGTGCCAGTGACAATCTTGTCCAGCCGCACCGCCTGGCCGGGCAGAGTGTCTCGCCAATAGAACGATGTAAGGCTGGTGGTGGAGTTGTTGCCGATGCCTCCGAAATCGTAGCGGATCTGTTGGCCGGGCATGACCTCCACATAGCCGGTTTTTTGGATGCTTACATTGGTGTAGAGGCCCTTGTTGGTCATGGCTGCCTTTACGATCTGCCCTTCAAACTCAATCTCCACCTCGATGGGGGTCTTGTCCAGGCCGTAAAAGTCTGCGGCCTTGGATTCCACGATTTTGTAGCGGCCCAGGGGGAGAGGCCGGGAGGATGCAACGCCGTTCTTGTCCGTCTCAACCGTATCGACCAAGTTGCCGGTCCGGGCGTTGTAGATCTCAAACTCTGTGCCGGGGATGGGGGTGCCGGCGGGCCAGCCGTTGACACTGTTGTAGTCCGCGGAGGTCTTTGTTATCTGGATCTGTCCAGTGATGGGGGTGTTCTCCCACTCCACCTCGGTGGTCTCCCCAGACTCCACATAGACGGTCTTTTTCTCCGTGTCAGGAACATAGCCCTCATTCTCTAACTCTCTGAGATAATACCGCCCGGCCTCCAGACCCTCGATCAGTACATACCCCTCGTTATCCGAAGTGTACTGGCCAACGGGGGTGTTGGTGCTGTCATAGAGGATAAACGGCACCCCATAGATGCCCTCGCCGGTGGCGCTGTCCGTCTTGTGGATGAGGATGGCGCTGACCGGCGTATTCTCCACCTGGAGGGTGGTTGTCTCCCCGTTCTCCACCTCGAAATAGTGGGGCGTATCGTCCATGTGGAAGCCTTCCGCGCTCTCGGTTTCCACGGCATAGTACGATCCATTCTCCAGGGACAGGAACACCCGGCCGTTTCGGTCTGTTGTCACGGTACCCACCAGGGCGTCGTCCATACGGCGGATTTCAAATGTAGTGTTGGGAATCCGCTCCTTGGTGTCATCCGCGTTGACCTTGATCAGCTCCAAGCCGCCCACAGGGTCGTTATACACCGTGATGGTCTGGGTGTCGTTGGGGTTGATGACCACCGTTTGGGTACGGGTCTCCTCATGGATGGTGTAGCCCTCGATGGTCTTGGTTTCCGTGATGATGAATGTCCCCACCAAACCGTCAATGATGATCTGGCCGTTTTCGTCAGTGCGGTAGAGGCCCATGCTGGAGGTCATGCCGCCGTTGTCGTCCACCACCGTGCCGTCCGCCTCGGTGATGGTAAACTCTACCCCCTCCAGGGGCTCATGGGTGACGGAATCCAGCTTGTTGATGACAAGGCCGCCCTTGGGGGTGTTGGTGATGACCACCGTTTGGGTATCTACACCCTCCCCGATGACTACATTGGTGGAGGGGGCGTCCATGACGTACCCATGGGGCGCCTTGATCTCCGTGAGCACGTATGCGCCGGGGGCCAGGTTGGTGATGCGGATCTCACCGCTGCTGTCGGTGGTGAAAATACCGTTCTGGGTGAGGGTGGAATCGCCAATTACCCCGTCCAGTCCCACCTCGCAGCCGGCGGCCGTCGTCACTCGGAACTGGGCCCCGGCGAGAGGCTGGCCCGTGGCGCTGTCCCGTTTCTGGATGATCAGCTCACCCTTCGGCTGATTCTTAAAAGTGAGGCTGACCGTCCGGCCCTCTTTGATCTGCACGGTCTGGGCCTGGGTATCGATGAGGTAGCCCGGAGGGGCCTGGGTTTCCGTCACCACCACGCTCTTTCCGGGCTGGAGGCCGGAGATCAGGATCTCACCATTTTCGTCCGTCCGGTAGATGCCGTTGGAGTCCCCAATGAGGGTGCCGTCCGCATAGGTGACCTTGAACTCTGCGTCAGGCAGGGTCACGCTGGGGTTGGCCGAGCACACCTTGCGGATCAGGAGGTTCCCGTCCGGCATGTTTTCAAAGCGGACAGTGATGACACTCTGCTCCCCGTTGTCTGCCAGGTAGACGGTCTCGGAGGACTGGATGATGCTGTACCCGTCCGCCGGATCCACCTCCTCCACGATGTACGATCCTGGCTTCAGGCCCGTCCAGATGGCCATGCCGTTGGAGCCGGTCACCTTCTGTCCAATCACGGTGCCGCCGGTACCGGAGGCGCCTCCCAGGTAGCGGAGCTGGAAGGTGGCCCCGCCCAGGGCCTCGCCAGTGACGCTGTCCGTCTTGTGTACCACGATGGCGTTGAGGGGGACGTTCTCAAATGTCAGAGACTTGTTTCCGCCGCCCTCAATATAGACCTCCTGGGTGGCAGGCTCCTTGATGGTGAAGCCGGGGGCGGGTTCCAGCTCCGTCACCCGGTACCAGCCGTCCCGCAGGCCCTCCAACACGATCTGGCCGCTGGCGTCAGTGAAGTAGATCCCCAGGTTGTTGAGCTCGCCGGTGTCGGTGCCATTGCTGCCGTACCAGAGCTGGAATTTGGCCCCCCGGATGGGGCTGCCGGTGATGCTGTCTACCTTCTGGATGGTAAGGGTGGGCTTTTTGTGGTTCTCGAAATAGACGGTGTGGTTCCGGTTGGGATAGAGGGTGACCAACTGGGGCTCCGCATCCATGAGATAAGGGGAGGGAACCGATTTTTCTGAAATTTGATACACCCCGGGCAGCAGATTTTCCAGGGTGGCCGTTCCGTCTGCCCCGGTCTTGATTTCATCCACGCTGTGGCCGTCCGCCGCTTCCACCAGGAATACGGTATCCGGCACGGGCTCCCCGGTGTCGGCATCCCGCTTCACCACCGTCAGGTTGGGGCGGATGTCGTTCTCTAGGATGATCGTGGAGGTCTTGCCGGGGAACAGCTCCACATGGCGTTCCACCGGGTCGCTGATGTGGTCTGAGGTGGTGTCCAGCTCCTTGACCGAATACACCCCCGGCTCCAGGCCGGAGATCAGGATCTCTCCATTTTCATCAGTGGTACGGTCCAGATACCGGCTGCCGTCCTCGATTTTGGCGATGCGGAAAGTCCCCCCAGCCAGCCGGGAACCGTCCGCACTCAGCTTGATGAGGTGCAGGGAGGGCTGGACGGAGTTGGTGAACACAAACCGGGCTGTCTGGTTGGCCTCCAGTTGGATGATGCGCTGGGCCTCATCAATGATGTAGCCGGGGCAGTCCAGTTCCGTCACCACATAA
>OGIT01000753.1_pt1 | contig 11268 bp, 7 predicted proteins | sample 1571881 | NCBI WGS metagenome assembly OGIT01 (sample SAMEA2582101, study PRJEB24529) | metagenome | biome: Human gut stool | place: China | collected 2011 | reverse complement strand
GTCGTCAGCTCGTGTCGTGAGATGTTGGGTTAAGTCCCGCAACGAGCGCAACCCTCGCCCTGTGTTGCCAGCACGTCATGGTGGGAACTCACGGGGGACCGCCGGGGTCAACTCGGAGGAAGGTGGGGATGACGTCAGATCATCATGCCCCTTACGTCCAGGGCTTCACGCATGCTACAATGGCCGGTACAGCGGGATGCGACATGGCGACATGGAGCGGATCCCTGAAAACCGGTCTCAGTTCGGATTGGAGTCTGCAACCCGACTCCATGAAGGCGGAGTCGCTAGTAATCGCGGATCAGCAACGCCGCGGTGAATGCGTTCCCGGGCCTTGTACACACCGCCCGTCAAGTCATGAAAGTGGGCAGCACCCGAAGCCGGTGGCCTAACCCCTTGTGGGATGGAGCCGTCTAAGGTGAGGCTCGTGATTGGGACTAAGTCGTAACAAGGTAGCCGTACCGGAAGGTGCGGCTGGATCACCTCCTTTCTACGGAGAATTCAGGACGCGGTTCGTGTCCGGTGTGTGCCCCATGCGCGTGGAACGGTTCCACGGTCCCGTGTGGGGATGCTGGTGTGGAAGAGATCGGTGGCTTGGATGGGCCTGTCCCGTCCGGGAGTGGTATGGGTGTGCTTTTGGGTTCCCGGACCGCCACCCCACAGTGGTTTCCATTGTGGCGCGGTTCCGATGCCCATGCGGGGTGGCCGGCGTCCGTTGGACGCGTGGCGGAACGCGTGGCGCGTGGCGGTTTGAGAACTGGATAGTGGACGCGAGCAAGAGAAACATGGTGTTTCTTTTTGCTTATCGCGATTTCGCCAAACTCTTCTTTTTGAGTTTGGTTTCGAGATCGATCGTTTTGTGATCATTTGAACAGTGCGATGATTTGTCGTCTGGCAATCTTGCTATCAGGAAAGCCGCGGGATGGCACGGCCGTTGGCTGTGTCGCCCGCAAGGGCGCATGGTGGATGCCTTGGCAGACAGTACCGACGAAGGACGTTTGAGGATGCGATAAGCCTCGGGGAGCCTCCAGCATGGCTTCGATCCGAGGATTTCCGAATGGGGCAACCCGCCGGCCGTCATGGGCCGGCACCGCAGGCTTCTGCGGGGGGTACGCAGGGAAGTGAAACATCTCAGTACCTGCAGGAAGGGATACTCCGTGAGTAGTGGCGAGCGAAAGCGGATCAGACCAAACCGCGTGCGCGTGATACCCGTCGGGGGTTGCGTGCGCGGTGTTGAGGGAGCGCGTGTCCCGGTTCCGACGGACCGGGCGGGAGTCATAAAACGGCTTGCCAGGGGAACAGGCTTGAAGGCCTGGCCGCAGAGGGTGCCAGCCCCGTACCTGGACGCTTGCCGTCTTCCGATCGCGTGTCCCAAGTAGCGCGGGCCTCGTGGAATCCCGCGTGAATCCGCACCGACCGTGGTGTAAGTCTAAGCATACCTGTCTGACCGATAGCGTACCAGTACCGTGAGGGAAAGGTGAAAAGCACCCCGGGAGGGGAGTGAAAGAGTTCCTGAAACCGTGCGCCTACGATCCGTCGGAGCCTCCTTGTGGGGTGACGGCGTGCCTATCGAAAAATGAGTCTGCGAGTCAGTGATGCGTGGCGAGGCTAACCCGTCGTGGGGCAGCCGTAGCGAAGGCGAGTCCGAACAGGGCGTTTCTATAGTCGCGTGTCCTGGACCCGAAGCGGGATGATCTAGCCCTGGGCAGGTTGAAGCGCGGGTAAGACCGCGTGGAGGACCGAACCCACCTGGGTTGAAAACCGGGGGGATGACCTGGGGCTAGGGGTGAAAGGCCAATCAAATTCCGTGATAGCTGGTTCTCTCCGAAATGCATTTAGGTGCAGCGTCGGCTTATTGCATCGCGGGGGTAGAGCTACCGGATGCTTGCGGGCCCTTGTGGGGTACCAACAGCAGCCGAACTCCGAATACCGTTGATGTGTATGCCGGCAGTGAGTCGGCGGGGGATAAGCTCCGTCGTCGAGAGGGAGACAGCCCAGACCGTCGTCCAAGGTCCCCAAGCGTGTGCTAAGTGGGAAAGGATGTGGGGCCGCATAGACAGCCAGGAGGTTGGCTCAGAAGCAGCCATCCTTGAAAGAGTGCGTAACAGCTCACTGGTCTAGTGGTCCCGCGCCGACAATGTAGCGGGGCTCAAGCACACCACCGAAGACGCGGCGGCGCGTGTATGCGCGCCGGGTAGGAGAGCGTCCTGCAAGGGGCGAAGCGGCCGGGTGACCGTGCCGTGGACTTTGCGGGAGTGAGAATGCAGACATGAGTAGCGAGAGACGGGTGAGGATCCCGTCCGCCGGATGACCAAGGGTTCCGGGGCCACGTTCGTCGTCCCCGGGTGAGTCGGGTCCTAAGGCGAGGCCGACAGGCGTAGTCGAATGGATGAACGGGTGGATATTCCCGTACCGGCAGCGAACCGACAGGACCGAGGCGGTGAGTACTAACCTCCGTCGCGGGCCGTTCCCCTCCTTCGGGTGGGGTCCGGCGCGTGGCGTTGGGAGCGTAGCCGTGGTAGGTGAGCGCAGGGGTGACACGGAATGGGAGCCGGCCGCGGAGGTGGTTTTCCGTGGTCAAGCACGCAGCCAGTCGCACAGGCAAATCCGTGCGGCGCGTATGGCGAGGTGCGATGATGGGAGCCGTTTCGGCTCGATATCCGGTGGTCCAGGCCGTCGAGAAAAGCCCCGGCGTCAGGCGCGTTGCCGCCCGTACCCCAAACCGACACTGGTGGTCAGGTAGAGAATACCAAGGCGATCGAGCGAATCCTGGTCAAGGAACTCGGCAAACCGCTCCCGTGCCTTCGGCATAAGGGAGACCCCCGCGGGTGAACGGACATGCTCCGGGAGCGTGTGGGGGTGGCACAGACCAGGGGGTAGCGACTGTTTACCAAAAACACAGGTGCATGCGAAGGCGTAAGCCGCTGTATATGCACTGACGCCTGCCCGGTGCCGGAAGGTTAAGAGGATCCGTCAGCCCCTTGGGGGTGAAGCGGTGAATTCAAGCCCCGGTAAACGGCGGTGGTAACTATAACCATCCTAAGGTAGCGAAATTCCTTGTCGGGTAAGTTCCGACCTGCACGAATGGCGTAACGACTTCCCCGCTGTCTCGACCAGGAGCTCGGCGAAATTGCAGTACGAGTAAAGATGCTCGTTAAGCGCAGAAGGACGAAAAGACCCCGGGACCTTTACTATACCTTGGTATTGGCGTCAGTCGCGGATTGTGTAGCATAGGCGGGAGGCTTCGAGGCGCGGGCGCCAGCCCGCGCGGAGCCGCAAGGTGAAATACCGCTCTGTTCTCGTTTGACGTCTCACCTCGAACGGTCATCCTGTTCAGGGACAGTGCCTGGCGGGTAGTTTAACTGGGGCGGTTGCCTCCCAAAGAGTAACGGAGGCGCTCAAAGGTCCGCTCAGCCCGGTTGGCAATCGGGTGTCGAGTGCAATCGCACAAGCGGGCTTGACTGCGAGGACGGCGGTCCGAGCAGGGACGAAAGTCGGAGATAGTGATCCGGTGCCGGCGCACGGGCGCGGCATCGCTCAACGGATAAAAGGTACCCCGGGGATAACAGGCTGATCATTCCCAAGAGTCCATATCGACGGGATGGTTTGGCACCTCGATGTCGGCTCGTCGCATCCTGGGGCTGGAGCAGGTCCCAAGGGTTCGGCTGTTCGCCGATTAAAGCGGCACGCGAGCTGGGTTCAGAACGTCGTGAGACAGTTTGGTCTCTATCCTCTGCGCTCGTTGGAATCCTGGGGAGGCCTGCCCATAGTACGAGAGGACCTGGGTGGACGAACCTCTGGTATGCCGGTTGTCGCGCCAGCGGCACGGCCGGTTGGCTACGTTCGGGAGGGATAACCGCTGAAAGCATCTAAGCGGGAAGCCTGCTCCGAGATTAGGATTCCTTACGGTCTTGAACCGTTGAAGCCCGCATGTGGAACACGTGTTTGATAGGCCGGAGGTGGAAGCCCCGCGAGGGGTGGAGCCGACCGGTACTAACGGGCGACGGCGACATAGCAGCCCATTCCCCCTCCTGTGTGTGGGGGTGGGTCCGCGTCTTTTTCTGCTGCTGGATTGTTCCAGGCGACAATGAGCGCTGGAATGGTCACGAATACGATGTCGATGAGCGTTTTGTCTCGCGTCCGCTAGCCGGTTCCCGGACCGCCACGGTCATGATGCCGGAATGGTTTCCTTTTTGGTCGTCCGTTCCGTTCGATTATGGTTTTTGCGGTGGCCATGGCCCAGGTGTGACGCCCGGTCCCTTTCCGAACCCGGAAGCTAAGGCCTGGCACGGTGATGGTACTGCACCCGGCAGGGTGTGGGAGAGTAACACGCCGCCGCAAACATTCGTTCAGGTGGGGTACCCATTGGGACCCCGCCTTTTTTGTATATGCTTTCTTTTGTTCTCTAGAGGGCATTACATCTGATAATTCTTGTAATCTAACTGTTGTGCTTTCATTCTTTCTCTGTCACAACCTGCGGATAGGAAACAACATATAGTTTTTGCCTGTGCCGGGGTCGGTGAAGTCCTGAACGGCACCGGCCAGAGAAAACTGCTTTTCTTCCAGCAGGGCAAGCATTTTCTGGAAGATATCCGGCTCGTCACATTCTGCCTGAAGATATTCAAAGCCGGGAATCACCCACTTTGTCCAACCATCGGGAGCCGGTGCCTCGTCCTGACATTCCACTCCGGCCAGATACAGCCCTTTGCTGAAACCGGACTCCCATGGACGGAAAGACCGGGAAAAATCCGTCATGGCTCCCCAAATGCCTACAAGGTTTCCGCTTTCATCTTTCTTCGCCAAATCCGCCACTTCGTCAAAATGTCCATTGGCATCTGCCCATAGCCTCTGAACAAAGCCGGCACCATTTTCTGTAGAACCCTCCCTGCCGATGACGACAAAGGTGGTTTTTATAAGCGTAGCGATTTTCATAACACCCTTTCCAGATTATGGATTCATGCTCAAGTGAGCGTACATATGGGTTTCAAATTTCGCCACATTGCCATAGCCCACCATATTGCCATAACCCAGCATACCGGGTGAACGTGGATGCGCATTCCACCCGTCATCACACGCATGTTTCCCGCGAACACCGAAGAAGGTGTGTCGTGGCGGGCAGATTATGCATGCAAAAGGACAGATTATTCCGTGATGAGCGATACGTAGGGTATGAAAATCGCCACCTTCATCACGCCTAATCGTTGAAAATACCCGTCTTTACCGTGCCACGAATAAAGCATAACCAATCCGTATGCACTGGCAGAACTCAAAGGCTATTGGTTTGCCAATCTCGTCTACGGGACCATGAGATCACTTGAAGCGCTGACAATGCCGCAGCGTCTGAGAGTAGAAGGAGAACAGCATGAGTTCAACAACGAAACTCAAAATGAACTATAGGAAATTCAACACGATTTGGACCACCGTGGTCGCGGTGCTGGTGGTAGTCGCGATTGCGGCTACGGTAGTGATGAACTTCTTTTCGCTGTCCATGGAGATTTTTCTGGGGCGTGGAGCACGGGTCGTGGAACCCGATCCGGAGATGTCCAATGTAGACACGGCCTATTACGAGTCGAATGCCGGCTCCACGGACGAACTGAATGAGCGGACCAATCAGACCGCACAGGCCATCGCCGAACAGGGCATCGTATTGATGAAGAATAACAACGATGCATTGCCGATAGCGAAGCAATCCAAGGTCACACCGTTTGGGTATCGCTACGGGAATCCGATTTATGGTGGCATAGGCTTAGGAAGCGTGAATACGGCATCCTCCCGCATCTACACCGCCAAGCGTGCCCTGAGCGAATTCTTTACCGTGAATTCGGACGTGGAAAAGGCGATGGACGAGGCTACGGCGCGAGGCCTCGACTCCGATGGCTACCAGAAGCCGGATGAGAAAACCGGCTTTGAAGGATCCACCGATACAATCATCGAATTCGATCCCAGCATCTACGACGGCCTTGAGGATTCCGCGAATGGCACCACCGGAATCGTATTCATCGGTCGTTCCGGCGGCGAAGGCGGCGACGTGACCGCCGATATGCCGGGCAGCGCCATCGAGGGCAAGGGCTATGCGGATGGCACTCCCCATCAGCTGGCCATCAGCCAGGATGAACGCAACACCGCCACATTCCCGACCAAGGAGGAGATGGCCGATATCTCCGCCGCGTTCAACGCCAAAACAGACGACGAGGGCCGGCTCATCCTACAGCAGATGGATCTGGACACCGACACCACCCTCGGCAACACTGCCGGCAGCAAAGTCTACACCACCGAGAAGCCGACCACCAATGCCGATAACGGACTGACGCTGTCGGATCTACGTGGCGTTGACTTCAATGATGCGAAGTGGGACCAGCTGCTTGACCAGCTTGAATGGCCGTCAAGAATGCCAGAATGACTGTGAAGTATGTGGATACCGACACCAAGCAGACAAAGACCAAGGTGATGCGCGGCGCCACCAGCGTGATGGGTCGCATGAACTACCTCGGCACCACGTGGAGCGGCGCGGACTATGCGCTCAACACCGACCTACTGCGTAACGAATGGGGCTTCAACGGCTTCCTCATCTCCGATATGGTGATGAACGCCGGCTCCAACAGCGTGGACCAGGCGTTGCGTTCCGGCACCGATAGCTGGATGGCATGGGGTACCGCATTCACTTCGCTGATTCACGACACAAGCTCGGCCATCGGCGTCGCCACACTGCGTCGTGCGGTAAAGGACATGAGTTACGCGATTGTCAACAGCCGAGCGATGGACGGCATCGCTCCCGGTACGAGGATCAGCTACCGGATCTCTCCCTGGAAGATCTGGCTGTACTCCGCCGACGCCGCGGTCGCAATCCTCACCATAGGCATGACCGTGGTCATGATCCGTCGTACAAAGCATGCCAAGGCGAACCCGGATCTGTACAAGCCACGTAAGCTCCGGTCCAAGAAGAAGGAGGACGCGCAACTGGAAGAAGCCTGAAACCCATAACCGAAACTGCCCTGAAAAGGCATGAGCGGCCGTATGCCGTTCACGCCTTTCCTTATCGGAATCACTGATTCCTACCGGGCGTGTTCTTCCAAGCTTCGAGTTTCATGTGGTTCAGGGCCGTGTTCGGGTCGTACGTGTCATCCAGACGTTCCTGATACATGGCGATCAATTCATCGCGGCGTCCAAGTGCTTCATATGCCGCTTCGCGAATCGTCTCCCACTCATAGGGCACAACCTCTTCAGGGAACATGACCGTGCACTGGTTCGGCTTGTCTCGCTGTACCAGATCCGCGAAATTCAGCAGATCCTGCCAACGTTCCGCGGCAATCAGGCGAGCCGCATAAGCATCGGCGAGCGGTTCGGAAGTGTGGTTGTCCCGCAGGAAGCGATCGGCTTCGTCAGCATCGCCGCTGATGCGCATCAGATCATGACGGAGAAATTGTACGGCATGATCAAACTGGTTCTGCGCGGTCTCGGCGATTTCCTTCTCCGTCAGCAACGCCGGATCAAGCATGGCAAGATCCTTCAACTCCTCCTCGGAAAGCGAGGAATCCATTTGGAAAAGGTCTATGTCGGTCTTAAGTTCCGTCAAAGGCGTGGGTTCATTGGAATCGCTGGTTTTGTGAGACTCCGCGTCCGTGGTGGTGTCTGTTGCGGAAGCAGCGAATTCACTCATCGTGGCCATCGCCTTGTTCAATGCATCGTAGGCGAACATGCGTGTGTCGTCCCATTGCGCGAACGACAGGCCGCAGGAGAGCAGCTCCACCATTTGCATGGCGTTGAGTCGGAAGTCATCATTGCATGCGACCTGCGTAATCATACGTAGCGACTGCTCTCCGGTCATGGGATCGGCGTTGCAGGCCACGGCATCCATATATACGCGCACGTTTTGGATGAGATCTTTCAGATAATCGAATCCTTCGTTGTCACGGTCGGCGACGTTGCCTACAAAACGGGCCGTCATCTCTACGGCCTTGGCGAGGTTACCGACTGCGTCAAGCCAGCGCGTACTCACCACGGCGTTACCGACTACGGCATCCACGCCGGAAAGGGCCTGTGAATCGAGGTGAAAGGTCGGCATGTCCATGCGAGGCATCTCTACGCCGGTGTCGGTGCGTTCGGCGGTGGGCACGATGGCGGCGATGGAATCGAAATACCATTGCATGGGCATGCTGATTACGTTATCGGCATCGGAAAGCTGAGCCACAGGTACATTGTTGCGATTTTCGGCGTCCTTTTGGGACGCTTCACGGATCAGATGATTCCACAGGAACGTCGGACCATCGAATTCCCCCGTTCCCAACCAACCATTGTTGACGTAATCGATGAGATCATCGACTTCCTGACGACGGTTGATTCTGCCGTGTGCGTTGCTCATGCGCCCGCCTTTCCCGTAATAGACCAGGCAATGCACTGTACAGGCTACATCATGAGACGGTACAACACTAGGGAAATACACGGGAGGTCAAGCGTGAAACATCGCGTGAAAACAATCTCCGCCGTTCCGTGATGAGATTCTTCCGCCGTTACGTTGCGTTGGCGCAACGAGCGACGAATCTCAGTACTTGTTGGCGCCTGATCCGACGAAATTGACTTCAAAGCCGCGATGATAGTGCAGGAACATGTCGGCGCCGTAGCGGTCGACAGGACGATGCGTGAACAGCATGCGGATAGCGAATGCGGTCTGTACGTCATACGGCAGGTTCATGAATTCCTTGTGAGCGTCCCAGTACGGATTCATGGTGATGGCCGCATCCGGCACGTAGGCATAGCCGTAACCATCTTCGTTCACATAGCCCATGAACGGTAGATCCCAAGCATTATGGGCGGTGAGGGCGCGCTTGAAATCCTCGACCTGAGCGAGGGCCTCGTCGCTGATGCCGAGTTCCTTGGCGACCTTGTTGGCTGCGGCGGTTTTGGCGTTGGCATCCTGTCCGAACATGCTGAGATCCACATTGATGATGGTTTTCTCGTCTGCCATGATGATGTTCCTTTCGTGGATTTGTACTTTTGTGTACATATGATATGTGCGTTTTAATGTTCTTTTTATTTGCAAAATGAACATTGAAACTCGGTTTGCGTGTGTGGTGATAGTGGTTGCTCAATGCTTCCGAGAACAACCATAGCATGCTCCAGTAAGTAAGAAAACGCTGTAATTCACCCTTTTGTGGTCTGTATTAGCGGAAAAACGTTGTGATTCCAATGATTGATAGCAGATAAAATAATATGAGAAAAGTTAACATTGAGCGTGTTCTTTTTCTTCTGCGATGATGTGTTATATTTCTGTTCAAACGAACATTTCAGGTCTGGCTGAGATGATACGGCGTATCGCTGGCCTCGTGAATGAAGGCTCATATCAGGTGAATTCGCGAACGTCTTGTTCGACGCTATGTGACTCAGCGGACCAGACACGGCGAGGTCGACTCTGCGGCGCCATTCCTGCGGGAGCATTTTCTCGAAACACATGAATGAGTAAAACGTTTGGGCCGCGCGTCCATGGTGCTGCGGCCTGTCTACGCTCGTGAGCCCAACGGTCACAGTGCGGATTTGCCGGTAAGGTGGCGGTAAAGCTCCGGGTCGACGGGCTTCATGAGTTTGAGCGTGGAGATGACTACCTTGGATTCCTTGCCATCCTCACCAACATTGACGGATTCGCGTACATCATGCAATGACGCCGCATTGCCGACAAAGTAGTATGAAGTCTCTTTTTCCTCTGCCTTGCGCCGGATGAAGATCGGCACAAAGTGGCGATCCTGCCATGTCAGAGGGCGTTCGGTTCCATCAAGCAGCCACCGGAATTCGTTGGATTTCAACGACCGGTTGTTTTTGCTGAACCATTCGATTTCACCGGAGTCAAGAAAACGATCACCATATTGACTCGCCTCGTACTTGATGAAGATCGGCAACGTATTGGTGAGAGAGTCAAGCTTGTAGCCGCCGACGTTCTGCGGCACCTGCTCGGCTTGCCAGCCACACAGCCGCATCACATCAAAGACGCTGTATTTCTCGCCATAGATAAATCCATGATTTTGCGCGATTCGATGCTTCACCGCGTTCCGTTCCAGAGTCAGTGCGTTACACAGACCGGCTTTGACGGTGTCCTCAAAGAACAGGTTGAATGTCGGATTGTCCAGTTGTTCAACAAATACATCAGAGAGTCTGCAACGCTCGCCATTGTCGACGGTAATGAACGGAGTCTTCCCAAAACGCTGGCTGTTCGCGGCAATGAAATATGAGTAGTCAAGTGTTGCCAATGCGGACCGCCACTGCAGTTCGCTATTATCGGCGCCAGGAAAAAGCTCGGGCAGTAGCTTCTGGAGATCGGCAATGCCCAACGAATCCAAAGCCTTGGCGGAATGAAACGCTGTAGACGACCGCTCGCTGCATTCGGGATCAATCGCATTCCAATCCAATCCGCACAGTACCGCCAAAATCAGCAGCTCGTGAGGTCGCAATCCACGAAGTTGCGTGGCGGTCAGCATCTTCAACATGCCATTGTGCACCTCGGAAGTCGGCTCAAGTTGTTCCAGATACGAAGCAGTCGCATGCCTGCCGCGAGAAAGGCTCTTTTCGCGAGAACGTACAAACGATAGGTAATCATCATTCTTTGCAGCCATGGTGTATACCAGCGAAGCGTCACGTCGTGCGATATCCATGAGCATCGGAATGCGACCCAGCTCATACCGCATCTGCTGGTATTGACGGCTGAGCAACTGCATATTCGACAAGTCGGCGGTATCGAGCGAAGCCAGCACGCGCTCGCGGGCGATCTTGTCGAAACTGATCGAAGAAATGCCGATCGTCTCGCGCTGCAGGTTCTTACGGGCGACGTCGCGATCGCCGGTATTGCCATACAGTGCGATCGGAATCAGATAGTTATTCGCATAATTGCCGATGAAATCAATGACGACAACCGAATCCTTGCCGCTTGCCTTACGCAGTCCGCGTCCAAGCTGTTGCGTGAAGATGATGCTCGACTGGGTCTGCCGGAGCATCACAATCTGGTTGATATGCGGAATATCCACACCTTCATTGAACAGGTCGACCGTGAAAATGTAATCCAGCTCGCCATTCTCCAGTTGTTCAACGGCAAGATCACGCTCCGCTTGGGAATGTTCGCCGGTAATCGCCTTTGTGCGATACGGACGTTCCGCCTGTTGGTTGATCTGCTGATTGAACAAAGCGGACAGGCGCTTCGCCTCTTCGCGCCGACTGCAGAAGACCAGACCTTGCACGTCGGTGCCGGCTTCGCCGTACAACTGGATTTTGTCGATGATATAGAGCACGCGG
>OGIT01000749.1_pt1 | contig 11380 bp, 8 predicted proteins | sample 1571881 | NCBI WGS metagenome assembly OGIT01 (sample SAMEA2582101, study PRJEB24529) | metagenome | biome: Human gut stool | place: China | collected 2011 | reverse complement strand
AAATAAAGGCACTAAAGATTTTCATAAACCTATACATGGATTATTAGCTCTCCTTAAGCTGTGCTTTCAAAGCGTCAATTTCTTTTTGTAATTGTTTTACAGTTTTCACCATATCTGGCAAACGATTTTCATAAGCAGCCAATTTTAACCATTCTTTATGAGGTCTCATTGGATAGCCTGCCATAATAGAGTTGGATGGTACATTACCTGTAATACCAGTTTTACCAGCAAATTGTACATTATCACCAATCGTAATATGACCAGTACAACCAGTTTGTCCAGCAAAGATAACATGATTACCACGTTTAGTGCGTGCGGCAGTACCAACCTGAGCGATTAGGAAGCAATCTTCACCAATCTCAACATTGTGACCAAGATGAACAAGATTGTCAATCTTCGTACCACGACGTACTAAAGTAGAGCCCATTGTAGCATTGTCGATAGTTGTACAAGAACCAACTTCAACATCATCTTCAAGCGTGCGTTCAATCACCAGTGTATTGCCCTGACGCTGAATAGCACTCACTGCATTAATCACCGGAAGTTGCAGAATTTCTCCGACCAGCAAGCCAACCTGCTGGGCATAAAGGTCGCCGGAACCTTCACCAAAGATCAGTAAATCGAAGCCGATCTTTTCAATTGCTGCCGCCAGCGCTTTTGCGGTATCGAGAGGCAGTGCATGTTCAAGTTGCGCATCCTGCACCAAATACAGGCTGTGCGGCCCGCGGGATAGCACGTCTTTGCGCACTTTCGAGTTCTGCAACAATGAGCCGCCAACGGTCAGCGCGGCTATCTCATCGTCATCTGTTGCGAGCTGGCTTGCAGCTTCAATGGCATTGAGATCGAACTGGCTGATTTTGGCGTCGGCATTGTCGAAATTCAGGGTGTATTCTGGAGTGACAACAATGTCCTGTTCTTCAGGCACCAGCTTAAAGCAGGTTATTATTTTCATGATTTCTCCTGTGAGTCGCATACGGAACCATCTCCGATGGAAGGTAAAAATGGCCTGAAAATAGTGTGCGATAGCGGTGCGGGGTTTTCGACGGAGCAAGCTGTTTTCCTTGCCAACAATCTTGCAAAAAAAATGCGATCGCTAAAACAAAAGTGCAATTTGCGGCAATATAGTTATTCCATGACCGTACAATCTTGCATTCAGTGTAAATAATCTTGTTTAGCTCTCGCTAAACGCGGTTGTATAACCGCAATACACGCCGTATTTTATCCGGCATATATTGTTTTTGCTTGCTCATGGAATAGGGAGGTTGTCATGTATCAACGCTGTTTTGATAACGCCAGTGAAACGCTGTTTGTCGCCGGTAAAACGCCACGGCTTTCACGTTTTGCATTTAGCGATGATCCAAAATGGGAGTCCGGACATCACGTTCATGACAATGAAACCGAGTTGATTTACGTCAAGAAAGGGGTAGCAAGGTTTACCATCGATTCTTCGTTATATGTCGCACATGCGGATGACATTGTGGTGATAGAACGCGGCAGGCTGCATGCGGTGGCCTCTGACGTTAACGATCCGGCAACGACGTGTACCTGTGCGCTGTACTGCTTTCAGTTTCAGGGGGCTGAGGAAAATCAGCTACTGCAACCGCATTCTTGTCCGGTAATTGCCGCGGGGCAGGGAAAAGAAGTCATAAAAACCTTATTTAATGAGCTAAGTGTGATTTTGCCGCAAAGTAAAAATAGCCAAACATCTTCGTTATGGGATGCATTTGCCTATACGTTAGCAATTCTTTACTACGAAAACTTTAAAAATGCTTATCGTTCGGAGCAGGGGTATATTAAAAAAGATGTTCTGATAAAAGATATTCTTTTCTATCTGAATAATAATTATCGCGAAAAAATCACTTTAGAACAGTTATCGAAAAAATTTCGTGCCAGCGTCAGTTATATTTGCCATGAATTTACCAAAGAGTATCGTATTTCCCCTATTAACTATGTTATTCAACGGCGTATGACGGAAGCAAAATGGTCACTCACTAATACTGAATTATCACAGGCAGAGATCTCCTGGCGTGTGGGTTATGAAAATGTCGATCACTTTGCCAAACTGTTTTTGCGCCATGTCGGTTGTTCGCCCAGCGATTACCGTAGACAATTTAAAAACTGTTTTGCGGAACAAGAAATCCTATCTGAATTTCCTCAACCGGTAAGTCTTGTTGGATAAATCTGGCGGCGCAGTTTGTTAAGAAGCTGCGCCGCCTGCAGATTATTTGTTCTGATAGTCTTTCAGGATCTGCCGACCTGCTACGTAAATCATAATTTCGTCTGTACCGCCGCCGATACGTTCACAACGGACATCACGCCAGAAGCGGGAGACGCGCGCCTCATCGGTATAGCCCAGACCGCCCATGATTTGAATCGCATCATCAATGACTTCCATTGCGGTACGTGCACAGTACAGTTTTGCCAGCGCCGCGCTGGTGCGCAGTGACTGATGCTGATCGGCTTGCCATGCCACTTTCAGCACCATGTTGCGCATGTTGTCGATCTTAATCGCCATCAGCGCCAGTTTTTCCTGGATCATCTGGTTATGACCAATGGGCTTACCAAAAGCGATACGTTGGTTGGCATAGCGGGCGGCATCTTCAAAGGCGCATTCGGCAAAGCCGGTGCTGCGCGCGGCGTTGATCAGGCGCTCCATCTCAAAGTTGTACATCACATTGAGGAAACCCATTCCTTCTTCGCCCACCATGTCGCTCTCTTCAACCTCCACGTTGTCGAGATAGACTTCGCAGGTGCTGAGCATATGCCAGCCGATTTTATGCAGCGGGTTAATCTTAATGCCGGGCTTACTGGAGTCGACCCACCACAGGGTGAAGGCTTTTTTGGGATCTTTCGGTTGCGGATCGCGCGCCAGCACCAGCATATACGGGTACTCTTTCGCACCGGTAATAAAGGTTTTTTGTCCGTTGATGTAGACCTTGCCGTTTTTACGCGTGTAAGTGGTAGTGGCACTGTTGTTATCTGAGCCAGCACCTGGTTCCGTCAACGCCAGGGCATAGGCGGGATCACCCGTTTCCAGGGTGCTCTCTGCCGTTTTACGTAGCTGCTCTGCAGAACCGAAACGGCGCATACTGTGAATACATTGACCGTTGGTAATTAAAAATGCCGGAGCACCGCATTTTGACACTTCCATCAGCGCCAGCATTTGGGTGACGTAATCCGCAGGGATACCACCAAATTCTTCCGGCACGCCAAGCATGGAAATACCGTTATCCGCCAGCGCCCGCATAAACTCACGCGGATATGTCCCGTTTTGATCGCAGGTGCGGAAATACTCTTCCGGAAAGTTAGTCGTAATCAGTTCGCGAATACTGGCCAGCAGCAGTTCTTGTTCTTCAGTTAAAGAAAAATCCATCATTATACTCCTGTTAATGAGCCGCTTCAGGCAGGACAAAACCCATCGCCGCATCGATAAATAATCTTTCGTCCATCAGTTTGAGTTCTGGCGAAATCACTGGGGTGAAATCCATTTTGTCGAGAATATCTTTTTGTAAATCGACGCCAGGGGCGATTTCGATTAAATGCAGGCCGTCTTCTTTCAGCGTGAATACTGCGCGCTCAGTGATATAACGAACATCCAGCCCTCGCTCGAGAGCGATTTTTCCGCTGAAAGTAATTTCCGGTAGTTCCCGAATAAATTTCTTCACCCGTCCTTCCTGGACGATATTTAATTTGCCGTCGGTAATTTCTGTTTTTAAACTGCCCGCAGTTAATGTGCCGCAGAAAATGATTTTCTTCGAAGTGGCACTGATATCAATAAATCCACCGGTGCCCATGATTTTACCATTGAATTTATGCACGCCGACGTTACCGTGCTGGTCGACTTCAGCAAAACTCAAATAACAAACATCCAGACCGCCACCGTGATAAAAATCAAACTGGGACGTCATATCCAGAATGGCACGGGTATTCACGTTCGCGCCAAAGGCGATCCCCTGTGAAGTAATTCCGCCAATCGGACCTGTTTCTACCGTCAGAATAAAGTCATCAGCACAACCTTCTTCTCGGGCGACCAGGCCAATGCCGTCAGCAATACCGACGCCGACATTCCCCACCGCGCCTTTACGCATTTCGAATAATGCGCGCCGCGCAACTAATTTACGTTGGTTTAGGGGCAGGCTAAGTTTGGTACTGTCATCAAGGGTGAAGTCACCAGAAATAAAGCGGTTAACCGGTGCACCGCCATACAGTTGGGTTTGATCCGGATCGACCACCACAATATCCACCAGATAACCCGGAATACGGACAGATTTAGGATGCAGCGTGGCTTTCTTAACCATTTTCTGCACCTGCATCATCACAATACCGCCGTTATTGTGCACCGCCTGGGCAATAACCAATGCGTCGAGATACATCACCTCATCTTCAAAAGTGGCGTAGCCTTCACTGTCGCAGGTGGTAGCGCGAATGAAGGCGATATCTGGCGCAATCGCTTTGTAATAGAGATATTCTTTGTTATCAAACTCGACCAGTTTAATCAGGTCTTCTTTAGTGACTTCATTCAGTTTGCCGCCTTGCTGGCGTGGATCGACAAATGTCCCGATGCCAATATCACTAATAATACCAGGCTGGTGGGCTGCGGCGGCGCGTAAGGTTTGTGTAAGTACACCTTGTGGGTAGTTATAAGCAATAATTTTATTTTGTTCTGCGAGTTCAGAAATACGCGGCGATTGTCCCCAGTGACCACATAATGCCCATTTCACCAGACCTTCTTGCGCCAGAGGACTAATACCACGGTCGGCGCGATCGCCAAGCCCTGTTGGACTAATAATCGATAAATTACGTGGTGTTTGAGTCTGTTTATATTTATCAGCAAGAGCAGTAATTAACGTGGTGGCTTCCAGAATACCGCCGCCAGCGCCTAACACACAAAGTGTTGCTTCGTCGGGAATATAATTCACCGCTTCCTGTGCCGACAGGACCGGCACTCGTCCATTAATACGAGGTGGTTTTACAGGTTTCATTGTTAATTCCTGATTCAGATGTGATTTTCCCTACGCCAAATGGAGAATTAGCGCACAGAGACTCACGAAATATTTTTATTAAATACGATTGAATATATTTTTTAGTTCGGGGGGGAGGGTGTTCCCGCCGAAATATTATTGCTTATGCCTGGTGTAAAATAGTTAATACCGTGCGCAAATCATTTACCGAGATTTGCCCTGGCGCAGACGCTTTTTTTACCGCACCAAAAGTTGCCGCCGAGCCAAATACTTCACCAGCCAGACGAGAAATTACGCCAGTTTTTGCCATCGACATCGTGATAATTGGACGATCGGCATACTGCTCCTGCATCTCCAGGGTCGCGGCAAGCAACGTCAGCACATCGCTGGTACTTTGCGGCATCAGCGCAATCTTAGGAATATCGGCGTCGAAGGATTGCATTTTGCGCAGACGGGCAATGATTTCTTCGGCTTCCGGCGTTTTATGGAAGTCATGGTTGGACATGACTACTTTCACATCATGCGCGTGGGCGTAGGCGACGGTTTCTTTAACCTGATCATCACCGGTAAATAACTCCAGATCGATCATATCAACCAGGCCGCTGTCGATGGCTGCACGATTGAGTGCAATATAAGCCTCGGTGGAAATCGCCTGCTCGCCGCCTTCTTTGGCACTGCGGAAGGTAAACAGCAGCGGTTTTTCTGGCATGGTCTCACGGAGAATTTTTGCTGCCGCCATGACAGACTCCACATTGGAGAGGTCGGCAAAGTGGTCCACACGCCATTCCAGAATATCAAAGTCCGCTTCACGATAGGCGAGAGCTTCGGATTTCACGCGGGCGATATCTTTCGCCATCAGCGAGACGATGATTTTAGGTGCGCCCGTACCAATGACGAGATCTTTTACAGTTACGGTTTTCATTTTTTACCCTTTCTGCACGCGGTCAGCCTGTCAGGCACCGAACCCCATGACCTGTTTAACATATTCCAGAGGGAAATCTTTGCCAGTCCATAATGTGAACTGTTCAGCCCCTTGCCACAACAACATGCCGTATCCATCAATCGTTTTGCAACCAGCTTGTTGCGCCTGCTGCAATAACTTCGTCATATGCGGGTTATACACGCATTCAGTGACCAGAAGTCCCGGATGTAACAGACTGATATCATTAACCAATGATTCATTCTCAAGGGGTTTCATACCCACTTTTGTGCCATTGGTTAAAATGTCGGCGGAAGCCAGGGCTTCAGCAAAGGCTTGCTGATCGGCGAGATCGGTGACCGTGACGACACAATCGGTGTTTTCATTAACCCGCTGCGCGAAGGCGAGGGCTTTATCGAAGAACTCATCCCGACGGTTAAAGAGTTTAATTTCTTTTAAACCTTCAATTGCCCCCGGCGCGCCAATCGCCGTTGAGGCCCCTCCGGCCCCTAACAGCACCATTGTTTTGCCTTTGATATCAAAACCGCTCTCTTTAATGGCGCGAATATGGCCCGTGCCGTCGGTGTTATAGCCACGCAGATAGCCATCATCATTAACGATGGTGTTGATGGCCCCCACCAGTTTGGCAGCTGGTGTTAATTCATCAACATATTCACACGCCAGTTGTTTGTTCGGCATCGATACACCAGTTCCGCGCATTTTGAGGGCTTTTAATCCTTCAATTGCTCCAGGAAAGCTATCGTTATCCACTTCGAAGGCCATATAGGTAAATGGCAATCCCGCTTTTTCTAAGGCTTTATTCTGCATTTCGGGCGATAAACTGTGGCGGATAGGATAGGCCATCAACCCAATCAATTCGTATTTTGCGGTAACATCCATAATTAACTCCTTTAACCTCTATGCTTAATTGTGTTTAACCGGGTGCAAAATTTACGCTCGCCAAACCGCACATCATTTTCAGGAATAATGAAAACGCGGTAATAGCGGATAAAAACAATAATTGCGGTAATCAGGGCCAGCAGCGCGAAAGTAAAATCGAGAACAATGATATATTGCAGGCCGATGTTCGACAGATAACCGGTAATCAGTGGAATAACAAAGTTAGCCAGTCCACCCATCATCATATAAATACTGGTGACTTTGGCTTTGCTTTTGGGAAAAAACTCTGACATGACCGAAACGCCGAGCTGTAAAATGCCGCCAGCTGCTGAGAAACCGATAACAAAGGCTCCGGCATTGCACACCAGTGGAGAAGGGTACAGGTAGATAATGGCTGCTGTTATTGTTGCCAGTGCAGAGTTAAATACATTAGCCCAGATGGGCCGGACCATTTTTTTCAGTAGTGCGGCAAAAATAAAGACACAGACTAATGAGCCCATACTGTAATAAGAGATGGTTTTTAATGCCTCAGCTTCTGACATACCAGCAAAAGCCATCGCATATTTGGGCATCCATACCACAATCACATAAAAGGTCGAGAATGCGGCTACACCGAACAGTACCGATGAAACACCTTCCAGCCAGACTAACGGTTTGCTGTTCATTTGCGGTAATTCATTAGCTACGCTGGCGTCCACCAACTGGCTGGGGAATTTGCTTTTCAACAGCATCAACGTGATCAGTACAAATAGGATGCCTGGAATAATCAGCCCATAGCCGTACCAGATGTTATTGAGCAACATATAGCTCACCAGCATTGGGTAGAACATTTGTCCGAATGACACCATCGCTTTAACCAGTATGACCGCCGAACCAGAGGCTTTCGGAAAGCATTCCATGAGCGCAGGGTAGCCACCCGTATCCAGCGCTGAGTTAGCGATACCTACGCACACTGCCAGACAGTAGGCGAGAGTTAAATTCGGGCAAGCGGGAATACCAAAGAAGAATAGCAGATACATTATTACTGCCATTAATATCACCGCCCGACGACCAAACTTATCGGAGATCACACCGAAGAATAAAATACTGATCAATCGCCCCAAACCGATACCGGAAATTAAATAGGCAATGCCCGCGTTGTCAGTGGAAAACTTTTCCGCCAGAGATGACATATTTTGGGCAAGCGTAATAACACTAATGCCGTGCAGGAAATAGCTGAAGTAAATACAAAGAACAGCCAGGATAAATGGCGTGCTGAAAGCCTTATTTTGAGACATTTTCACAGCTCCTTGCTGAAAGATAATTTCGTTACCGTACGTATTGTTCTCCGACGGTTTACATAATTACTATACTGAAGATGATTTTCCCTGGGTACATGGCATAAAGTTTATGTTTCCAGGAATATTGCATGTCATAGTTTGTTTTTGATCGCGATTTTCCTTAGTCAGCGCAGAAAGAGTTATTTATCCGTAAGATCTTGCATGACCTGAAAAGAATATTGCATTACCCACCCGGAGCGACATTTTCCTTTAGCGAGTGATGCCACGTTTCTTTGCGGCTGCGTAAGCCGATAAACAGTGCCAGTAAAAAGCCGATGGCAGCGATGGCGGTATCGAACCACATAATATCGGCAATACTTCTTTGGGACAGATGAGCCGTAATCAACGGAATAGTAAAGGTCGCAATACTGCCCGCACTGTAATAGATCCCTGTAGCTTTACCTTTAGCGTAGGGGAAACGTTCAGCCATTAATGTCAGGCCAATTTGCACAACACCTCCAGCAGAGGTAAAACCAATGACAAAAGCAAATATTATCACCACATAAAATGTGGGATGCAGACAGACGGCAAACAGAGCAATAAATGAGATAAAGGTGTACAGCATCAGTAATGTTGTTGGGCGAACGGTATTACGAATGAGTGGAGCGGTGATAAATACACAAAGCAGCGAACCCACGGTGTAGATACTGAGTAGTTTGATCGACATAGTGTATGACATGCCTGCAACAAATTGTCCGTACTGTGCCAGCCACTGGCTAACCAGATAAAAGGTTGCCATTGAGATATAACCATATAAGGTATAACTGGCTAAATCGATTATTGAGCAGCGATGTTCCGTAGAGCTGGTGGTTTTCTTTATGACAGGTAAGCGACGACCCGGATGGGGTGGGAACGTACAACGGTATAAAAACAGAGCGTTAATAAACATAATGCCTGCAGCAATCATAAAGGACCAGCCGAACCACAGTTCAGCCCACACTAACAGGCTGATGATTAGCGGTAATAAAAATTGCCCGCTGGAAACAAATGCTTTAATTAAAATATTGGCTGTACCCGGTGAGCGTGGAAAAGCTTCCATCAAACTGGGATAGGTGCCTGCATCGAGAAAACTGTTTGCCATTCCCGCCAGAAAGCCCAAACCATAAGCGATAATGATGTTATTGGTGTGCAGGATGCCAAAAAAGAAGGCCATATAGCAGCACATTCCGAGCATGATAAAAGGGCGGCGACCAAAGCGATCGGATAATAATCCTGCAAAAAGCAAGACACTTAATCGACCAATACCCAGCGATGAGATAACTATTGAGACGCCTGCGGCATTAGTCTGCCAAAGCGTCTCCAGCGAGGCCATATTCAGGCTCATCAAAATGACGCCCATACCATGCACCAGGTAATTAAAATACAACCCAAGTGCGGTAGGGAAATAGGGATTTTTCATAGGTTCTACTTAGCAAAGGTGCTTTAAAAAGTGAAGCGATGTTGTGTCAGCATCCGTTCATTATTGTTGTAACAACGACAATTCCTTTCTGTGGAAAAATTAACAAAGCCGCTCCAGATCGTGTGCATATAATTCAGCAGCTACCGATTGATAGATCTTCCAGTCAATAAAATTGCCATCAGGGTAGACTCGTTGAAATGCGGTTAAGTCGGGGAAAAAACGCATGGTGTTGTTGCCGATGCGGTTATTTATTTTCTCTATGATGGCATGAAGATGTTTTTTTCTTTGCTGACGCATAGCCAACAGTTGCTCGACTACACGATCAGGAATGGCACACTTGCCATTTTCCCACTGACGCCAGCTTTCACTGTCACCGGTCTGGGCAATCCAGGTCGCGCATTCATCAATAGTCATGGCAAAAATATGGCGGAGTGCCTGGAGTTCATAAGCGTTCATCGTGTAATGGCTGCATGAAATAAACAATAAAATATAAATAACATTATCAGCCTGCTGACGGCTTGAAGAGAGTCACAGTATCTTGTGCAACATTATTGGAAAGAGTGAGGGGCGAGGTAGCGAAGCGGAAAAATGTTAAAAAAAAGCCCATCGTGGGAGATGGGCAAAGACTACACACAGCAATTCGTTGTTTCACTCAGGGGATTTCCATGCTTATAAATCAATATGTTGATTTATAACCGTGAGCTAATAGTAGGCATACGGACTTTTTGCGTCGATCAGATTCGTCTCATTAGTTTAAAAACTGTAAAGAATTTGCGACAGGTACTACCAGCTGAATGGCGGTAAGCAGGAAAATATGGGGAAGAGCAAGCAAATATCAATTAGCGGTGGTTAACAATCAGGCGGCAGAGCCGCCTGATGAGAAATTACTTATTCGATTTCTCGATTTCGCCAAGTTCTTCGAGAATTTCTTCCGGTTGGTCCGTCGGCGGCGGGACTTCTTCCACCCACGCGGCAAACAGACGCCAGGAAACGGCTAACAGAACCGGACCAATAAACAGACCGATCATCCCGAAAGCAATCAAACCACCAATAACGCCAGAGAGAATCAGGATCAGCGGTAAATCGGCACCCATGCGAATTAACATTGGGCGGATGACGTTATCCAGCGTGCCAACCACACCGCTCCACACTAACAATACCGTTCCCCAGGTGGTATCGCCAGTCCAGTAGAGCCAGATAATCGCCGGAATCAGTACCGGCAACGGGCCAAGCTGGACAAGGCAGGAGAGGATCATTAACACCGTTAGCAACGTTGCATAAGGTACGCCGGATACGGCGAGGCCGATACCGCCAAGCACTGCCTGTACTAACGCCGTCACCACCACACCCAGCGCCACCGCGCGGATAGCCTGTGCCGCCAGCAGCACGGCGGCATCTCCGCGAACGCCTGCCAGACGGGTTGCAAAATGGCGAATGCCTTGTGCCACCTGTTCACCGCGCCAGTACAGCAGGGCACTGAAGAGAAGCATCAGCGCACAATGCACCATAAAGCGCCCGATATGCGCCGCCTGCCCAACGAACCAGGTGGTGGTGGTGCCAATATAAGGGCGGACTTTCTCCATGATCGCCGTCCCCCCCATATCCAGCAAGTTGTGCCAGCCTGCATAGAGCTTCGCGCCAATCACCGGAATGGTATTAAGCCACGCCAGATCGGGTAACGTCATGTCACCGCTGGAAATGGCTTTAATTAGCGGGCCGCTGCCGTCGACGATACTGTTAACCAGCAAAGCAATAGGGATGATAAACACCATCACTAATAACAGCGTCATCACCAGAACGGCGAGAGAGCGGCGGCCAAACTTGATCTTTTGCAAACGTAACAATACCGGCCAGGTGGCGATACCCACCGTACCGGCCCATG
>OGIT01000740.1_pt1 | contig 11507 bp, 13 predicted proteins | sample 1571881 | NCBI WGS metagenome assembly OGIT01 (sample SAMEA2582101, study PRJEB24529) | metagenome | biome: Human gut stool | place: China | collected 2011 | reverse complement strand
CTCACACCGTTCAGATTTGGTGGTGACGCCGTACACGTTTATTTGACCATAAACAGTCACGGGCCAGACAAAAGCATTCGCGGAATGGCAGAACGGGAATTGCTCATCCGAAGACGCTTCCACTCAAATGGAACCACCGCCACATGGCGACACCCCATCAAATACCGTACGCGCTCTCCAGCGGCATGGGCCGTATATCAGGGAAGACTGATCCGACAACTCTAAAAACATGGTATCCCCTCCGCACCGCTCATGCCGATTTCAGCCACCGTTTCAACAGAGAAAACAGAATAAACTATGTACAAAAAGTTTGGCACAACTGCATTGGGATTATTTTCTCCTTTTTTAAAAAAAGACCTTATTACAATTGCTGAAACTATTGAGCTCTGCCAAGACAACAATAATGCCTATGGCCCTCGCATAACACAGCTTATTCTTTCGACTGGAAGTGAACTCGGCGTTGCCCTCAAGAGCTTCTTGACAGTTATAAGTCCGAATTCTGGAATTACCTCGAAGAGACAGGCAAATATGGGTGACTATAGAAAATTAATTAATGAAAAAGCTTTGGAGCAATTTTCTACGGCACAGGTGAAAATCCTGCGATCTGAAATTCGCTTGGCTCCATGGAGTTACCTTAAGGATGGCGCTGAGAATACATTTCCTCGATGGAAAGCCTACAGCGAAATTAAACGCCACAGAGCGGAATGCTATTCGAAAGGGACCCTGGAGGTAGCACTGAATCTGATTGCAGCGCTGTTCATTGTTAACTCTTATATTGCTGAGGCGTCACTCCGAGACAACTGAATTCACTCAAATTATCGATTGGGACCATCATGTGCATGTGCCTCAGCTTGATTGCTATTACGCAGCCGAATAATCATCTACGTCAAAAATCGTTGTGCGCAGTTGCCTTCGGTAGGATAGCACCCGAATTCTTGCACACTCTTAGATTCCGAGACCGACAAGAGAGACATGGTCCGTATTCCGCGCGCGATTCCCAGGTGCCATTAAAAATCACATCTGCTATGTATGTCGGCTTGATGAGCAACCGCGCCTCAAACTATTATTGCCGTAAGGCGCTGAGATCCAAATCGAAGATCATCGATTCCGGCCGACGCTCCGGTTCGAGGAACATGCTCATATACAGCGGAAGGTAGGTAATCCGACCATCCTGCCGAACGTTGCCTTTGCACAGCACATATGCTTTGTTCAACGCCCAATCATCAACCGCAAGCACATTATCCAGCACTTTGCGCTTTGTCCAATCATTGCCTGACTTCACTTCGACAGGCAACACGATTCTGCCACTCTGTACCATGAAATCGACCTCGCCAAGACGATTCGTATTGAAATAATACAGGTCGAAACCATGCGCATGTAGCTCCTGGGCCACGACATTCTCCATGATTGCGCCCATATTCACGTCAAGGTTTCCCTGCAGTAGATCATATTGGATGCCGCCCATGGATGCCGTACATAGCAGACCGGTATCACTGAGAAACAGTTTGAACAGGCTGTGATTGCCGTTGCCTTCCAATGGCGGAACCGGCTCCTTGACGTTGTAACAGGGCAAGGCCACACCAGCATCCGCCAACCATAGGAAGCTACTGGCATAACGATTCTGCCGAGCGTTTTTAGAAAGATCCGCAAGCACGAATCGACGATTCTTGTCATCGAGTTGGGAAGGAATGGCATCAAAAATCGACCGAATCTTCGTCCTGTCCTTATCATCCGCATATTTGGCGATGTCAAGACGATACAAGGCCAACAGGTCGGACTGCAAGGCGATTACCTGCGCGATATCGTGAGTATCCACATACCTTTGAACCACGTCAGGCATGCCACCCACTACAACATACGCCTGGAACAGGCGCATCATGGTGTCATGCACCGAATCGCCGACGGGTTCGTTCCCGTTGAAGCGGTCTCGAAGCATATCGATGGTCGATTCCTGCACACCATTGGCCAAGCAGAATTCTTCGAAGTCCAATGGATACATGCGCAGTTGCTCTTCAAATCCTACCGGGTAAGAAGCCACTTGCTTATTCTTCACGCCCAACAAAGAGCCCGTTTCCACATAGTCAAAACGACCGTCCTCCACCAGGAACTTGATGGCGGTACGCGCCGATGGGCACTCTTGGATTTCATCCAACAGAATCAATGTATGCCCTGGCTCCAGTTGGGTCTGCAGATACGCAGTGAGGTTGGAGATAACGGCATCCGCACTCAGAGATCCGTCGAACACCGATGCGGCTCTGGGATCTTCCAGAAAATTCAACTCGGCAAAACGCCTGTAGTGATGTTTAGCGAACTCACGAACCAACGTCGTCTTACCGATCTGCCTGGCACCGGTAATCATCAACGCTTTCCGCGCATCGGTCCGCTTCCAGTGCTCCAGACGTTCCCACGCCTTGCGTTTCAGCATCACTCCACCTCGCAAAACTCGACTACCGTAACGGAATCCGTGTCAACCAGTATATCAACTGCCACGTTTTCCGTAACGTTTTACATGGTTTTCGGGTGGCTTTCCGTAACGTTTTACACGGTTTTTAGGTGGCATACCGCCACGTTTTACAAGAATGGCTACCGTTGAGGCGCTTGCATCTAGCCTTTCGACCGTCGCGCCCGGGTTCGGGTACGCTTGTTTGTGTTCAATGAGAAAATAAATCGCACCTTTGATTGTTAGACCGTTTTCTGTCTAACAATCAAAGGTGCGATCTGTCATCTGACAGCTTTCCCCTTACAGGAAGGTAAGAACAATCAGATTACTTATTTTCGCGTCGCCTCATGAAGTATGCGATACCTCCTGCAAGTACTGCCAGCGCAACAAGTGCCGCCAACATGACACTCGGTGCGACCAAGCTTGAACCCGTCGCTGCCACAGTCTTTTTCACAGGCTTATTCGGGGGCGGTACGATGGTGTTGGGCACAGTAAAGCCTGATGTCATATCACCAGTGACCTCACCCTTATAACCATCAACCGTGCCGACTTCCTTGACCGTGTAGGAAATCGCCTTGCCGCCCTTCTTCACATACAGGCCGGACCACGTATACGACCAATGATTCGACTCGGACAACTCCACCGGAGCACCCTGAACCGCACCATCCGCATACAGCTGCACCTTCACCGACTTCGGACGCGTATGCTCCTTGTCGTTCGCATCCTTCCAGACCTTGGACACGGACACCGAGGTCTTGCCAGGCGTATACGAATTGGTCAGATCAAAACCATTGATCTTGGTCGAATAGTTCTTGACCGCGTCCTCGCTGACCGTGTAGTCATACAGATGGCCATCGCCGTAATCGAACTTGGGCAGGTTCTCGAACGCATACGCCCACGAACCATCCGAACCGGCCGACACCTGGACGGAATCGACCTTCACGCCGTCACGCAACAGGTTGACCCTGATCCAACCCGGACGCACGCCGTCACGGTCGCCGTCATCATCCCAGGTCTTCGTACCGGCCACACGCGTGGTCTGCACATTCGTGTTGGTCAACGTGAAGCCACACTTCATATCACCAGTGACCTCACCCTTATAACCATCAACCGAATCCTCTGAAACGGTGTAGGAAATCTTTTGACCGTTGGCATTGTACTCACGCAGGTCCGTAAAAGTACCCTTCCAACCACTGTCCTCATTTAACACCAGAGACTTGCCGGTGTCCACACCATCAGCCAGCAGATGTACAGTCACTGGGCTGCCCTTAGGGCCAACCCACTTCTTAGAGACCTTGACTTTAGTGGTGATAGGCTTGTCGGTCACTGTCTGAATGGCACCATCCTTGGAGGAGGTAACTGTGAGCGTGTATTCCTCATCATTCAGCTTGTAACCAGTAGGGGCAACCTTTTCTTTAACCTTATAGGTGCCCTGTTCAAGGATTCCGGAAACGACGGTACCGTCTGCACCGGTAGTCAGTTCGAAAGTACTACCATCAGGTTTGGTAACGGTGAATACCGCGTTGGCGAGCTTGACGTTCTCATTGCCTTCTTCAACCTTGACGAGCTTAATTTTGTTCGCTAAGTCTCCATCGCCGGTGCCGCCCGATTCAGCTGAACGATAAGCGAACTCATACCACTTCGTCTCTTCGTTGGAGGTCAACATCAGCTTATTCTTCAATGTTTTACCTGACGTGTAGGTCGATTGGTATGTGAGGTGGTATTGATCGCCATTCACATCGCCCAGGTTCAAGGTGAAGGAGTTACCACTGATGGTAAGTTTAGAATCGATATTCACCGTTTCAAGAACGCTAGAAACGTCGCCATACTTGTTGAAAATGACCTTCTGCAACTCGAAACTTCCAAGAATGTAGTGTTGAGTCGGATCATCCAGAGTATCGGATATTACGACATTGTGAAGGGTGGACTTCATATGGTTGATACGCGCATACCATTGTGCGTTACCGGGTTTCCCGTCCACTTTACCAGCCCATTTATTGAGAACCTCATGTTCAATTTCATGAGGACCTACGACTGTAACTGAATCAGTTTTAGAAGTCGAACCTATCTGAACGGTAAAAGTATTCTTTTTGTTAAGGGCAACTTTTTCAGTGTTGAATTTGGCAACCAGATACATGGTGCCTTTTACATTGTACTTGTTTTCCACTGTTTTAGTGAAAGTGGCACGAACAGTACCACCATTCTCGTCAAATCCCGGAGTCACATGCGCCTTGGCTACCACGTTACCGTTCGGATCGAGGAGATCAAAATCCTGGGCAGTCACGCCATTGGGAAATTTAAATGTGTCAGGCAATGTGACATCAAAGTAATCGCCCTCATGTAAGTTGATGCCGTAGGAACTGGCGTCCCAATCCATCGACAGCAGAAATGCTGACGAATGGTATATTTCATTGGCTTTTTTGTGATCAGTATTCTGAATCTCAAAATTTGTGAAATCAACTTTCACGGCATTCCCCTCAGGCGCGGCTTGTGCCACTGCCTGTGTGAATCCCATGAACACGCATAGGACGAGCGATAGAATTATGCTCATCCATTTTTCTGCTCTTCTCATTGGAAAATCCTTGATCGTTGCTATTTTTCATTCAAAGGGCCGGTTTCCAAAGGAGATCGGCCACACACTTTCATGGTAAAAGTTCATAAGATGCCCTCCCCCTATCCTGAAAGAATGCTGATAGTCAGCATTGCTTTGTCTCCATACATTGAATCTCATTTTTTCGGGTGCAGAAAGGATGTATATATGGCTTGTCGTTTACCGTCACTCCTAAGGATTGATGCTCCTCCACTCGATGACAATGAAAACGAAGCACATCACCTTGCCACGAGTGGAGCATCGTTAGTTTTTATCCGCGCCGCACGATGTGTTGGCTCCCGTCATGGTTCACGGGAGCCAACACATTAGCGCGGCATGGACCCCAAACCGATCAGCAAACCGGCATCAGTGGGCCAGCATCTCCTCGACGATCTGGTCCTTGTTCAGGCTGGACGGATAATACGTCGGCCAGTTGTCCATCTCCTTGAGGGTCTCCTCCTGCGAATCGCCCGCGAAGATATGGAAATGCGCGGCCTTGCCCGGGGCGATGCCATGGTCGGAGAACTGCACGACCTTGGGGGCGCCGTCAGGCACGTCACCGACTGCGGAGAACAGGTAGCGTACGCCACGATTGCCCTTCTTGTAGTCGAGGATCTTGTATCCGTCGTACTTGTAGGTGGCGGTGGTGTCCTTGCCATTTCGGGTGAAGGTGATCTGGTCGCCCTTGATGGTGATGCGCTCCACATCGGTCTTGTAGCCTGCGTCATAGTACTTCGTATACTCTTCGGCGCTCATGGTGCCCTTCTTGGCCTTGGCTTCCATGACCTTCTTGAGGCTGCCGTCCTTCAGATACGGGTAGACGGATTGCCTCTCCCCCTCATAGTCGGCCATCGAACGGTTGGCGACATCCTGGGTGAGGAACCAGCCGTTAGTGGTGTCGTTGGCCAGCGCCTGCTTGGCGATGGTCGTGAGCCAGCCCAGCAACGTGTCCTGGTTCTCGGGCAGCTGTTCGGTGGCGGAGATGATCGTCTTGTTGCTGCTCTTGGCGGCATCGTTGAGTTTTTCGGCGAAACCGTCCATCTCCTGCGGGTTGACGACCAGCAGATCCACGTCGGATCCGGAAACGATATCGAGGGTGGATTTGAGATCGGCGGCGGAAGGCTCACCTTCGCTGTTCATGGCATTCGTATAGGATTCCGGCGTCTTGTCGGTAGCACCAAGATAGTCGAGCAGGTAGCTGATGATCGATTCGGTGGCCACATACGAGCGCTTCACGCCGGCGGCACGAGCCTTGTTGACCATGGCGACGAATTCGGCATAGTCCGCATTCCAGGCATTCGAATGACGCTGTGCGGTGGCCGCGGTATCGGTGCCTTCACCGGCCTTAGCGGTGTAAGCGTCCGTAATGGCGGTCGCGGCTTTGAGTACGGCTTCGGGGCTGAACCACAGGTGAGGGTTCGTGGAACCGTGATGATGGTGGTGGCCGGACTCGCCATCGCCGTCCTCATGCTCATGCTCATGCTCCTCGGTGGCGGTGATACCCATGAGATCACCCACATTGACGATGGTCTGCTTGCTCTTGTCGAGCTGCGCCTTCTCGGCCCAACCGTCGTAGCCGGCTCCGTTGATCACCACGATGTCGGCCTTGGACAGCTTGGCCAGATCGGCTGGCGTAGGCTCATAATCATGCGGCTCCACGGAGGTGGAATTAATCAGGGATGTGACCTGCGCGCATTTGCCGCCAAGCTCCTGGGCGAGCGCACCCCACTGGTTGACGGAGGCGACCACGGTGAACGTGGTGCTGCACGAATCGTTGGCGTCGCTGACCGTGGAGGTCGAACCGTGAGATGCAGCGGAGGCGTTCCTGCCGTTTTTTGCATTGAGGAACGCGAATCCGCCGACGACGAGTCCGGAAACCAAGGCGCCCACGATGAACGCTACGATGATGGCGATGATACCCTTCCGATGGCATCCGTGCTCGCTTTCGTCACGGCCATGGTATCGGATGCATCTGCGGACGGTTCGGATGCCGTATTCTCCGGATTTTTGCTTTCGGGCTGGCTGAGATTGTTCTCGGTCATGCTCTTCTCTTTCTATCTATTCCTTATATATAGGTGACAATCTGTGTGATGCCTTCAATCGACATGCATGTATCCGCGATGCGCCGCGGCCGCAAGGTTCGAGGGCACCTGGACCGTGCGCCCGTCGGGCGTGGTGACGGTGGCCAATTGCGGCGCTTCGGTTTTCCAATGCGCGCGTCTGGAACGTGTGCGGGAGCGGGATGTCCTGTTTTTCGGTGTCGCCATCAGCCTTGCCTGCCCTTCCACCGCGGATTCTTCTTGTTGATGACGTAGAGGTGACCGCGGCGTCGCACGATCATCGATCCTTTTTTGCGAGCCAATGAGCGTATCGAAGCCCTGACTTTCATCGGTCATTCCTTTCCATAGGTGTCGTTTGCTGTGTTTTGCTGGCGTTCGCTTGCCGTATGTTCGCCGGCGAATCGTCCGAAGAGTCCGGTCACCAGCTGGATTTGACGACTCCGGGCAGCTCGCCTGCATGCGCCTCGTTGCGCAGATTGATCCGCGACAGGCCGAATGCTCGGATGAACGCCCGAGGACGCCCGTCGATCGCATCGCGATTGCGCAGTCTGACGGGGCTTGCATCGCGGGGAAGCGCATGCAATCGACGCATCGCCTCCGCCCGCTCCTCTTCACTCAGCCGCATATTGACGGAATCCTTCTTGTATCGTGCGCGGCGTTCCGCGTATTTCGCCACGATGGCTTCACGCTGGCGTTGTTTTGCGATGTTGCCGGTCTTCGCCACGTCAGCGGACCTCCCGAAACATCACGCGTTTCCTGATTACGGGATCGAATTTCATGAGCTCGAGTCGGTCGGGATTGTTACGACGGTTTTTGGTGGTGGTGTAGGTGGATCCAGTGCCTGCCGTGGACTGCAGGGTGATAACCGGTCTGATTTCCGTGGTCTTTGCCATACGGTTGTTGTCCTCTTTCTATTTGAGATGGCCAATCTCACCGGATTCGATGAGTCGCGCCGCCACTGCTTCGATGCCCTGCCTGTCGATGGTTTTCATGCCTTTCGGCGTGAGCGTCAGGGTGACCGTGCGTCCAAGCGACGGTACGTAATAACGCTTCCTTTGCAGGTTCGGGCTGAAGGTGCGGCGGGTTTTTCTATGTGAATGCGACACCGCGTTGCCGACGTGGGCGCGCGTGCCGAGAACTTGACAATGTTTGGACATGTCGGTAACTATATCATAATGATAATCATTATCAATAAAAGGATTGTGGAAAGAGCCTGAATATGCAGCATCCAGTATTGCCATCATTGGGAAACGCCGAAACGGACAAGGGGGCGATCTCCGTAGTATTGCTGACCGGCGTACACCGATTGGCGTTGGACGCCACATCATTCTCATTGGCGGACTCATGCCCGTCGGTCTGCTGCGTGACATACGACTTCACCACCGACGACACCGCCGAAACGGGCTTCAGCATGACCCGCACCATCCGCCGACCGGGCGGTCTGGGTCAGTTAAGCGAAGGCGACTGCACGACCTTCCCCATGGAAGCCTGCTGCCCGACCTGTTCGGTCAAACGGGATCTTGTCGCCGCCCTCGGCCATCTATGCAACCGGGCCGACATGTTCCTCATCACGCTGCCGATCGGCATCGAAGGAGCACCGGTCGCGCAATATCTGCTGGAATGTTCACTGCTGGGCGGCACCGCGCGCCCCGTGGATGCAGCGACGATTGCCTCCGTGACCGATCCCGAAGGCTTCGCCTCCAGACTATGCGACGACGAACAGCTGCTGTTGGCCGGAACGGATGAACACGACGGCGTATTCGATCCGCGATGCGTGGGCACGGTCCAGGCCAGACTGATCAGCGCAGCCGAGCATGTGCTGTTGCTTCCCACTACGCGCACCAACCATCCCGACACGAAAGCCGTCGCGCCGGAACGCAACCACGAACGACCGTCGAGATCTCATGATCTGATAGCCGCCCTGGCCTCGCCCGAAACGGTCATCCATCCGAATGCGCATGCCGTCAGCCTGCATACGTTGCTGGAAACAACACCCGCGGCAACGATCCCCGAAAGCGCCGATGCATGCGGCCGCGGTAACGGACTCGTCTAGTCATCACATCATTCCATCGCATCATCGGAATCGTCTTCACCGTTCCCTATGACGTGTCCCTTCTCATCCCACGGGCATGAGTAGATGACACAGGGCGTCGACGGGGGACGGTTGACGAAAGTATAGATCAGCTCCAGTTGACGACGTGAAATGCCGATGCGGGCATCCGGTGAGATCAACAATAGCGGCGACGCCAATTGCGTATGGATGAGCGCAGTAATGGTGCGATTATTGATCGCACCATCATCCACCCAGATGATCGCGTGGGCATCATATCCCCGTTCGACACGTTCACGCTGCTTGATGATCTCGTTCATGATCAGGTCGAGCTTCTGCATGACCCTGCCTTCATGGGTGTTGGGATCATGCCAGAACACGCTGGATACCACGGAATCGTCCCACCCCAAGCGATCGCCGAGCATCTCCGTATACGGCTGCCAAGTGGACAGCCAACGCAGATCCAGCATTCCACCCCTCGCCAAGGCATACAGTTTGCCGGCCAGTTCATCGGACCAATGCAGTTCATGGAAACCGCGCCGCCCGAAATCTATGACCGCCGTCTTGTCCAGCGGGAACGCCCTTTTCGCCGAATACAGGTCCGTACGGTACCCGTCCGGATCGGGAACCAACTCCACATGCCCGACATCGGAATAATTGACGATTCCGGTGTTGGGGAACGCGTTCAGAACGCCATCAAAATCCAGATACATCACCGGCTTGTTCGCACGGCTCATCTCCGTCTCACGATTCGCACCATGGACTATCTTGACCATCTTCCTCATGACTACTCCTCTCGTTGCGTTTACTTGGCGAATGCCATCGTTCAGCTTCCGGAATCGGCCTGTCTCCAGATCTGTTCATCCTTGATGAGCTGGGTGCCGTAACGCATCTTGAGCTGGGATACCAGATCGTCGATATGCCGCTGCGCTTCGATGATCTCGGCACTGTACTTCTGCATTCTCGCCTGATTGAAGGCGATGCCGGTCTCCTCCGGCATCTCACCGACCACATGAGGCTTCTCACCGGACAGCGCATATGCCGCCGCCTCATCCATCAGTTTCCGGTCGCCGCTCCACCTGCTGATGCAACGCTCGATACGCTTCGCACCGATCAATTCAAGCGGCATCCCCACACTGGAGAAAATCTGATAGGGGCGCAATCCGCGCATGTACCAGTACATGCAGTAGACCTGGAATTCATGGGCGTAGGTGATCCGTTTGCTTGTCACATGGGCGATCGCCGGCAGCGATTCGAGGAAGCAGACCTCGTCTAGCGTGAATTCGACGTTGGGCATACCCCATCATTCCTAACGTAGATGAGCGATCATCTTGCGGATACGCTCCTGCAACGTGATGATCGTTCTATTGAGCTCCTGTATTTCGGACAGACTCGAAAGGATGATCTCATCACGCATGGCGGGCTTTCGTCCCTCTTCATCGAGCTGTCGGACCTCGGCCATGAGCTGGGGGTTGCTCTTCCACCTGCTGATGCACCGTTCGATGCGCTTCGGCCCGATCAAGCGCGAAGGAAGTCCCGCATTGGAAAAGATGACGCTCGGCCGTGTGCCATGCACATATTGGTACATGCAGTACACCTGAAACGCATGCGAGTAGGTGATACGGCTCGTGGTCGCATGTTCCACAACCGCCAGGGACTCGAGTTCCTCGATCTCCTGATCCGTAAACTTCTTATTGTTCCGCATATGGTATTCCCCGTATCCGTTCTTGCATCGGCATATGCCGACCTTGAGTTCTTCCGCACGGTCTTGCGTCGTCGCAGACCTTCAGATGCTTGCATTCCTTTCGATAATTTGCCTCACTATACTCTGTTCGGGCAGGAAATCCGCAGAACGGGGAAGCCTCTCCCCCTATAAGCAAACCGGTACTCCTCAATCCCCTTACGTACCCTTGAAACGAGTGGACGCCAAATACGACACACCACCCATCATGCTGAGAGCATAACGGGTGGCTGTCATGATATTTCGGGGGCTTACGATCGGGTCAGCTTTTTACGTTTCAGATTCAGCACGATATCGGCGGCATCGGCCACACGCTCGGAATGCGTGACCACGATGACGCACTTGCCCAACTGGTGCGCGGCATCACGCAACAGCGTGATCACATCACCCGTCGTCTTCGGGTCCAGGCTACCGGTCGGCTCATCGGCCAGAATCAGACCGGGATTGAGCACCAACGCCATGGCGATGACGATGCGCTGCTTCTGGCCGCCGGAGAACTGGTGCGGATAGTAATCGACCCGGGTTTCGGCGTCGGGAATGCCGACCTTCTTCAGAATGTCGATCGCCTTGGCACGCAGCTCTTTCTTGTCTTTCATGCCGTGGGCCCGCAGCCCCTCCTCGATCTG
>OGIT01000739.1_pt1 | contig 11536 bp, 11 predicted proteins | sample 1571881 | NCBI WGS metagenome assembly OGIT01 (sample SAMEA2582101, study PRJEB24529) | metagenome | biome: Human gut stool | place: China | collected 2011 | reverse complement strand
CCCGCCGGCCCGCCAGAAAAGGTGGAAAATAAACACAGAAAGACCTCAGGTATACGAAAAAGTGCAATATTTGGATAAAATCGGCTTGTATCTCCAATTCTGTCAGTATATAATAAAGACGTATGCTTAAATACACCAAGGAAAGGGGTAAATTATCATGGGATTTATCGATTTAGTTAAAGCTCGTGCCAGGGCTGACAAAAAGACCATAGTACTGCCAGAGTCTATGGACAGGAGAACCTGGGAGGCGGCCGAAACGATATTAAAAGAGGACATCGCCAATCTGATCATCATAGGAACACCGGAGGATATTGCAGACCACAGCAAGGGACTGGATGTATCAGGAGCAACAGTGATCAATCCTCAGACCTATGAGAAGACTCAGGAGTATATTGATTTATTTGTAGAGCTGAGGAAATCAAAGGGAATGACACCGGAAAAGGCAAAGGAAATCATCATGTCCGACTATGCCTACTACGGCTGTCTTATGATTAAAAACGGAGACGCAGACGGACTGGTGTCCGGTGCCTGCCACTCCACAGCCGACACATTAAGGCCATGTCTGCAGATTGTCAAGACAAAGCCAGGCACAAAGCTGGTATCTGCATTCTTCCTCATGGTAGTTCCGGACTGCGAATATGGAGCAGAGGGAACCTTTATTTTTGCCGATTCAGGACTGAACCAGAATCCGAATCCGGAAGAGCTGGCAGCAATTGCCAAATCATCTGCTGATTCATTTGAACTGCTGGTACAGAAGGAAGCAAGGGTTGCCATGCTGTCCCATTCTACCAAGGGTTCTGCAAAGCATCCTGACGTGGACAAGGTAGTGGAAGCCACCAGAATCGCAAAGGAGCTTTATCCGGAGCTGGGGCTGGACGTGGGACGCCAGTTAGATGCAGCCCTTGTACCGGAGGTTGCTTCCTCCAAGGCGCCGGGCAGCGAAGTGGCAGGCAAGGCAAATGTACTGATGTTCCCGGATCTGGATGCCGGTAATATCGGATACAAGCTGGTTCAGAGACTGGCCAAGGCAGAGGCTTACGGCCCTGTTACCCAGGGAATTGCAAAGCCGGTTAACGATTTGTCCAGGGGTTGTTGTGCAGATGATATTGTGGGTGTAGTAGCAATTACGGCCGTTCAGGCACAGGCTGAATAAGCCGGAATAAAGGAGGAGATATCAATGAATATATTAGTTATTAACTGCGGGAGCTCATCATTAAAGTACCAGCTGATTAATTCAGCATCAGAGGCTGTACTTGCAAAGGGACTTTGCGAAAGAATCGGTATTGAGGGAAGCCAGATTACCTACCAGCCGGCAGGAGGAGAGAAGGAAGTAACGGTTTCTCCTATGCCTACCCATACCCAGGCCATTCAGATGGTATTAGATGCCCTGACCAATGATAAGACAGGCGTAATTAAGAGCCTGGATGAAGTTGGGGCAGTGGGACACAGAATCGTTCATGGAGGAGAGGCGTTTACCGCATCTACCCTGATTACAGAAGAGGCCGTTAAAGCAATTGAAGAGTGCAGCGATTTGGCGCCTCTGCACAATCCTGCAAACCTGATCGGCATCCGTGCCTGCCAGGAACTGATGCCCAACACACCAATGGTAGGTGTGTTTGATACAGCGTTCCACCAGACCATGCCGGAGAAGGCATACCTGTACGGACTTCCTTACGAGTATTATGAGAAATACAAGGTTAGAAGATACGGCTTCCACGGGACAAGCCACAGCTATGTATCAAAGAGAACAGCAGAAGTTCTTGGACGTCCTTATGACTCCCTTAAAACAGTGGTTTGCCACCTGGGCAACGGCTCCAGCATCTCAGCTGTCCTCAACGGAAAATCCGTGGACACCAGCATGGGACTGACTCCATTGGAGGGACTTGTGATGGGAACCAGAAGCGGCGATGTGGATCCCGGCGCCCTGCAGTTCATCATGCACAAAGAGAATATGGATATTGACCAGATGTTAAACGTGCTGAACAAGAAGTCCGGCGTATACGGTATGTCCGGTGTTTCCAGCGACTTCCGCGATGTGGAGAACGCTGCAAATGACGGCAATAAGAAGGCAGAGGTTGCTCTGGAATCATTTGCTTACCGGGTAGCTAAATACGTGGGAGCATACGCAGCTGCAATGAGCGGTGTGGACGCAATTGCCTTCACCGCAGGCGTGGGTGAGAATGACAAGATTACCAGAAAGAAAGTGTGCGAGTATCTGGGATTCCTGGGAATTGAAATTGACGACGAGGCCAATTCCAAGAGGGGACAGGAAATCGTAATTTCCACTCCTGATTCCAAGGTAAGCGTACTGGTTATTCCTACCAACGAGGAGCTGGCAATTGCCAGAGAAACACTTGCGTTAGTGAAATAAGTATAACGGAGTGGTGAAAAGCTGGCGTACATGTGATTTTAACACATGTACGCCGGCTTTTGTCCTGGTTTCCGGGATGGCGGTCAATGGCCTGGGACAGGACATCGGATAATATAAATAACAAAATCCGGCAATACTCTCCAGGTACACACCGGTATGCAAAACAGTACACAACTTCTGGAAAAAAAACGGAAATATAGTTGACAAAATGTGCAATGGTATGTATAATGCAAGAGATGCGTATTAGGAGGTTAATATGCTAATTAACTTATCTGAGCTGTTTCCCGTTGAGGGAAAGTCCAAAACATATACGCCTGAGCTTGAGATGACCCAGTTCAGGCTGGCCGACACTGTATACGACATTGCAGAAAAGGGACCGTTGTCATTGGTGATAACAAATCGGGGAAATAAGAAGCTGGCTTTAGCGGGAACCATTGATTTGGTTTTGATTATGCCATGTGCCAGATGCCTTGACCCGGTGAGAGTTCCTTTCCATCTGGAAATTGACCAGGAACTGGACATGAACCAGAGTGATGAAGAACGAGTGGAAGACCTGGACGAGCAGCCCTACGTAAATGGTTATAAACTGGATATCGACCAGCTGGTTGGTAATGAGTTAACCTTGAACCTGCCTATGGCGGTTCTCTGCAGCGATGACTGTAAGGGAATCTGTGATAGATGTGGCACAAATCTCAACCATGAGACTTGTGACTGCGATAATAGGCCACTTGACCCAAGGATGTCAGTTATCCAGGATATTTTTAAACAGTCGAAGGAGGTGTAAACCATGTCTATCTGTCCAAAGAATAAATCTTCTAAAGCTAGAAGAGACAGCCGTAGAGCAAACTGGAAGATGAGCGCTCCAAATCTGGTAAAGTGCAGCAAGTGCGGTGCCCTGATGATGCCTCATAGAGTTTGCAAGGCTTGCGGTTCTTATAACAAGAGAGAAATCGTCAGTGTTGAAGATTAATTTTCAACAAGTCAAACATTAGTGAAAAGTTAGTAAATACGCGGTCTTTTGAGAATACTCAAAAGACCGCATATTTTTTGCACTCATGGTACAATGAGCAGGCGCATGGAGGTTAAAGGCAAAACAGTGAGAATGAGTGTCATATCATACAAGAAAATTTTTCGTAGGTATGATATAATATTTTCGTCGCGGAAAAAAAGCAGCGCTTGACAAAACTAATCCGATTAGTTACTATGTGTTTAACAGATGATGAAAGGAAAGGTTATGGCGCGGGCAGGACTTGATAAAAATGTTGTAGTGGAGAAGGCTGCACAGTTAGCAAACAAAATGGGAATTGACCAGATTCAGTTGAAAACGCTGGCGGAAAGTCTGAATATACAGCCGCCGTCCCTTTACAACCATATCAGGGGGCTAGATGATTTACGTCATGAACTGATGATTTATGGCTGGAAGCAGGTGGAAGAACGTATGCTGGAAGCGGCAGCAGGTGCTGACGGGTATGCTGCGTGGGAAGCGGTCTGCCTGGCATTCTATCAGTATGCGACCGAAAATCCGGGTGTGTTCAGCGCGATGCTCTGGTACAATAAATACCAGGATAAAGAGACGCAGGGCGTCACGGAAAAGCTGTTTTCCATTTGCTTTGCAATCACATCATCCCTGAACATTTCTGAGGAAAACTGCAATCATCTAATCCGTACCTTTCGGGCATTTTTGGAAGGCTTTTCTCTGCTGGTCAACAACAATGCCTTTGGCCATTCTCTGTCAGTGGAGGAGAGCTTTGACTTGTCCCTGAAGGTGATGATTGGCGGCATGAAGGAGTTGGAGGGAAAATAAGTGATGCAGACATTATAAAGAGATGGTTCTGACCAAAGACTTTATTATCGGTCTGTTGGAGGACAGTATCCAGCTTGCACCCGTTTCTGTGTCAGGAGCGGAGATTGCGCAGCTGGCATTTTTCCCCAGGTCCGGTGATAAAACGCTATCAAAAGTATGACATAGGGATTATTTAATTATATACATAAAAGGAGAACAAATCATGGCAGATGCATTAGAATTACATGAAGGTGAAGTAGTTGAAAAGGAGTTTAAATCTGATTACTGGGAGAAAACACTTTGTTTTTATAGCCAGAAACGTGGTAAATACTGGTTTACAAATCAAAGAATCGTATTCAGGGGCGGTTTTGCCACCATATTGGAAATCCCTTATGCTGATATTGAGTCGGTACAGTTATGTAATGTGGGCGGGCTTGTTCAGATCATTCCCACCGGAATCAAGGTGACTCTTAAGTCTGGAAAGAGCTATAAGCTGTCTGTGACAAAGCGTAAGGAAATTCTTGCATTCATTCAGGAGAAAATATAATAGTGTTATAATTGATAGGGAGTGTTGCATTTGATAAAGCAATACTCCTTTTTCTTTAAGGGCTTTAACGGATGGAAATACGTCTGCTGTTTAAAGCGCCTCCATGATATTATTGTACGTGAAATGTAAAGTAAAATTAAAAGAAGAGGCCCTTCGGATGTGATAAAATGATATTATCACATCATGCTTTCATATCGTGTTTTCATATCATGTTTGGGAGGAAAAAATGAAAAATATACGGGCTGTTATTATAGTATTGGCATTGCTGTCAACAGGCGGCTGCTCAGCCAATGCGGCGCAGACATCGGATGGGCCATCGGAAGAATCAGGATCCGGGCTGGGACAAAGCAGGTGGACATGGGAAATGATACATTTGCCCAGTTTTATCCTGCTGTTGGCAGTGATGCGGGCCGAGCTGCCGGCGAAAATTATGATACCAGAAGTATAGATGAAATGAAGGACTTATTTGAAACAGAGCGGATAGAAGAAATCAAAAAGTAGATGGCATGAAAAACGTATTGCAGGTGAAAGTACGCCTTACTGGTAAAGGCCGGCTCAGGCGGATAAGGAGGCTTTTCAGATGAAAGAAATTATTGACTTTATGGAAGAGAATGTGGATGGCAGAACGCTGTTTACAAAGGAGTTGGTTTACGAATTGGAAAATGGCGCATTGCAGGGCATATACTCTGACCAGATATCCTTTTCTAATCTGAAATACTCCCAAAGCGGATTTCAGATAGATATGTTTATTGTATCCAACGAGAAAATATGGCTGATTGGTAAGGAAGGACAGCGGGATAAACTAAGAAAGGATTTCAGCTCGGTATCCATGTTTCGCTTTGAACTGGCCATGCGGAAAAGTACGAACGCCGTAACAGGTTGTTTTCGTTTTATTTCCGCTTCCGGGAAAAATGTGCCGGCAGAAGCTGTCGTAAGTGGAATTTATGATGTGCGTGTTGAAAACAGTGTGCTGAAATTATCGGAATCCCAGGTCTTGTACCGGGATCAGCCGATACAGGACGGGCGTTATAAGCCGGTTGCTTTTCAAGCGGAACATCGTTTTTACTGCGAGGACGGAAAACTGCATTATGAATACGATGGACGGTGTTTTGACGTGGACGCCAAAACGATGCAGCGCCGCCATAGCTCCGATACCTTCCCTCCATTTATTTCAATTGAGAAGTAAGCAGTTCAAGAAAAAATATCGCCTTATCGGCAAAGGACGGCCTTGGAGGATTCCGCCCCCACACCCCACATCCAAAAAAAACAAGCGGCCAAGCCAAATGAAAGGAGAAGATCATGATTAAAAAAATAATGTTGGTATTAAGTGCAGTGTTTATAATTTCGACATTTGCCGGAGCCGGTTATATTTTCTTACATAGAGGCAGGGTTAATCTGTCTTCTGCCGGAGCAGAAGCCCAAAAAGAAAGCGGAGAAGCGGACCGTCCTTCACAGGCACTGTCTTTAACAGAGAAAAGTACAGAAGACAGTGCAGAGGATAGTACAGCGGATAGTGCAGCAAACAGTGCAGCGGATAGTGCAGCAAACAGTGCAGTGGATAGTGCAATGAACGAAGCAGAGAACCGTGCAGAGGACGGAGCAAAAAACAACACAGAGAACGGAGCAGGTGAGGATGGGGAGGGAGATTACGATACAGTGCTTCTGGACGGAGCCAGAAGGCTGTGCAGAACCTACTTTAAATCAGGAGACTTTTCCTATCAGATCGTAATCACGCCCGGAGGGCGCAGGAACAGAAACCAACTGAATGTAGATGTAGTAAAGAAAGATGGGATAGGCTACACCGTTCTTAACCGGCTTTCCATGTACTATGATCCGGAGTATCCGTTCCGGATGCAGAGCAGTATGGATCAGGCCGCCTATCAGGCGGATGGAACTATCAAGGAATACCAGATTGCTCCATCTGAGAATGGCTTTATAGGGCTTTACGGACAGCTGGAGGCGCAGGGAAGCTATTTTCCTCTGGATGATTTATTTATGCCGGAATTTTTCTCCAGACCTCTCAACGAGACAGATCTTATTGGCATGACTGTGGCTGATATGAAAATCCTGAGAAACCAGTATTACGCTGTCCATGGAAGGATATTTGAAAAGCAGGAGCTGAAAGATTATTTTCAGGAAAAAACATGGTATCTGGGAGATAAAACAGCGGATGAATTTGACGAGACCGTGTTTGGCGGTCTGGAAAAAAGAAATATTGCATTTTTAACGAAAGCAGAAGCTGAATTTGACGAAGAAAAGAGCAAAGAGGTGAAAAAAATTTATGACGGGCTTTTAACGGCTCCCTATGCCTCTCTTCTTACTGCCCATACGGAAATGGGAGTAAGCCTGTATTCTGATATTCAGCACAGGGCAGATAAAGGGATATATTATGAAGCAGAAGGCACGATTTACACACCGGTCATTCTTTCACCCAAGCAGTATGAAGCGGTCATGAAAGAGGGAAAAGAAGAAAGGATTTGTGTGAATGAGCTGACGAAAGAGACGGCTGCTGTAAGAAGGACAGACAATTCCGATTATGGCGACTGCATGCTTTTTTATGATTCTGGTACAGAATCAGGAAAAACATCGGGAGAGGATACGCCCCATTACTATTTTCTGTCCTACGAACCTTATTCAGGAAATTATACTTTGTGGGCAAATAGCGCCGATACGCTGTTTAAAAATATTTATAAAGGTACGGTCTATGTGCTCAAGGGAGCGGAACATGAGTGGTATCAATATTTTAGTATCCCGGATAAAGAGTATTTGGAAAGCGGCGAAAGAGTGATGCGGTTCGATGATATAACCAATCAAGGAGCAGCTGGTTACGGCGGAGGCCAGCCAGTGTTCGATGAAAAGGGATATTTAAAGGCGATTTATTATTATGGAGACTGATTCTGCCCTTGAAAAGGGAATCGGAATGGGAAAACCAGCCATAAGGGTGTGAGTGTATGGATGAGAGACTGTCAATGACGAAGTCCGGATAACCGGAAGAGTAAACAATCTCCTATTAAAAAAAGAATGAAACTCCGCAAAAAATATCATGAATGGGGAAATCCCATTTGATATGATGCAGTCTGGAAGGTGTCAGGATTCCGGCATGATAAGACAGAAGAGAAATGGGCGAAACAATGAGGCCAGGGCAGATCGTTTTAAACCCTGGCGTATAATCATATGAATACCTGATAAGGTATACGATAGCGTTAATGGAAAGAGGTAAAAAATGGTAGATATTCTTGTGCATGGGCTGACCCAGAACAATCTGAAGCGCGTCACATTCCGTATTCCAAAGGAAAAAATTACGGTGTTTACCGGCGTGTCCGGTTCCGGCAAGTCCAGTATTGTTTTTGATACTATCGCCGCTGAGTCACAGCGGCAGATGAACGCCGCCTACCCGGCCTTCGTGCGCTCCAGACTGCCGAAATATCCGAAGCCGACAGCAGAGCGCATAGACAACCTGACGGCCTCAGTGGTGGTGGACCAGTCTCCCCTGGGCGGAAACGCCCGCTCCACGGTGGGAACTATAAGCGGCCTGTACGCCAGCCTCCGTCTGCTGTTTTCACGCATCGGGAAGCCCTATGCGGGTACGGCTTCTTACTTCTCCTTCAATGATCCCAACGGAATGTGCAGGACCTGTTCCGGCCTGGGAAAGATTACAAAGGTCGATGTGAAAGCAGTTCTGGATATGGATAAATCATGGAATGAGGGCTGCGTCAAGGACTCCCTTTACCGCCCCGGCTCCTGGTACTGGAAACAGTACGCCCAGTCCGGTCTCTTCGACTTAGACAAGCCAATCAGAGCGTATTCCGGTGAGGAATACAACCTGCTCTTATATGGCTCCCGCGACGGCAAAGGCGAACCGGAAAACCCAAAGGTGACCGGGCTGTACCACAAGTACACAAAGACGCTTCTCAACCGGGACATCAGTAATAAGAGCAGGCACACCCGGGAGAAATCCCAATCACTGGTTGCTGAGATGAAGTGTACCGGCTGCCATGGGAAGCGGCTGAACGAGGCAGCGTTGGGCTGCAGAATAAAGGGTTACAATATCGCTGATCTATGCGGTATGGAGCTGACCGGACTTCGGGAAGTTCTGGCTGAGATTACCGACCAAAGGGTGGACGTCCTGGTGCAGACCATCATTGAAGGTCTGGACAGGCTGATTGAAACAGGCCTTCCCTACCTTCACTTGAACCGTGAAACTCCCTCCCTTTCCGGCGGCGAGGCCCAGCGCCTGAAGCTGGTCCGGTACATGGGCAGCAGCCTGACCGGCCTGACCTATATCTTTGACGAACCAAGTGCCGGAATGCATCCCAGGGACGTTTACCGGATGAACAATTTGCTGCGGCAGCTCCGGGACAAAGGCAACACGGTTCTGGTGGTGGAGCATGACAAGGATGTGATTTCCATTGCTGACCATGTGATTGACGTGGGACCGGGGGCCGGACAAAACGGAGGAGAAATTGTATTTGCAGGCAGCTATCCGGAGCTGCTTCTGGCCGATACCCTGACAGGAAAGGCAATGAGACGGGTACTGCCCATCAAGGAGACGCCGCGGCAGGCTGCGGGAAGCCTGCCTGTCAGGGGGGCCTGCCTCCACAATCTTAAGCATGTGGATGTGGACATCCCGTTGGGGATTATGACCGTGGTGACCGGCGTGGCCGGTTCGGGCAAGAGTACCCTGATCTCCCGGGTATTTGCAAAGCTCTATGAGAGCAATATCGTAATGGTGGACCAGGGACCCATCACAGCCACCAACCGTTCCACACCGGCCTCTTACCTGGGCTTTTTCGATGAAATACGAAGGCTTTTAGCAGGAGAGAGCGGCAGACCGGACAGTCTGTTCAGCTTTAACTCCGCCGGGGCCTGCCCGGTATGCGGCGGTAAGGGCGTCATTGTCACCGAACTGGCCTTCATGGATCCTATAGTGACTGAATGCGAGGCCTGCGGCGGTGTGCGGTATAATGAGGAAGCGCTTGCCTGCACCTACAAGGGAAAGAATATTGTGGAGCTGCTGGGCCTGACTGCGTCCCAGGCCCTTCAGGTGTTTGAGGATGCCAAGATCCGCAGGCGCCTTAAGGTGATGGAGCAGGTGGGATTAAGCTATCTGACCCTTGGCCAGCCCCTCAGCACCCTGTCCGGAGGGGAGCGCCAGCGAATCAAGCTGGCGAAGAACCTGGGCAGAAAGGGGAGTATTATTGTGATGGATGAGCCCACCACCGGACTGCATATGTCCGACATTGAAAACCTGCTCAGGCTGTTTGATTTAATCGTATCCCGCGGCAATACGCTGGTGGTGATTGAGCACAACCTGGATGTGATGAAGCAGGCGGACTGGATCATTGATATTGGGCCGGACGGTGGGAAGAACGGCGGCCAGGTGGTATTTACCGGCACACCTGTGGAAATGCTGCGCTGCGCCAGGACATTGACAGCGGACAGCCTGAGGGCATCCCTGGGCTAAGGCGCAAGTTATTTTATAGAAAAACGGCATGCGGCAAAATTGCTGCTGTTTTTAGGAGAAGGGATGGGAATGGAGAAAAAAATACTGCTGGTTGACGATGAAAAAGATATTGTTGACATGATGGAAGAAGTGTTGAATAAAGAGGGATTTTCCCATATACAGAAGACATTTACCGGAGCAGATGCGTTGAAGCTGTGCCGTGACTTCCAACCGGATATCGTTATTTTGGATATCATGCTTCCGGATATGGACGGACTGGAGGTATGCCGGCAGATTCGGGAGTTTTCCTATTGCTCGGTTTTGTTCCTGTCCTCAAAGAATGATGATGTTGATAAAATCCTTGGACTTTCCTTGGGCGGCGATGATTACGTTACCAAGCCGTTCAGTCCCAGGGAGGTGGTATTCCGCATAAAGGCCCAGCTTCGCCGCCAGCAGTATCAATCGGCCTCAATATCAAAACCGGAAGCGCGGTTGTGCGCCGGCCCGCTTTTGATGGAGCGGGAAAGCTGCCGGGTCTATAAAGAGGGACAGGAAATCCAGCTGACCGGCCGTGAATACCTGCTGCTTGCCTATTTTATGGAAAATGCGGATAAGATCATCAGCAAGGAGGGCTCTATGAACAGGTTTGGGGAGAATACAGCAGTATCTGTGATAATACCATCATGGTGCATATACGGCATCTGCGGGAAAAGATAGAGAGGAATCCTTCCAACCCGCAGCAGCTTATTACTGTGAAAGGCTTGGGCTATAAGCTCAAAAAGAGGAGCGAATAAATGAAACGATCTGGCTGCCGTACGATTTTTCATATCTGTCTGATTTTTGTTCTGTCGCTGCTTGGCGCTCTTTTGATGGCAGTCTGCCTTTTCTTTATGACAATCACCATCCGAAAGCCGGACGGCAAGACTGCGAGAAGCGATTGGCCCATACGGTTTACTGAGGAATTCAAGGATCAAATTATTTTTGCCGGAACAGTCTGGCAGGTTAAGCAGGCGGGGCTGGCAGCTTTGCAGGACAATGGGATAGGAGTCCAGCTTTTGGATGCTTCCGGCCGTGAAGTATTCGGTTATCAGAAACCGGAGCAGGCTGGTACTGCATATACCAATGCGGAATTGCTGGAGCTTTATCAAAGGGGACAAATGGAAAACAGCGCAACAACCCCCTTTATGGGCGCGGTTTCCCATGCCGGGAAGGAGTGCGTTTATATTCTGTACTTCCCTGTGAGTATCTCTAAAGTCAGCATGTATCTAAGCGGAGAGCGGTTTGCAGGCGGCAGGGCCATACTTTTGCCGATTCTGTGGGCGCTTCTTTTGCTGGTTTTGTTTTTAGGCGTTCTCTATGGACTTTTTATGACAAAGGCAATTAATAGTCTTA
>OGIT01000738.1_pt1 | contig 11553 bp, 10 predicted proteins | sample 1571881 | NCBI WGS metagenome assembly OGIT01 (sample SAMEA2582101, study PRJEB24529) | metagenome | biome: Human gut stool | place: China | collected 2011 | reverse complement strand
GTGAAGATGAATGGCTGCCCATTCGCCCTGGCACCGATGGCGCACTGGCCTGTGCGATTGCCTGGGTACTGATTACTGAAAACATGGTCGATCAGCCATTTCTCGACAAATATTGTGTTGGTTACGATGAAAAAACGCTGCCCGCCAACGCACCACGTAACGCGCATTATAAAGCCTATATTCTGGGCGAAGGGCCTGACGGCATAGCTAAAACGCCGGAATGGGCAGCAAAAATCACCAGCATCCCGGCAGAAAAAATTATCCAGTTGGCACGAGAGATCGGTTCAGCAAAACCTGCTTATATTTGTCAGGGTTGGGGGCCACAACGACATTCCAACGGCGAGCAAACATCCCGCGCTATTGCCATGCTTTCCGTTCTCACCGGCAACGTCGGCATAAACGGCGGCAACTCAGGCGTACGCGAAGGTAGCTGGGATCTGGGGGTAGAATGGTTCCCGATGCTCGAGAATCCTGTTAAAACGCAGATTTCCGTCTTTACATGGACAGATGCCATCGACCATGGTACGGAAATGACCGCGACCCGTGATGGTGTTCGTGGAAAAGAAAAACTGGATGTCCCCATCAAGTTTTTATGGTGCTACGCCAGTAACACATTGATCAATCAACATGGCGACATCAATCACACCCATGAGGTGCTTCAGGATGACAGCAAGTGCGAGATGATTGTTGGCATTGACCACTTCATGACGGCCTCGGCTAAGTATTGCGATATCCTGTTGCCCGACCTGATGCCAACAGAGCAAGAAGACCTTATCTCTCATGAATCTGCAGGGAATATGGGCTATGTGATCCTCGCCCAACCCGCAACCTCAGCAAAATTTGAACGCAAACCCATCTACTGGATGCTGAGTGAAGTCGCCAAACGCTTAGGACCAGACGTTTATCAAACCTTTACTGAAGGTCGCAGTCAGCATGAATGGATCAAATATCTCCATGCGAAAACGAAGGAACGTAACCCTGAGATGCCCGACTACGAGGAGATGAAAACGACCGGGATCTTTAAGAAAAAATGCCCGGAAGAACACTACGTCGCTTTCCGCGCATTCCGTGAAGATCCACAGGCAAACCCGTTGAAAACACCTTCGGGGAAAATCGAAATTTATTCTGAACGACTGGCGAAGATTGCAGATACCTGGGAATTGAAAAAAGATGAAATTATTCATCCCCTTCCTGCGTATACCCCAGGTTTTGATGGCTGGGACGATCCCCTGCGGAAAACCTATCCACTGCAGTTAACGGGCTTCCATTACAAAGCGCGTACCCACTCCAGCTACGGCAATATTGATGTGTTACAGCAGGCCTGCCCACAAGAGGTGTGGATCAACCCCATTGATGCTCAGGCACGCGGTATCCGTCATGGCGATACCGTGCGGGTATTTAACAATAATGGAGAAATGCTGATTGCCGCAAAAGTGACTCCGCGTATTCTGCCTGGCGTTACCGCCATCGGGCAAGGTGCGTGGCTTAAAGCGGATATGTTTGGTGACCGGGTCGATCACGGCGGCAGTATCAATATTCTGACCTCTCACCGCCCTTCACCGCTGGCAAAGGGAAACCCGTCGCACAGCAATCTTGTCCAGATCGAAAAGGTTTAAGGAGTAGCCCATGACCACACAATATGGATTTTTTATCGATTCCAGCCGCTGTACTGGCTGTAAAACCTGCGAACTGGCGTGCAAAGATTTTAAAGATCTTGGCCCGGAAGTCAGTTTCCGCCGTATTTATGAATACGCTGGCGGCGACTGGCAGGAAGATAATGGCGTCTGGCACCAGAACGTGTTCGCTTATTATCTCTCCATCTCCTGTAACCATTGCGATGACCCCGCATGTACAAAAGTCTGCCCCAGCGGCGCAATGCATAAGCGTGAAGATGGCTTTGTGGTGGTTGATGAAGATGTTTGTATCGGCTGCCGCTACTGCCACATGGCTTGTCCGTACGGCGCACCACAGTACAATGCTGAAAAAGGGCACATGACGAAGTGCGATGGTTGTTATTCGCGCGTCGCCGAGGGGAAACAACCCATATGTGTCGAATCCTGCCCGCTGCGTGCACTTGGGTTCGGTCCAATTGAAGAGCTGCGCCAGAAGCACGGCACTCTTGCTGCCGTCGCGCCACTGCCGCGCGCGCATTTCACAAAACCCAATATCGTTATCAAACCTAACGCCAACAGCCGCCCGACCGGCGATACCACTGGTTATCTGGCTAATCCGGAGGAAGTGTAAAATGGGAAATGGATGGCATGAGTGGCCACTGGTTATCTTTACCGTATTGGGTCAATGCGTAGTAGGCGCGCTGATTGTTAGCGGAATTGGCTGGTTCGCCGCCAAAAATGACGCAGACCGTCAGCGTATTGTCCGTGGCATGTTTTTCCTCTGGCTGTTGATGGGCGTCGGGTTTATTGCCTCTGTCATGCACCTGGGATCGCCACTGCGGGCGTTTAACTCGCTGAATCGAATCGGAGCTTCTGGTCTGAGTAACGAGATTGCTGCCGGTTCCATATTTTTTGCCGTTGGCGGATTATGGTGGCTGGTGGCAGTCATCGGTAAAATGCCGCAAGCGTTGGGGAAACTCTGGTTACTTTTCAGCATGGCGCTCGGCGTCATTTTCGTCTGGATGATGACCTGCGTGTATCAAATCGACACCGTGCCAACCTGGCATAACGGTTACACTACGCTGGCTTTCTTCCTGACGGTATTGTTGAGCGGTCCAATACTTGCTGCCGCAATTCTGCGGGCAGCTCGCGTTACATTTAATACCACACCATTTGCCATCATTAGCGTTCTGGCGCTGATCGCTTGTGCCGGGGTGATTGTGCTGCAAGGTTTGTCTCTGGCGTCTATTCACTCATCCGTGCAACAAGCCAGCGCACTGGTACCAGATTACGCCTCCTTACAGGTCTGGCGTGTGGTATTGTTATGCGCAGGTCTTGGATGCTGGCTTTGCCCGCTCATTCGTCGCCGTGAACCTCACGTTGCCGGACTTATTCTGGGGCTAATCCTCATACTTGGCGGTGAGATGATCGGGCGTGTGCTCTTTTATGGCCTGCACATGACAGTAGGAATGGCTATTGCAGGTTAACAAATTGGTGCGGGGCAACCCGCACATTTCAGGATGTTAGGAATGACCCATTTTTCACAGCAAGATAATTTTTCTGTCGCGGCGCGCGTGTTGGGCGCGCTGTTTTATTACGCTCCAGAGAGTGCGGAAGCCGCACCTCTGGTTGCGGTACTCACCAGTGACGGCTGGGAAACTCAGTGGCCTCTACCAGAAGCGTCATTAGCGCCGCTGGTGACGGCTTTTCAGACACAGTGTGAAGAGACTCACGCCCAGGCCTGGCAGCGTTTGTTTGTCGGCCCGTGGGCACTGCCGTCTCCGCCGTGGGGGTCGGTCTGGCTGGATCGCGAATCTGTGCTGTTTGGCGATTCAACATTGGCACTTCGTCAGTGGATGCGCGAGAAAGGCATTCAGTTTGAAATGAAGCAAAACGAACCGGAAGATCATTTTGGTTCACTGCTGTTGATGGCTGCGTGGTTGGCGGAGAATGGTCGCCAGACAGAATGCGAAGAATTGCTGGCATGGCACCTTTTTCCGTGGTCAACACGTTTTCTTGATGTTTTTATCGAAAAAGCAGAACACCCTTTCTACCGTGCACTGGGTGAACTGGCTCGCTTAACGCTGGCGCAATGGCAATCACAACTGTTAATTCCTGTCGCGGTTAAACCGCTGTTTCGATAGGATCACCGTAATATTGCCGGATGGTGACGATTACGCGCAATCCGGCAATAATAGGTTACAGTGTCACGTTTTTTTATCTCTTAAAGCACGCACTGCTTTTGCGGCTGGCCTCTTTTGCCGCAAAATAGTCGCCCGTGTTTCATTGCCCATTTCTGCTCATGCATCATCTACACATCTATCCGGATCTGCGCACTATGTTCCGCCGTCTGCTTATCGCAACAGTCGTCGGTATTCTCGCGGCCTTTGCCGTTGCCGGGTTTCGGCATGCGATGCTGCTACTGGAGTGGTTGTTCCTCAATAATGACTCCGGCAGTCTGGTCAACGCAGCGACAAACCTTTCCCCCTGGCGACGGTTGCTAACTCCGGCGCTCGGCGGACTGGCGGCGGGTTTGTTGCTGATGGGCTGGCAGAAATTTACCCAGCAACGCCCTCATGCGCCGACCGATTACATGGAAGCGTTGCAAACCGATGGACAGTTCGATTACGCAGCAAGCCTGGTTAAATCGCTTGCCTCTCTGCTGGTAGTAACCAGCGGCAGTGCAATTGGTCGCGAAGGTGCGATGATTCTTTTAGCTGCCCTTGCCGCCTCCTGTTTTGCCCAACGTTTTACGCCACGCCAGGAGTGGAAATTATGGATCGCCTGTGGGGCCGCGGCGGGAATGGCTGCGGCCTATCGTGCCCCGCTTGCTGGCAGTTTATTTATAGCCGAAGTGCTGTTTGGCACTATGATGTTGGCCTCTCTCGGCCCGGTGATTATTTCCGCCGTCGTGGCATTGCTGGTTAGCAATCTGATTAATCATAGCGACGCGTTACTCTACAACGTACAACTCTCAGTGACGGTTCAGGCTCGTGACTATGCGCTGATTATCAGTACAGGTGTGCTGGCAGGTCTGTGCGGACCACTGTTGTTAACGTTAATGAACGCCTGTCATCGTGGATTTGTGAGTCTCAAACTTGCGCCGCCCTGGCAACTGGCACTAGGCGGGTTGATCGTGGGTCTGCTTTCCCTGTTCACACCTGCAGTGTGGGGCAACGGCTATAGCACCGTACAATCCTTTTTAACCGCCCCACCACTGTTAATGATCATTGCCGGGATCTTCCTTTGTAAACTGTGTGCCGTGCTGGCGAGTAGCGGTTCCGGCGCACCCGGTGGGGTCTTTACACCGACGCTATTTATCGGTCTTGCCATTGGCATGTTGTATGGTCGTAGCCTGGGATTATGGTTCCCTGATGGCGAAGAAATTACACTTTTACTCGGATTGACCGGGATGGCGACACTGTTGGCGGCGACCACGCACGCGCCGATTATGTCGACGTTGATGATATGTGAAATGACCGGGGAGTATCAGCTACTCCCCGGTTTATTGATTGCCTGCGTAATTGCGTCGGTAATTTCGCGGACGTTACACCGTGACTCTATCTACCGCCAGCACACTGCGCAGCATAGCTAAGCGGATGTATTGCCCCAGTTCACGCTGTTCGGCGCGCGGCAGATAAGGCAGTTCACCAATGAGCGGTGCCGGAAGTTTTTTACCCAGCACATCAATGATTTCCGCATAATGCGCCAGTCCTGGGTTGATTCGGTTAGCCACCCAGCCAATGAGCGGCAGCCCGTCGTTGGCGATCGCCTGAGCTGTTAGCAGTGCATGGTTAATGCAACCTTCCTGAATACCGACAACCATCAACACCGGCAGTTGTTCCTGCACTACCCATTCAGAGAGTGGACGCAAATCATTCATCAGACTGCGCCAGCCGCCAGTCCCTTCTACCACGACATGATCGACTTTTTCGGTCAGGTTTGCCAGGCCGTTTGAAATGAGGGTGTAATTGATTGGGCAACTGTGCGCCACGCTACTTTCTTCTTCGCTTAACGCGATAGGATTAACTGCTTCATAAGGCAGTTCGATGGTTGAAACACTCTGCAACACCAGGGCATCTTTATTACGCAGCCCTTCGGGTGTCTCTTTGCTCCCCTTCGCTACGGGTTTATATCCCGCAACCGTTTTTCCCTGGGAGGCTAACGCTTGTAGCAATGCGCGGGAAACCACCGTTTTCCCTACAGAAGTGTCTGTACCGGTAATAAAGAAACGCTTCAGCATCACTAACTCCACCGTTATGCTTCACAAATATAAACCAGGAAAATAATTAACCTTGAAAGTCTAAGTTATGCTTTCCTGGCCCAAATTGAGATAGCGCAAATTTTGGTAGAACAGTTAAAAAATGTTAACCCTGCAACAGACGAATCAACAAAGAACCGTTATACATCGCGTCTTTTACCAGTGCAGCGCCTGCCATCGTGCCCTGGTTAGAAAACTGAGTACTCTCAACGCTGATGTGCTGACTATACGCAGGAAGGGCCTGCTGACGGATGCTGTCTGAGATGACCGGGAAGAGGATATCTGCCGCTTTACTTAACGGTGAGCCAATCAGTATTTTTTGTGGGTTAAATAAATTCACCATGATGGCAAGAATGCGCCCGACATGCGCGCCCACCCCGGTAATGATGTCTTTTGCCAGTAGATCGCCGCGCAATGCCGCCTGACACAATGAGTCCACGGTTAACGGTTGTCCATGTAACATCGAGCTCATGGATTGATTAAGACGCAGCTGTGCCAGCTCAAGAATACTGTCCACGCTGGCGATGGTTTCGAGGCAGCCGTGATTCCCGCAATAACAGCGTTTCCCATACGGGTCGACCTGTGTGTGGCCTATTTCCACGAGACTACTGCTGCCTGCGTGTAGCAGATGACCATCGGTAATGACGCCCGCCCCCACGTTGTGATCGATAACCACCTGAATCACATCGCGCGCCCCGCGTGAGGCACCAAACAAGGCCTCTGCCATCGTCCATGCGCTGATATCATGCTGAATATAAACCGGAACGCCGGTATGCTGCTCCAGCGCCTCGCCGAGCGGCATCTCTTTTACATCCTCGTAGAACGGCATGCGATGTACAATACCATTTTCCGTATCAATAATTCCCGGCAAGGTTATGGCAATCGAAGTTAGACGCTCAAGTTTTTTCTGGTGGCGGATAAAAAACTGATCGATATGGGAAATAATACGATCCAGCAATGGCAAGTCATCTTTTAACGCCAGTTCCTGCGACTCTTCCACCACCAGTTTGCTGCTCAGATCGCGCAGAGCAAGGAAAATCTCCCCGCGACTAATGCGCAGAGAAAGATAGTGCCAGGCTTCAGTTTCAACCACCAGCCCCACCGCCGGACGGCCACGGTTCCCCGCTTCTTTGATTTCCAGCTCTTGCACCAGGTGTGCTTCGAGCATCTCACGGACAATTTTAGTGATACTGGCAGGAGCCAGTTGCGCCAGACGGGAAAGATCGATACGCGAGACTGGACCAAGCTGATCAATCAGGCGATAAACCGCGCCCGCGTTGGTCTGCTTTATTTGATCAATGTGCCCAGGCTGGTTTTCAGCATCCACCGCATACTCAGTATATTTTCGCGCTCCGAAATAATCTGTAGGCTATGGTGAAGCACTTCAATACGTGTCGTCAAATTTTTACTTAGGCATGTGATTAACAGCACATTTTTCGGGCTTTTTCGCTGAAATTTCCCTCACCTGAGAGCATTCAGCAGATGAATACGAAAGTTACGCGCAGCCGGACTTTGTTCATGATGTTTCGGCCAGACCAACCACATTTCAGAAACCGCATCCTCTTCAGCAATCGGCACCCAGCGCATTTCGTTGAGCTGAACACGTTTAAATGACGCAGGCAAAATTGAAACACCCAGACCGGCGGAAACCAGACCGATGATGGTCATTGCCTCGCCCACCTCCTGAGTGATGACGGGCGTCAAATGGTAACGTCGCATCAGCCCGAGAATATCGTCATACAGCCCTGTCCCGACGTGCGGATCAAAAAAGACAAAGGGTTCTTTCGCCAGTTCAGCCAGCGTTACATTCGGGTTATTTGCCAGGGGATGATCGTGCGGGATCATCGCCATAAGCGGTTCATGGACGATGACTGCGTGTTCAAGCGACTCCGGTAACGCTGTGTTACGCAGCAATCCCATATCCAGCGTTCCTTCAATGAGCGGAGCGATTTGCTCGCGAGTGTTCATTTCGCGGGTTTGTAAATGGACATCAGGATAATCACGGCGAAACAGCGATAACGTATCGGACACCGCCCGAATAAAAGGAGCCGACGAAGTAAAACCAATGCGCAACTCCCCCGCTTCACCCTGATGCAGCCTTTCAGCGCGAGCGGCAGCGTCATCCACCATAGACAGGATTTGCCGACTATCTGCAAGAAACTGTTTTCCTGCTGCCGTCAGCAATACACTGCGATTGGTTCGTGCCAGCAGTCGGGCACCAATTTGTTGCTCCAGCGCCTGAATCTGCTGACTTAGCGGCGGTTGCGAAATATTCAGGCGGGCAGCGGCGCGCCCGAAATGCAGCTCTTCCGCAACAGCAACAAAGTAACGCAGATGACGAAGTTCAATATTCATATTTAAAACATCTTATTTGAGATTATTAATATATTAGACAGAACAATTCGATTTTCCTACCCTATGTATAAGCCTGATCTACAGGCATATTTAGCAAGGATTTCAAGTGAGCCGTACTACAACTGTTGATGGCGCTCCGGCAAGCGACACTGACAAGCAAAGCATTTCTCAGCCAAATCAATTTATTAAACGCGGTACGCCGCAATTTATGCGCGTCACCCTGGCGCTGTTCTCTGCCGGACTGGCAACATTTGCACTTCTCTATTGTGTGCAGCCTATCCTTCCGGTGCTTTCGCAGGAGTTTGGCTTAACGCCCGCGAACAGTAGTATTTCACTGTCCATTTCCACGGCGATGTTGGCTATTGGTTTGCTGTTTACTGGCCCGCTATCCGATGCCATTGGTCGCAAACCAGTGATGGTCACGGCGCTACTGTTGGCCTCCATTTGTACGTTACTTTCGACAATGATGACCAGCTGGCACGGCATTTTGATTATGCGCGCCTTGATTGGGCTTTCGTTAAGTGGCGTGGCAGCTGTTGGCATGACTTATCTTAGCGAGGAAATCCATCCCAGTTTCGTGGCCTTTTCAATGGGGTTGTATATCAGCGGCAACTCAATTGGCGGCATGAGCGGACGCTTAATTAGCGGTGTCTTCACGGACTTTTTCAACTGGCGAATTGCTCTGGCGGAAATCGGTTGTTTCGCGCTGGCCTCGGCGTTGATGTTCTGGAAAATCCTTCCGGAATCACGCCATTTTCGCCCGACTTCGCTGCGACCTAAGACGTTGTTTATCAACTTTCGTCTGCACTGGCGTGACCGGGGATTACCGTTATTGTTCGCAGAAGGCTTTTTGCTGATGGGGTCGTTCGTCACGCTGTTTAATTACATCGGCTATCGGTTGATGCTCTCCCCCTGGCATGTCAGTCAGGCCGTGGTTGGCTTATTATCGCTGGCTTATTTGACCGGTACATGGAGCTCACCCAAAGCCGGAACCATGACCACCCGCTATGGGCGTGGTCCAGTGATGTTGTTTTCGACGGGGGTTATGCTGTTTGGTTTACTGATGACCTTATTCAGCTCGCTGTGGCTGATCTTTGCCGGAATGTTACTCTTCTCAGCAGGATTCTTCGCAGCCCACTCAGTAGCCAGCAGCTGGATCGGCCCCCGCGCAAAACGCGCTAAAGGCCAGGCCTCCTCGCTGTATCTGTTCAGTTACTATCTGGGGTCGAGTATTGCCGGGACGCTGGGTGGTGTTTTCTGGCATAACTATGGCTGGAACGGCGTCGGCGCATTTATTGCTCTGATGCTGGTCATTGCTCTGCTGGTCGGGACGCGTTTGCATCGTCGTCTGCACGCCTGAAAAATAAGTCCGGACTGCGGTAAATACCCGTCCGGACTTATTGCCAGCTCAAACCAACGTTAATAGCCATCCTAAAATAGACGAAGCGCCAGCCAATTCCCGCAGCGCGTCTAGCGTCATCAGGATTATAAGTACCCAAATAAACGGATTCATTTTGCTGTGTGTCATTTATTACTGATGCGCAGTTATTCTACCGCTTTGTAAGTAGTAAAATAGTTAACCCGATCAAGACTACTATTATTGGTAGCTAAATTTCCCTTAAGTCACAATACGTTATTATCAACGCTGTAATTTATTCAGCGTTTGTACATATCGTTACACGCTGAAACCAACCACTCACGTAAGTCTGCCATTCCCAGGGATATAGTTATTTCAACGGCCCCGCAGTGGGGTTAAATGAAAAAACAAATTGAGGGTATGACAATGAAAAAAGTATTAGCTCTGGTTGTTGCCGCTGCTATGGGTCTGTCTTCTGCCGCCTTTGCTGCAGAGACTGCGACCACACCTGCTCCGACTGCGACGACCACCAAAGCAGCGCCGGCGAAAACTACACATCATAAAAAACAGCATAAAGCAGCACCTGCCCAGAAAGCGCAGGCGGCTAAAAAGCATCATAAAAATACGAAAGCTGAACAGAAAGCCCCTGAACAAAAAGCGCAGGCAGCGAAGAAACACGCCAAGAAACACAGCCATCAGCAACCGGCAAAACCTGCTGCACAACCCGCAGCGTAAGTTTTCAACAGTAATGCTGGCGCGCCCCCTCGCGCCTGAAAATTACGGTGCTAAGCGGGTAACGTTTAGCACCGCCTTTAGCGGAGGGTAGTATGGTGGGCCGTTATCGCTTTGAGTTCATTCTTATCATTCTTATTTTATGCGCACTGATTGCCGCCCGTTTTTATCTTTCCTGACTGTAGTCATCTGATTTTACTCCCACTTTCATCCCGTCCCGTCTATAGTATTTATGAGGGTTTGCTTTTAATAATCATAATTACCCACCAGAGTGTGATATGCGTACAACCATTGCTGTAGTGTTGGGTGCAATTAGTTTGACGTCTGCTTTTGTGTTTGCAGATAAACCAGACGTTGCCAAATCGGCAAACGATGAGGTCAGCACCCTGTTTTTTGGTCATGATGATCGTGTGCCAGTGAATGACACGACCCAATCACCGTGGGATGCGGTTGGGCAACTGGAAACGGCCAGCGGCAATTTATGTACGGCGACGCTGATTGCACCCAATCTGGCATTAACGGCAGGACACTGTTTATTGACACCTCCAAAGGGTAAAGCCGATAAAGCAGTGGCGCTGCGTTTTGTGTCAAATAAAGGTCTTTGGCGCTATGAGATCCACGACATAGAAGGCCGCGTTGATCCGACACTGGGAAAGCGGTTAAAAGCAGATGGGGATGGTTGGATTGTACCTCCCGCAGCCGCGCCGTGGGACTTCGGGTTGATTGTGCTACGTAATCCCCCTTCTGGCATTACGCCGTTGCCGTTATTTGAGGGAGATAAAGCCGCGCTTACCGCCGCATTAAAAGCGGCAGGTCGTAAAGTGACTCAGGCAGGCTACCCTGAAGATCATCTCGATACGTTGTACAGTCATCAAAACTGTGAAGTGACTGGCTGGGCGCAAACGTCGGTGATGTCACATCAGTGCGATACCTTGCCGGGTGACAGCGGTTCGCCTCTGATGTTGCATACCGATGACGGCTGGCAATTAATTGGGGTGCAAAGTTCGGCTCCTGCCGCGAAAGATCGCTGGCGCGCCGATAACCGGGCCATTTCTGTTACCGGTTTTCGCGACAAGCTGGATCAACTGTCGCAAAAATAATGTTCAAACGCTGCCCGACAGCGCGGGCAGCGTCTTCATCAGGCAAGTTTCACCATGATCATTCCAGCCAACAGCAAGACCAGGCCAATCCAGCCTTTACGATTTAACCGTTGACCAAACAAGATCCAACCTGCG
>OGIT01000737.1_pt1 | contig 11568 bp, 10 predicted proteins | sample 1571881 | NCBI WGS metagenome assembly OGIT01 (sample SAMEA2582101, study PRJEB24529) | metagenome | biome: Human gut stool | place: China | collected 2011 | reverse complement strand
AACTAAACATAAATGTAGTATAAAAAACTGTAACAATTAAAATTGCTATAATAAATCCAACTGGACTTGTAAAATCTAAAGCATTATTCCACCCGCAATACATTCCTGATATTACCATTCCAACTATTATACTCCAAAGTTGTATTGGTTTAAGTGTCTTTTTTAATTCATTATTCATTTCCACCACTCCTAGTATTTATTTTTTAATAATTGTTTCTTTTATTAAGGAGGAACTTAAAATATTTTTAATTTACTTATTATGACTTCAGTTGTTGATGTACCAATATCAACAACTATACTTAATATTTGATTCCTTAAAATATATTTTCACCTCCATAAACTAAAAAAAGGCAATGGAGTCAAAGTTACATTTGACTCCATTGCCTTCTGTACATAATCAAATAAGTACTATTAAAAAATGTTTTAATTAAAATTCACTTAAAAAATGTGATTAAAATAAAAAAAGAACACTTAAAGAAAATATTTCTTTAAGCGCCCTTGCTTAATCTGATGATAGGATTATATACCTATATTTATACCTTGTAAATATATTTTCACATTTTGTTAAGATAATTAATTAAAATGAACTTAAAACTTAATTATATTATTATTTTTGCTTCTATATAAATTTTAATAACTAACTGCTAATATCTTATGGGATAAACATACTGTATAAAATAGCAAAGCTTTTTACTTAATATGATAAGCCTTAAGTCCCCTTTAATCTTTATATTTTTCTCTCAATATTTTTAAGATTGTAGCTGTATTCTCATACATTGAACTTACAACAATAATCCCATCAACATTTTCCGCTGTCAGTAATTTAGCAAACCTATATCTTCCGCTTCCTCATGTATATTGTGGAAATTAATCAAATCTCCTATTACAATTGCTTAAAAGAATTCAAGGCAAAAGTCTTTATTCCCCAAGTAATCTTCTATAAATGGCTCTTAAAGATTCAATTAATTCATTATAATATTTATTTATATTTCCTTTATGAAATATATAACTACTATTAATTAAATTACTATGATTATCCATATAATGTAGTTGCTAAAACTGAAAATTCTATTTTTCTTTTTTATAAAGATGAATTTTTCAATATCATGTCATGATTTTATGGAGGAGGAAGTGTGCAGCCTTTAAAATCCACTATAGTAATGTAATAGTCATACCTTAATTTTGTAACTTAATTGTGATATTTTTGTCACTTAAATGACATATCTGGAAATTATTATAAATACATAAATGCTTTCACTATTATTAAAATATCACAATAAAGCAAATCAAATTAAGGAGCGAAATACATGAATACTATTAAAAATATTTATAACATCACTATAAATAATAAAAAATATAGAAGTATTATAAGATTTGGCTGTGTTGGATGCTTAAATACTATGTTTGAATTTGGAGTTTTTCCCTGCTAAATAGTTTCTTTGGCATTAACTATGTTATAAGTCATATAGTATCGATACTTTAATATAATTAACTTGTCTAAAATTCCTAATATGTGAATTTATTAATAAATATTAGGAATATATATTTTAGTGTCAAAATTATAAAACTAATTAATATAATATTAACTCATAGTATATCAAAAAATATAATTAATTTCACAGCTGAAGTCACAAATTTTCTTATATAGGCTGTGGTATTTGAGTAAGGAGGTAACTACAGTGATAGAAAAATTAAGATTAGCAAAAGAAAAGTTTGGGATAGGTGTAATTTTAATATTATCAATAATATTAAACTTTGCAAATTTAGGTATAGAGGGACATGCTAATACTTATTATTCTGCAGGTGTAAAAAGTATGATGATGAACTTGAAAAATTTCTTTTTTGTATCTTCTGACCCTTCTGGGTTTGTAACTATTGATAAACCACCTGTAGGTTTTTGGCTGCAAACTATATCAGCAAAAATATTTGGATTTAGTGGATGGAGTGTTATCCTTCCACAAGCACTTGCTGGAGTAATATCAGTATGGTTAATATATTATCTTGTAAAAAGATCTTTTGGAACTTTAGCTGCATTAGTTGCTGCATTATGTCTTGCTGTAACTCCTATTTTCGTAGCAGCAAGTAGAAATAACACTATAGATAACCTGCTTGTTTTATCTTTGCTACTTGCATGCTTAACTATTTCTCTGGCTGCTGAGCAAGGTAAATTTAAATACCTTATATTAAGTTTAGTATTAGTTGGAATAGGTTTTAATATAAAAATGGTTGAGGCCTATATGCTGGCTCCAGCAGTTTTTATAACATACTTTCTTTCTTCTGCTATATCTTATAAAAAGAAAATCAAGCATCTCATTTTTGGTGGATTAGTTCTTTTGGCAGTATCACTATCTTGGGCTTTAGCTGTAGATTTGATACCAGCAAGTAATAGACCTTTCATTGGCAGCAGTACTGATAATTCAGTTATGGAACTTATAATAGGTCATAATGGTTTAGAAAGAATCGGTTTAGGTGAAAAATATACTAACAGAGGCAATAATCCTCCTCAAGAATTAACTGATAAAGATAATAATTTACAAAATCAAAACTGTACATCACAAAATCAAATGCCGGCAGGTAGAAACGGCATGGGCAATAATTCAAAGACTGGTATTACAAGATTGTTTACTTATAACAATTTATCAGATCAAATATCATGGCTTTTACCATTTGCTATAATCGGTGCTATAATTGCAGTAATGGAAGAAAAAGTTAAATTATTTAACTTTGATAATAAAAGAAAATTATCATTATTATTGTGGTCTATGTGGTTGTTACCTGAATTTATATATTTTAGTTTTTCAAAAAATGTAACTCATACGTATTATTTAACAACAATGGCACCATCAATTGCAGCTCTTACTGGAATAGGACTCACAACTATGTGGAAGCTTTATAATGAAGAGAGCTGGAAAAAGTGGATTTTGCCAGTAGCGTTTATTGTAAATGGGCTTATAGAGATACTCATTCTATCTCCTAACTATAAAACCTCAAATGGTTATAGAGTTACACTTTTAGCAACAGGGATTTTATCCATCGGTGCTTCAATAGCATTGATTATAGCTGCTATCATAAGAAGAAAAAATTCTATTCAACCAGAAAAAGTATCTAGGCGAAAATCAAATATAGTGATTACGAGTATTGCTTTTATTGGGATCTTAATTGCTCCTATGGTTTGGTCATCTACTACGCTATTTTACCCGATGAATGGAAGCAGTCCCGCTGCCGGACTAGAACTTGCATCCGGTAAACAAGGTAGAAATTTTAGTAACAGCAGCAATTTTAAACTTATACAATTTTTAGAAGCTAATAAACAAAATGAACAATACCTTGTTGCAGTCCCATCAGCAATGACTTATGCCTCTGATCTAATACTTAAAACCGGTGAGCCTGTTATGACTATAGGTGGATTCAGTGGCTCAGATAAAATAATCTCACTAGATGAATTTAAACAATTAGTTTCTCAAGGGGCTGTAAGATATGCATTGGTTAGTAGTGGCGGTCGTATGGGAGGCGGCTCTGGCAAATCTAACTCAAATAATGATATTATGAGCTGGATCAAAGCAAACGGAAAGCTTGTTCCTAACAGTGAGTGGAAGGATTCAACTACTTCAGATACTCCAAATAATAACCAAAGATCCGGTGGATTTGGCGGTGAAGCAAATTCAGCTGAACTATACGATTTATCTTAGGCACATGATAGAAAATAACAAGGCTAATATTTCATCTGTGAATTAATACAATTTACAGATGAAATATTCAAAATATGAAAATATTTTATTTCTCAATTGGAGGTAATTTTATGAATGACACATTATATCTGGTGATTCCTTGTTATAACGAGGAAGAAGTTTTACATGAAACAGCTAAAAGATTACTAAAAAAGATTACTACTATGATAAAAAATGAGGTTATTTCTAAAGATAGTAAAATACTTTTCGTTAATGATGGTTCAAAAGATAAAACTTGGAATATAATAAAAGATTTTCATAGTCAAGATAACATATTTTCTGGTGTTAATCTTTCTAGAAATAGAGGACATCAAAATGCATTACTTGCTGGGCTTATGACTGCTAAAGAACTTGCAGATATAACCATATCATTAGATGCAGATTTACAGGATGATGTGGACGTTATAGATAAATTCGTAGAACAATATTATGATGGAAGCGACATTGTCTATGGTGTACGGTCTTCAAGACAAACAGATACATTTTTTAAAAGAACAACAGCCTTAGCGTTTTATAAATTAATGACTAAACTTGGAGTTGATTCGATTTATAATCATGCTGACTATCGGCTTATGAGTAAACGTGCTTTAGAAGTATTAAGTGAATTTAAAGAAGTAAATTTATTTCTTAGGGGGATGGTTCCTCTAATTGGATACAAATCTTCTATAGTAGAATATGAACGTCATGAAAGATTTGCTGGTGAATCTAAATACCCATTAAAGAAAACGCTTGCTTTTGCTTTAGATGGAATTACATCCCTAAGCATAAAACCTATAAGAATAATTGCATCACTTGGATTTTTCATAGTCTTTTTTAGTCTTATAGCTTTAGGTTACACTATAATAGTTAAATTTTTTGGAGAGACTGTGCACGGTTGGACTTCTCTAGCTCTTTCAATTTGGTTTATTGGTGGAATTCAACTTTTATCCCTTGGAGTTATTGGAGAGTATATTGGTAAAATATATAATGAAACTAAGCAAAGACCGAGATTTATTATTTCTGATATATTAATAAATAATGATCAAATAGATAAACAATATGTTCCTACTAATAAATTAATACACTAAAAAAAGCACCAATACTTTTATTCAATATATGCATAATAATTATTATAACTTAAGGCACATTCAAAAAATGCCTAGCCTACAATAGATAAAATCCAAATGAAAATAATAAAAAATCACGACCACCTGCAAACAGCTATTTAAGCCACATACAAATGGTCGTGGATTTCATGTCCACCTTTTCTAACTCTTAAATCTTGGTCTTATGTCAATATTTTGGACACAAAAAGTCAAACTTTTTTATGCTGCACTTCTAGCTAATAATTCACATTGATCTGGAGTCATGTAATTAATAGAAGAATGTAGCCTTTTTCTGTTATACCAACCTTCAATATATTTAAATATAGCTATATTGGCTTCTTCGAAGGTACGGTATGTATTTCTATAGATTTCTTCCTTCTTTATTGAAGAATGGAAAGATTCTATGCAAGCATTGTTGTATGGACACCCCTTTTTACTAAATGATTGTATAATATTAAATTCTTTACATAGTTCTTTCGAATCATTACTAGTGTATTGAGATCCTAAGTCTGTATGGAATATTAACTGCTTATTTTTATCAGGATTTTGGCTGTAATAGGCATTTTTTAAAGCTTTAACAACTAATTCATTAGTCATTCTTTTACCGAAAGCATAGCCAATTATTTTTTTAGAATGTAAATCTAAAACCGAAGCTAAATAGAACCAACCATGTCTAATAGTATGAATATATGTAATATCTCCTACCCATTTTTCGTTAATAGACGTAGTTGTAAAATCTCTTTTCAAAACGTTTTCTAAACCTTCTGCTACCTTTTTATTTGAATGGGGCTTGTATTTTTTTACAGTTATTGCACAAAGGTCAAGTTCCGCCATTCTTCTTTGAACTCTTTTTATAGAAACATTAAAGCCTTCTGTAGCAAGTATATGATGAATCCTAGGAGCTCCATATATACCTTTATTAGCTGTGTATATTCTTATAATGGCTAATTTTAATTCCTCATTTTCTATTGTTCTTGCAGATTTAGTTTTATCAAAAGATTTATAATATGTGCTTCTGGCTACGCCTAGAACTGTACACATAGTCTTAATATCATGGTTACTTTTATTGTTATCTATAAATTTTATTACTTGATCTAATTTTTTGTTGCAAATATGGCCATAGCTTTTTTTAATATTTCATTTTCCTCCTTAATTCTTGCCATTTCTTTTTTTAAAGCTTTTACTTCTTTAAGTGTCATAACTTCATTTTCATCTACTTTAATTTCTTTCACATCTTTAATCCAGCCGTTGATTATTGATTTTGCAATGCCATATTCGCTACTTAGCTCTGCTAAGCTCATTCCTGACTTATATAAGTCTGCTATCATCTCTTTATATTCCTGATCATATCTTCTGCCCTTACTCATAATGGACACATCCTTTCTTAACTAAATATTACTTTACTTAGTTCGACTCAATGTGTCTACTACTTTATACTAACACCAAACCTTGTAGAAACTATTTTAACTAACGTGTCGGAAATGTCATTCAGAAAGACATCAGAAAATATAAAAAGATCCTGTAATCAAGATATTAGTGCTCAAGGTGTGTGGAATATTGTTCAAACAACTGGGGATAAAATTAAGGAATTGGAAGACCGTAAAATTGAATTGAATGATAATGGGAATTTAAAGGGCGAAAAAGAAGTTTTAGTTTTATTTCAAGAACAAGATGGTATTTGGTTGTCTATGCAAGGTAAGGATAGGCCTAAAGGTAAAAGTAAAAAGAAAGAATTAAAGTTAGCAGTATCCTATAGCGGATGGACTTTACGTCCAGGTAGCAAAAAAGAATATCAAGTTGTGGATAAAACAGTATGCGCTAGTTTTGCCAATGCCAAACACTTTAAAAAACTTACTGAAGCAACTGTAGCAGAAATATATAACATGGATGAAATAGATACAAGAATTTTAAATGGTGATGGAGCAAAGTGGATAAAATCCACTTGTGAAGAGCAAGATATACATTTTCAATTAGATCCATTTCACATCAGTCAGGCTATCATTCGTAAGGTAAGTGATAAGAAATCAAAGAAAGCATTATTGAAATTATTTAGAGAAGGTAATGTTGATAAAGGTTTGCAAAAGATTGTGGATTTAATGATAGAGAATAATGACAATGAAACAACTTTGAAAAAGCTTGCAGAGTTGTATGATTATCTTGTAAATAACAAAGATGGATTAATACCATACAAATTACGAGATAATATAAAGTTGCCTACGCCACCGGAAGGCATTGAATATAGACAATTAGGTACAATGGAACATAATATCTGTGATGTATTAGCTCAAAGGATGAAAGGAAGAAAAATGAGCTGGTCTATTAATGGTGCAGATAATTTAGCTAGAATATTAGCAGAAAAATTTAGTAATAGATTATTTGATACTATAGACAAAATTTATAGTAATATTATTCCAAGTGAAATTGTTGATACAGTAGTTTCAAATATGCCATTAACAGTGTTTCAAGCAACTAAACCAGCTAAGAAATCTAAGGTTTATAAATGTGCTAGCTCACCAATTCCGTACAGCAATGCTGCGTCAACTCTTGCACGCAAAATAATACAAGATTTATGTGGATTAAAAAGTTTTAGTGATATCAGTTATAATTAATGATTAAATTTGGGTAGGGTAATAATAAAAAATAACTGTAAAATAATGGATATGAAATAAACAAAATTATTGCCAACTTTTACTTGACTCAAACTATAAATTTCTTTACTATATTAAACATATTTTTCTATGGTATAATTTATATATCTTATAAAAAGGAGTGTTTTTATGAATACTTATGAATTTAGAATATATGGCGACAATATTTTAGAATGTGAAAAAACCCTTAAATTGATTTATAGAAGCATCAGAGTAAATTCAGATGCTAAAATGATTCAACTTAAATTTGATAATAAAAGTAATATTTTTTGTCCGATTTATACAATAAGAAATTTCAATCAAAATAAACTTTATAAGCTTCAACTATTCCCTGGATATAATAGGTGGTCATCTAACATTTTAGATAAACTTACTATTCTAGGCTCCTCATTAACTGAAGGTGCCGATTCAATTGTTACACAAATCATTGACTCTAACGAATCAGTTCTTTTGGGATGTGAATATTGTGGTGCTCTTCCTGCTGGTAATAATGCATGGCAAAGAAGTGGACGAGCATTACTTTTTGCTGAAGCACAGATTCCTTTCCTATATTATTCAGAACTGGGCGGTATGGAATTAGATTCTGATAGAAATATAAAATCAAGTAGGTTACCTAATCCATTAGTTACTTTTTCTTATGTTACAGCTAATATAAACTATACTAACTCCATAATAGCTCCAATTTATAAACCTAGTCCTACTATATCAGCTAATAACTCATCGTTATATAGTAATTGCTTTGTCAAAAATGAAGATTTAAACTTAATTTATAATCTAATAATTGGTAATACTTCTGAATGTTCAAAAATTAATACACTCATTCAAGAAAAAGCTTTAAAACTGACTGAATTATTAATTGAAAATAGACGTGTAAAAGATACTGTATCTTCTAAAGAATTAATATCTTTATCCAATTCTTTAAGCAATCATTCTAGTAATCAGTTCTTTGAAAAAAAGAATGAAGCTTGGAATAAATCAATTAGTATAGACTTAACTGATACAATGGATACTATATTTGAATATTGTAAAGAAAATTGTTTATCCATGGGAAGTAAAACACTACCTTTTTGTTTAGTTCCATCATATAAGCAAGCTGAGTTCATATCACTATTAAAATCTTATTATAAAGGTACTGAAATAATAGAAAAAATTAATAATTCAAAAAAACCTATTGCATTAGTTTGGATTGCAGGATTTAAACCTGGTGGAGATGATTCTCGACCTGATAGAGGTTTACTTCCATTATTCAAGATGCTTTTTGGAAAAGAATACACAGTTATCTCCTTAGTCTTTGGTCCAATGAAAAAAGTTGCAATAAAAACTTTACTGAAAACTCCATATAACTTAGCTAATTCAAATGGCTTATGGAAAGCTATCTATACACAAAGTGATTTTTTTATTGTTGATAATTATATTTCAAAAAGTAAAGAACTAGGTATATCAAATATTTTTGAAACAAGTAGTTATTCAATTACCCCTAAAAATATTATTTATGACACATGTTCTACTATTCCTAGATTAGGTGAAGATGACATAGATACAGTTATTCATTCAATTTTTAACACTATATATAGGCCATTCTCTTTAGTCAATAAAAACAATACGGACTCAAATGCTCTACCATTTATTTTTGAAAGTCTATGTAATCCTCCTGGTGGTGATTGGAGCGGTATAGAATTTTTAGATATAAATAATAACGTTCTTTATAGATGGAGTTCTCTCCCTAGGGTTTCTGGAGAAGATAAACGTCCAGATCACATTATACAATTTAGCGATAAGATATTAATTATAGAAAGCAAATTACATCCAAGGGATTTAGAAAAAAACATTGGTCCTAGGCTTATAAATTACGTACAAAAATTATTTAATATTTCTCCAATATGTCATAAAAAATACCCTCTTGGCAATTGGGTATTAAATGATAATATAACTATTAACACTGATAATTATGATTATTTAAGTGCAGTAGCTTTCACAAAAACTTCTATTATACAAAATGTATGTGATGCTCAATCAGTAAGTGATATTTCATCTGACTACAATGATGTATATTATTCTCATTTATTTGAATTAACTAATTCAGACATTATATTTGATATAACAATGAATTCAAATACAACTTTTATAGATATAGCTTGTAGAGATGCTTCAATAAAAAATTGGGTTAAAAACATGATAGACTATAATGGAAATATAACTTTTCTATCATCTCATAAAAATGTTTTTGTTAATACTATTTAATAAAACAGGATTGTGTTTTAAGTACAATCCTGTTTTATTATTTAACTTATATATAGCGATTCATGTACTTTCTCAACTTTTTTATCAATCACTTTTCTAAATGTTGAATTGCCTGATTCTAAAAGTATATGTTTGCTATATAAATCCTTTGGAATATCCACAATATATGATTTATCTTCCCTTGTTCCATCATAGGATAAAATATATCTAATATTTCTTTTCTTTAAATCATACAAGTACTCAATAAACTCATTATAATCTATAGTTCCAAAATATCTTCCCTTTGTTGCGAAATATGGTGGATCTAAATATATTAAATCACCAGCCTTTGCATTTTTTGTTGTATCCCTATAATCACCATACACGAACTCTGCATTGGAAATTCTAACTGACCACTGCTTTATTATCTTTCTTAGTGTATTTGGATTTATACCTGGCCTTGAATGGTGTAAAGAATTGTTAAATTGCCCCTCTTTATTATATCTAATTAAACCATTTACACACGTTCTACTTAAAAATAATAAATCATAAGGTGATCCATTCTGATTAAATCTATCTCTTACTTCGTAATAATATAAATGTCCTTTTTCTTGTAGCTTACTCCATCTAACTTCATACTCATCTGCCAATTTCTCAGGATTATTTTTAACTTCATTCCATAGATCTATTAGTGGCTTATTTACATCTCCTGCAATCCCACTAGATGGATTAAGGGCATATAATATAGATCCTCCACCTATAAATGGTTCATAGTAATTATTAAACTCTCCAAAATAGGACAAAATTATATGTGCTTGAGATCTTTTAGATCCTGACCACTTTATAATTGGTTGAAATTTTTCTTTCTGTATTTCTAGCATACTTTTTATTACTCCTTAACTATATCTAATATTGACATCTGCTTTTCTTTTATTTTTTCAAATTCATTATCTATTCTCTTTTGAGCGATTTCTATATATTCATCTTCAATTTCAAAGCCTATAAATTTTCTATTAGCTTTTAATGCTGATATACACTCAGTACCTGCACCTGCAAATGGTGTTAAAATAATATCCCCCTCATCAGAAGATGCTAAAATTATTCTATCACAAACTCTAAGAGGTTTTTGTGTAGGATGCTTACCAAATGCAAGCTCTTCTCTTTTTTTATTATTAGGAATATCCCACACAGTTCTTAATTGCTTCCCTTTCTGTTTCAATAAATCTTCTGGAAACTCTGCATCTTTCATTAGCTCATAGTTAAATTTATATTTTCGATTTTTTCCTCCAGAATGTCCCCATAATATAGTTTCATGACTTGCAGTTAATCTTCTACCACTTAAATTTGGAAAGGAGTTTCTTTTATACCATATTACTTCATTTATTATTTCTATCTCTAATAATTGAAATGCAAAATTAATTATACCAATATTATGATAAGATCCAAAAACCCATATAGAACCTGTAGGTTTTAATATTCTTTTACATTCTGTCAGCCATTTGATTGTAAAATTAAAATAGTCCATCAAAGGCATATCATCCCATTTTTCCATAGCCTTATTCCAGTTTCCACCAAATCCTTTTAAATCAGCACTATTATCCCAGCTCCAATTATTTCCCTTAGAAAGATTATATGGAGGATCTGCTATGATTAAATCTACAGAATTATCTTCTATTGATTTCATTCCTTCTATACAATCTTGCTTAATTATTTTATTTATAAAATTATCTATCATAATCATCATTCCTTTGTTATGTATATTACTTCATTATTATATCTTAATAATTTACTAAAGTTAAGCTAAATTATCTAGCTCATTTCTTGAATATAATAAAGGGGCTGTATCAAAACAAGTTTGATACTAGCCGATAAAAAAAAGAGAATTCA
>OGIT01000733.1_pt1 | contig 11604 bp, 9 predicted proteins | sample 1571881 | NCBI WGS metagenome assembly OGIT01 (sample SAMEA2582101, study PRJEB24529) | metagenome | biome: Human gut stool | place: China | collected 2011 | reverse complement strand
TGCTGCTGTTAGCGGCTTGCCTGACGGCGACCGCGACGATGACTATTGGACCGTTGAGTTTTGTTGGTTTAATGGCACCGCATATTGCGCGGATGATGGGTTTTCGACGGACGATGCCACACATCGTAATTTCGGCGCTGGTGGGTGGTTTACTGCTGGTGTTCGCTGACTGGTGTGGGCGGATGGTGCTGTTTCCGTTCCAGATCCCGGCGGGGCTGCTGTCAACCTTTATCGGCGCGCCATATTTTATCTATTTGTTGAGAAAGCAGAGCCGTTAATTTTTCCATATAACGGCCCTGTACGCCTGGACGGATAAAGCGTTTACGCGACAACGGATGCCCGATGCGACGCTGGCGCGTCTTATCGGGCCTACAAGATCCAAGCCCTGAACCGTAGGCCGGATAAGGCGTTCACGCCGCATCCGACAAACCATGCTGGATCACAACTTCGCAAACACCCGACGTGCAGCATCGATGGTGTTATTGATATCTTCCATGCTGTGCGCCACGGACATAAAGCCCGCTTCAAACGCTGACGGTGCCAGGTAAACACCTTCGTCCAGCATCATATGGAAGAAACGCTTAAAGCGTTCCACGTCACAGGCCATCACATCCTGATAGCACGTCACGGACTCGGCGTCGGTAAAGAAAATACCGAACATGCCGCCAACGTGGTTAACGACCAGCGGAATTCCGGCTTCTTCTGCCGCTTCCAGCAGACCTTCTGCCAGACGTGTTGTCAGCTCATCCAGCGTTTCGTGAACGCCCGGCTGCGCGACTTCATTCAGACAGGCGAAACCCGCTGCCATCGCAATCGGGTTACCGGAAAGCGTACCCGCCTGATAGACCGGACCCGTCGGGGCCAGCGCATCCATTACATCACGACGACCACCGAATGCGCCTACCGGCATTCCACCGCCGATGATTTTGCCGAGGCAGGTGAGATCCGGTTCCACACCGTAATAATCCTGTGCGCCAGCTAGCGCTACGCGGAAACCGGTCATCACTTCATCGATGATCAGCAACGCGCCAAATTCGTCGCACAGCGCGCGCAGACCTGGCAGGAACTCTGGCAGCGGCGGAACACAGTTCATATTGCCTGCCACCGGCTCGACGATAATACAGGCAATCTCTTGCGGGTATTGCTCAAACGCGGCGCGTACAGAAGCCAGATCGTTATAAGTACAGGTTAAGGTATGTTTGGCGAAATCTGCCGGAACGCCCGGCGAGTTTGGCTGGCCTAACGTGAGTGCGCCAGAACCGGCTTTCACCAGCAGGCAGTCAGCGTGACCGTGGTAACAACCTTCAAATTTAATGATTTTGTCGCTACCGGTAAAACCACGGGCCAGGCGGATGGCGCTCATCGTCGCCTCGGTGCCGGAGTTCACCATGCGCACCATATCCATGGTCGGGACCAGTTCGGTCACCAGTTGCGCCATTTTCACTTCCATTTCGGTTGGTGCACCAAAGCTTAAACCACGCTCGGCGGCTTCAATCACGGCATTGCGGATTGCCGGATGGTTATGGCCCAGCACCATCGGCCCCCAGGAACCGACATAATCGATATAGGCTTTGCCATCAACATCGTACAGATAAGCGCCGTCCGCTTTTTCGATAAACAGTGGAGTGCCGCCCACGCCAGTAAAGGCGCGAACAGGGGAGTTCACACCGCCAGGGATCAGCTCGCGCGCTGCGCTGTAAAGATTTTCAGACTTACTCATGGAGGGTTCCTGATTCGTAGAAAAAGTGAATGGCTGCTATTCTATGTTATTCATAACAAGTTAAATACTCGTCAAACATCAGGCTGCTTGTACTGGTGCAATCCTGATTTCTTAGAGTATAAAAGTTTTGTGCATTTGAAACATTACGCTTTGCAAAGGATTTTCATGGAACGTGCGAGTAAAATGCCGTCATCTTATTTGTATGACCAATAAGTGATCATTGGATGAAAACTGATACTCCCTCTTTAGAAACACCGCAGGCCGCGCGCCTGCGACGCAGACAACTGATTCGCCAACTTCTTGAGCGCGATAAAACCCCGTTAGCCATTTTGTTTATGGCGGCAGTCGTCGGCACGCTTGTTGGGCTGGCAGCGGTTGCTTTTGACAAAGGTGTCGCCTGGTTGCAGAACCAACGTATGGGGGCGCTGGTACATACTGCTGATAATTATCCGCTTCTGTTAACCGTCGCTTTTCTCTGTTCGGCGGTGCTGGCGATGTTTGGCTACTTTTTGGTGCGCAAATACGCGCCGGAAGCAGGTGGTTCGGGGATCCCGGAAATTGAAGGGGCGCTGGAAGATCAACGTCCCGTTCGCTGGTGGCGTGTATTGCCGGTGAAGTTCTTTGGCGGGCTGGGGACACTCGGCGGAGGCATGGTGTTGGGGCGCGAAGGGCCAACCGTGCAGATCGGCGGTAACATTGGCCGTATGGTGCTTGATATTTTCCGCCTGAAAGGTGACGAAGCTCGCCATACGCTGCTGGCAACCGGTGCTGCTGCGGGGCTGGCTGCGGCCTTTAACGCGCCGCTGGCGGGTATTTTGTTTATTATCGAAGAGATGCGTCCGCAGTTTCGCTATACGTTAATTTCGATTAAAGCGGTATTTATTGGTGTCATTATGTCGACCATTATGTACCGGATTTTTAATCATGAAGTTGCGTTGATTGACGTCGGTAAACTTTCTGATGCGCCGCTTAATACGCTGTGGCTTTATCTGATCCTCGGTATTATTTTTGGCATTTTCGGCCCTATTTTTAATAAATGGGTGCTGGGGATGCAGGATTTGCTGCACCGTGTGCACGGCGGCAATATTACCAAATGGGTGCTAATGGGCGGTGCGATTGGCGGTCTGTGTGGATTGCTGGGGTTTGTGGCACCAGCAACGTCGGGCGGCGGTTTTAACCTGATTCCTATCGCTACCGCGGGGAATTTCAGCATGGGAATGCTGGTGTTTATCTTCGTCGCGCGGGTCATTACCACCTTACTCTGCTTCTCTTCCGGCGCGCCGGGCGGTATTTTTGCCCCGATGCTGGCGCTGGGTACTGTGCTGGGAACCGCTTTCGGAATGGTTGCCGTTGAGCTGTTTCCGCAATATCACCTTGAGGCGGGGACGTTTGCTATTGCCGGAATGGGGGCATTCCTGGCGGCATCTATTCGCGCGCCGTTAACGGGGATCATTCTGGTTCTGGAGATGACCGATAACTACCAGCTCATTTTGCCAATGATTATTACCGGTCTTGGCGCAACACTATTAGCGCAATTTACCGGCGGGAAACCGCTATACTCGGCGATTCTTGCGCGCACGCTGGCAAAACAGGAAGCTGAGCAACTGGCGCGAAGCAAGGCCGCATCAGCCAGCGAGAATACTTGAACGAAATACCAGGGTATTAGATAATGGCGATTATTATTGGGTTAGAATTTGCCCAATTGCCGATGTCGTTTGGAGCAAAATATGAGTGATGACGTAGCACTGCCGCTGGAGTTTACCGACGCAGCAGCCAACAAAGTTAAAAGCCTGATCGCTGACGAAGATAACCCGAATCTGAAATTACGCGTGTATATCACCGGTGGCGGTTGCAGCGGCTTCCAGTATGGTTTCACCTTTGATGATCAGGTGAACGAAGGCGATATGACCATCGAAAAACAGGGCGTTGGCCTGGTGGTTGATCCGATGAGCCTGCAATATCTGGTCGGCGGTTCCGTTGATTATACCGAAGGTCTGGAAGGTTCTCGTTTCATCGTGACCAACCCGAACGCGAAAAGCACCTGCGGTTGCGGTTCTTCCTTTAGTATCTAATCTGTTGTTCATGTGCCGGATAAACTATCCGGCACATCTTCTCTCTTCAACGCCCATTCTCATCCAGCGCAAACGTCGGTAGCTTAAGATGCCAACGAATAGCCGCCAGCCGAATCAATAGCGTCACGACCATGCCCATCATACTGGCTGTTTCCAGTGGTACGGAAAATGTGTAATAAGCCGTAGCGTGGACAATACCGCCGATAATACAGGCGGTTGCGTAGATTTCTGTACGTAAAATCATGGGGATTTCGCGGGCCAGAACATCACGAATGATCCCGCCGCCAACGCCAGTAATGACGCCCATACAAACCGCGATTAACGGACCGGCTTCCGCATTAAAGGCTTTATTCACGCCAATGCCGACAAACACCGCCAGACCAACGGCGTCCAGCACCGGCAACATCCATTTTGGTAAGCGTCTTGGCTGGCGCACCAGCACGATGGTCAGCATGCTGGTGACCATTGCAACGACCAGATCGGTGGGATCTTTCACCCAAAATACCGGGCCGTGATCCAGCGCCATGTCGCGAATTGTCCCGCCGCCTACTGCGGTTACCACGCCCAGTACCAGAACACCAAAAGGGTCCATACGCAATTTTCCGGCTAACAAAACGCCGGAGATGGCAAATACCGCTGTGCCGACTATATCCAGCCAATAGACGAGCATTGTTCAATCCCCACTGAGCACCTGAAAAGGTTAGGCACTAATCTACCTGTGAAAGCGCATTACAGAGCTGTTGTGCTGCGAGGATAATACGTGGGCTTGCACGTTCAAACCAGTCACTCGTGAGAGGAATAACGGGAATTTTGAGCTGTTCACCCCAGTATTGTTTGATTTTAGGAATTTGGTCCGGTCCGCCTGTAATGACAATCGCCTGTGGCGAGCGTGCTAACACCTGTTCGCGGCTAACTTGCGGCCAGGGAACCCGGCTGTCTTTAAAGATGTTTTCTCCGCCACAAACTTCGAGTACCTGGTTCTGAATCGACTCTTTTCCACTGGTAAATGGCGGATTAATGCCGAATTGCAGAAAAACACGTTTTTTAGGTTTATCAGCATATTGCGCTTTCAATTGCGCGTACTGATCCAGCAGGGATTGCGCGGCTTGTTCGGCCTTGTCTGGTTGCGGACTCCAGGGGGCCAGTTGACGTAACGCATTGGCAATTTGTTCAATGCTTGTCGCATCGACCCACATCACTTTTATTCCCAGCGAAGCCAGCTGGTCAACCTGCCGCTCGGCATTACCTCCACGCCAGGCAATCACCAGATCGGGCTTCAGCGCGACAATGCGTTCCAGATTCATCCCCTGCCAGGTGGAAACCTGCTCAATCTTTTGCGCTTGTGGAGGATAGTCGGAATAGCTGCTGACCCCAACCGGCGTGATCCCGGCGGCAAAGGCAAGTTCAGTGTTGGCGGGAGAAAGCGTGATGACGCGCGGCGCGGCGTTGAGCCACAGTGGCGCAAGAAAAGACAGGGCGACCAGCGCCCTGAACAGTGACTTAGCCATGTGCAAGTTTCTGCACCAGTGACTCAACCATCAGGCTGGACTGTTTAGCGGCAACAGCCAGGAACTCATCGAAGCTAAGATGAGACTGTTGATCGGCCACGTCGGAGATGGCGCGTACGACAACAAACGGGACGTTGAAATTGTGGCAGACATGGGCGATTGCCGTCGCTTCCATCTCTACAGCAATGGCCTGTGGGAAGTTGTGGCGGATTTTCGCCAGACCAACAGAACCGTTGATGAAAGCGTCGCCGCTAACAATCAGGCCACGTACAGCGTTAAGATTCAGTTCGGCAATGCAGGCCTCAGCGGCAGCGATCAGTTTATCGTCAGCTTTAAAGCCTGCCGGACAGCCTGGTAACTGACCGTATTCATAACCAAATGCCGTGACATCCGCGTCGTGATAACGTGCTTCGTCCGAGACAACGATATCGCCCACTTTCAACGTTGGTGCCAGGCCACCGGCAGAACCGGTGTTAATAATCACATCTGGCTTGCAGTGTTCCAACAGCAAAGTGGCACCCAGCGCCGCAGCGACTTTACCGATGCCCGATTTCAGAAGCGCAACCTCGGTTCCATTCAGTTGGCCGGTATAGATTTCGCAACCGCCGAGACTGATAGTTTGACGGTTTTCGATTTTGTCACGCAGCAGCGTAACTTCTTCTTCCATTGCACCAATGATGCCGATTTTCATAGATTTACTCGCGATAAGCCCGATTTGAAGGCATAGTTTACCATGCGCTTACGGGGAAGCGTATTTCTCACGCGGGAGAGGACATGGCACAGATTGATTTCCGAAAAAAAATAAACTGGCATCGTCGTTACCGTTCACCGCAGGGCGTTAAAACCGAACATGAGATCCTGCGGATCTTCGAGAGCGATCGCGGGCGTATCATCAACTCTCCGGCAATTCGTCGTCTGCAACAAAAGACCCAGGTTTTTCCACTGGAGCGCAATGCCGCCGTGCGCACGCGTCTTACCCACTCGATGGAAGTCCAGCAGGTGGGGCGCTACATCGCCAAAGAAATTTTAAGCCGTCTGAAAGAGCTTAAATTACTGGAAGCATACGGCCTGGATGAACTGACCGGCCCCTTTGAAAGCATTGTTGAGATGTCATGCCTGATGCACGATATCGGCAATCCGCCGTTTGGTCATTTTGGCGAAGCGGCGATAAATGACTGGTTTCGCCAACGTTTGCACCCGGAAGATGCCGAAAGCCAGCCTCTGACTGACGATCGCTGCAGCGTGGCGGCACTACGTTTACGGGACGGGGAAGAACCGCTTAACGAGCTGCGGCGCAAGATTCGTCAGGACTTATGTCATTTTGAGGGGAATGCACAAGGCATTCGCCTGGTGCATACATTGATGCGGATGAATCTCACCTGGGCACAGGTTGGCGGTATTTTAAAATATACCCGTCCGGCGTGGTGGCGTGGCGAAACGCCTGAGACACATCACTATTTAATGAAAAAGCCGGGTTATTATCTTTCTGAAGAAGCCTATATTGCCCGGTTGCGTAAAGAACTTAATTTGGCGCTTTACAGTCGTTTTCCATTAACGTGGATTATGGAAGCTGCCGACGACATCTCCTATTGTGTGGCAGACCTTGAAGATGCGGTAGAGAAAAGAATATTTACCGTTGAGCAGCTTTATCATCATTTGCACGAAGCGTGGGGCCAGCATGAGAAAGGTTCGCTCTTTTCGCTGGTGGTTGAAAATGCCTGGGAAAAATCACGCTCAAATAGTTTAAGCCGCAGTACGGAAGATCAGTTTTTTATGTATTTACGGGTAAACACCCTAAATAAACTGGTACCCTACGCGGCACAACGATTTATTGATAATCTGCCTGCGATTTTCGCCGGAACGTTTAATCATGCATTATTGGAAGATGCCAGCGAATGCAGCGATCTTCTTAAACTATATAAAAATGTCGCTGTAAAACATGTGTTTAGCCATCCAGATGTCGAGCAGCTTGAATTGCAGGGCTATCGGGTCATTAGCGGATTATTAGAGATTTATCGTCCTTTATTAAGCCTGTCGTTATCCGACTTTACTGAACTGGTAGAAAAAGAACGGGTGAAACGTTTCCCTATTGAATCGCGCTTATTCCACAAACTCTCGACGCGCCATCGGCTGGCCTATGTTGAGGCTGTCAGTAAATTACCGTCAGATTCTCCTGAGTTTCCGCTATGGGAATATTATTACCGTTGCCGCCTGCTGCAGGATTATATCAGCGGTATGACCGACCTCTATGCGTGGGATGAATACCGACGTCTGATGGCCGTAGAACAATAACCAGGCTTTTGTAAAGACGAACAATAAATTTTTACCTTTTGCAGAAACTTTAGTTCGGAACTTCGCGCTATAAAACGAATCTGAAGAACACAGCAATTTTGCGTTATCTGTTAATCGAGACTGAAATACATGAAAAAAACCACATTAGCACTGAGTGCACTGGCTCTGAGTTTAGGTTTGGCGTTATCTCCGCTCTCTGCAACGGCGGCTGAGACTTCTTCAGCAACGACAGCCCAGCAGATGCCAAGCCTTGCACCGATGCTCGAAAAGGTGATGCCTTCAGTGGTCAGCATTAACGTAGAAGGTAGCACAACCGTTAATACGCCGCGTATGCCGCGTAATTTCCAGCAGTTCTTCGGTGATGATTCTCCGTTCTGCCAGGAAGGTTCTCCGTTCCAGAGCTCTCCGTTCTGCCAGGGGGGCCAGGGCGGTAATGGCGGCGGCCAGCAACAAAAATTCATGGCGCTGGGTTCCGGCGTCATCATTGATGCCGATAAAGGCTATGTCGTCACCAACAACCACGTTGTTGATAACGCGACGGTGATTAAAGTCCAGCTGAGCGATGGTCGTAAGTTCGACGCGAAGATGGTTGGCAAAGATCCGCGCTCTGATATCGCGCTGATCCAAATCCAGAACCCGAAAAACCTGACCGCAATTAAGATGGCGGATTCTGATGCACTGCGCGTGGGTGATTACACCGTAGCGATTGGTAACCCGTTTGGTCTGGGCGAGACGGTAACTTCCGGGATTGTCTCTGCGCTGGGGCGTAGCGGCCTGAATGCCGAAAACTACGAAAACTTCATCCAGACCGATGCAGCGATCAACCGTGGTAACTCCGGTGGTGCGCTGGTTAACCTGAACGGCGAACTGATCGGTATCAACACCGCGATCCTCGCACCGGACGGCGGCAACATCGGTATCGGTTTTGCTATCCCGAGTAACATGGTGAAAAACCTGACCTCGCAGATGGTGGAATACGGCCAGGTGAAACGCGGTGAGCTGGGTATTATGGGGACTGAGCTGAACTCCGAACTGGCGAAAGCGATGAAAGTTGACGCCCAGCGCGGTGCTTTCGTAAGCCAGGTTCTGCCTAATTCCTCCGCTGCAAAAGCGGGCATTAAAGCGGGTGATGTGATCACCTCACTGAACGGTAAGCCAATCAGCAGCTTTGCCGCACTGCGTGCTCAGGTGGGGACTATGCCGGTGGGCAGCAAACTGACCCTGGGCTTGCTGCGCGACGGTAAGCAGGTCAACGTGAATCTGGAACTGCAGCAGAGCAGCCAGAATCAGGTTGATTCCAGCTCCATCTTCAACGGCATTGAAGGTGCTGAGATGAGCAACAAAGGCAAAGATCAGGGCGTGGTAGTGAACAACGTGAAAACGGGCACTCCGGCTGCGCAGATCGGCCTGAAGAAAGGTGATGTGATTATTGGCGCGAACCAGCAGGCAGTGAAAAACATCGCTGAACTGCGTAAAGTTCTCGACAGCAAACCGTCTGTGCTGGCACTGAACATTCAGCGCGGCGACAGCACCATCTACCTGTTAATGCAGTAATCTCCCTCAACCCCTTCCTGAAAACGGGAAGGGGTTCTCCTTACAATCTGTGAACTTCACCACAACTCCATACATCTTCATCATCCTTTAGGCATTTGCACAATGCCGTACGTTACGTACTTCCTTATGCTAAGCCGTGCATAACGGAGGACTTATGGCTGGCTGGCATCTTGATACCAAAATGGCGCAGGATATCGTGGCACGTACCATGCGCATCATCGATACCAATATCAACGTAATGGATGCCCGTGGGCGAATTATCGGCAGCGGCGATCGTGAGCGTATTGGTGAATTGCACGAAGGTGCATTGCTGGTACTTTCACAGGGACGAGTCGTCGATATCGATGACGCGGTAGCACGTCATCTGCACGGTGTGCGGCAGGGGATTAATCTACCGTTACGGCTGGAAGGTGAAATTGTCGGCGTAATTGGCCTGACAGGTGAACCTGAGAATCTGCGTAAATATGGCGAACTGGTCTGCATGACGGCTGAAATGATGCTGGAACAGTCGCGGTTGATGCACTTGTTGGCGCAGGATAGCCGTTTGCGGGAAGAACTGGTGATGAACCTGATTCAGGCAGAGGAGAATACTCCCGCACTTACTGAATGGGCGCAACGGCTGGGGATCGATCTCAATCAACCGCGAGTAGTGGCTATTGTTGAGGTCGACAGCGGTCAGCTTGGTGTGGACAGCGCAATGGCGGAGTTACAACAACTGCAAAACGCGCTGACTACGCCCGAGCGTAATAATCTGGTGGCAATTGTCTCGCTGACCGAAATGGTGGTGTTGAAACCGGCGTTGAACTCTTTTGGGCGCTGGGATGCAGAAGATCATCGTAAGCGAGTTGAACAACTGATTACCCGCATGAAAGAGTACGGCCAGCTGCGTTTTCGCGTTTCACTGGGCAACTATTTTACCGGTCCTGGCAGTATTGCCCGATCCTATCGTACGGCGAAAACGACGATGGTGGTGGGTAAACAGCGGATGCCAGAAAGTCGCTGCTATTTTTATCAGGATCTGATGTTACCTGTGTTACTCGACAGTTTGCGTGGCGACTGGCAGGCCAACGAACTGGCGCGACCGCTGGCGCGGCTGAAAGCGATGGACAATAACGGCTTGCTGCGACGAACGCTGGCGGCGTGGTTTCGTCACAATGTGCAACCGCTGGCAACGTCAAAGGCGTTGTTTATTCATCGTAATACCCTGGAGTATCGGCTTAATCGTATATCGGAACTGACCGGGCTTGATTTGGGCAATTTTGATGACAGGTTGCTGCTGTATGTGGCGTTACAACTGGATGAAGAGCGGTAGGTTATGCGTTAAGGTTGAGGCGGCGCTGGCTCATTCCCCTCAGCCCGAAGGGTAGAGGGGAATGCCCGAATTAACCGTCAGTTCGGGATTATTTACGCGTTAGTTTTTCCAGATCGGCTTCAATCTCGCTGATCTTATTGGTTACGACTGACTCCAGGTGACGTAAGTCGTCGAGGATCTTACGCTTAAGATCAACTTCGCTGCGGTCACGCTGGCAGATTTGATCAAGCTCATCAATGATATACCGTAGATTCGGGCTGATTTCCTGGACTTCTTTATAACCCTGACCCACACCATCAGCGACGACCGTTTTACGCTGACGCGGATATTTAAACTTAACGCTCTTGGCGAAAAACTCGCCTTTGTCTTTCTGGAAATAGATTTTCAGAATATCGTTGTTGGCTTCCTGCCGGAGGCTGTAACGATCAATTTCTTCAGGATTGGTAATACCCAGACTTTTCAGATTGTCGTACATAGCGTTACCTCAAAATGAGTCAGTAAATTGTGCTTATTTTAGCATTTGGCCTGGCCCGCCCGGCTCGACTGTGATCGCAGAAAGCCTTTTTCTTCCAGACTTCTATCATGGCGTAAAAATCAAAAAATTACCTGCTTTATTGTGGTGATAAAATTCACGTTCTACACCAGTTCCAGCATCGTTACTTCCGGGCGGCAGTTCAGACGCAAACCATACAAACTGCCCACGCCACGGGTTGTGTAGATGTGTCGTTCGCCAAAGGCATTTAATCCGGCGACGTAACGTTTATCTTCGACAGGGGCAAAAGGTTCACCAACCAACGGTACGCGCAGTTGCCCGCCGTGAGTATGGCCGCACAGCATCAGATCCCAGGGTTCATCACGCATGACTTCTTTGCTGTCGGGATTATGTGCCAGCATCAGTCTTGGCAGATTTGCTTCGCTGGCGGGAGGTGGTTTGCATTGTCCGGCCCATAAGTCACCAGTGCCTACCAGTTCGAATTGCCTGTTCGGCGTGGCGATCACCGTAGCCTGGTTAAACAACACCGTGATGCCCACTGATTTCAAAGTCTCGCCAATCAAGTGATTTTTTTCTGTACCAACAGGGCGATCGTGGTTGCCGAAGCAGGCAAACGTCGGCGCACATTCGGCAAGGGGGGAGAGGACATCACT
>OGIT01000730.1_pt1 | contig 11621 bp, 7 predicted proteins | sample 1571881 | NCBI WGS metagenome assembly OGIT01 (sample SAMEA2582101, study PRJEB24529) | metagenome | biome: Human gut stool | place: China | collected 2011 | reverse complement strand
ATTTGGCTATCTGCAAATCGCCATTGGTTTTATTCCGATGCTCTATTTCGTGTTAGGGGCACTCTCCTACATCCTGAAATGGCCAGCGCTGAATGAAGACCCCATTACCAAAACTATTGCAGCACTCATCATTCTTTGGGCGCTGGCATTAACGCAGTTTGGTGGCACGAAATACACGGCGCGAATTGCTAAAGTTGGCTTCTTCGCCGGTATCCTGTTACCTGCATTTATTTTGATTGCATTAGCGGCTATTTATCTGCACTCCGGTGCCCCCGTTGCTATCGAAATGGATTCGAAGACCTTCTTCCCTGACTTCTCTAAAGTGGGCACACTGGTTGTATTTGTTGCCTTCATTTTGAGTTATATGGGCGTAGAAGCTTCCGCAACCCACGTCAATGAAATGAGTAACCCCGGGCGCGACTATCCACTGGCTATGTTACTGCTGATGGTGGCGGCAATCTGCTTAAGCTCTGTTGGCGGTTTGTCTATTGCGATGGTCATTCCGGGTAATGAAATCAACCTCTCCGCAGGGGTAATGCAAACCTTTACCGTTCTGATGTCCCATGTGGCACCGGAAATTGAGTGGACGGTTCGCGTGATCTCCGCACTGCTGTTGCTGGGTGTTCTGGCGGAAATCGCCTCCTGGATTGTTGGTCCTTCTCGCGGGATGTATGTCACAGCGCAGAAAAACCTGCTGCCAGCGGCATTCGCTAAAATGAACAAAAATGGCGTACCGGTAACGCTGGTCATTTCACAGCTGGTGATTACTTCTATCGCGTTGATCATCCTCACCAATACCGGTGGCGGTAACAACATGTCCTTCCTGATCGCACTGGCGCTGACGGTGGTGATTTATCTGTGTGCTTATTTCATGCTGTTTATTGGCTACATTGTGTTGGTTCTTAAACATCCTGACTTAAAACGCACATTTAATATCCCTGGTGGTAAAGGGGTGAAACTGGTCGTGGCAATTGTCGGTCTGCTGACTTCAATTATGGCGTTTATTGTTTCCTTCCTGCCGCCGGATAACATCCAGGGTGATTCTACCGATATGTATGTTGAATTACTGGTTGTTAGTTTCCTGGTGGTACTTGCCCTGCCCTTTATTCTCTATGCTGTTCATGATCGTAAAGGCAAAGCGAATACCGGCGTCACTCTGGAGCCAATCAACAGTAAGAACGCACCAAAAGGTCACTTCTTCCTGCACCCGCGTGCACGTTCACCACACTATATTGTGATGAATGACAAGAAACACTAACCATGTCTGAATGGTTATAAGACAAGGGAGCGATAATTCATCGCTCCCTTTTTCGTGCTTGCTGTCGTATTGACTTAACCGGGATAAGTACGAGAATGAGCGCACATCTGTTTACCGGAAACCAGCACATATGGATATCTGCTCCCGAAACGAGAAATTAGCGATTAGAAGACCAGCGATACTGGTTGCACTGGCACTTTTACTGTGTAGTTGTAAAAGCACGCCTCCAGAGTCCATGGTGACACCACCAGCGGGTTCAAAGCCACCAGCCACGACGCAACAATCGTCACAACCGATGCGTGGCATCTGGCTGGCCACGGTGTCTCGCCTCGACTGGCCACCGGTTTCCTCGGTTAACATTAGTAACCCCACCAGCCGGGCCCGTGTACAACAACAGGCGATGATCGACAAACTGGATCATCTGCAACGTCTCGGTATAAACACGGTCTTTTTCCAGGTCAAGCCGGACGGTACCGCCCTGTGGCCATCGAAAATTTTGCCGTGGTCCGATCTTATGACCGGTAAGATTGGTGAAAATCCGGGTTACGATCCGCTGCAATTTATGCTCGACGAAGCCCACAAGCGTGGGATGAAAGTACACGCCTGGTTTAACCCCTATCGCGTATCGGTTAATACGAAGCCCGGTACTATCAGGGAACTGAATAGCACTCTGTCTCAACAACCGGCGAGCGTCTATGTGCAACACCGTGACTGGATCAGAACGTCTGGCGATCGCTTTGTCCTCGACCCGGGCATCCCTGAGGTTCAGGACTGGATCACATCAATAGTCGCAGAAGTGGTTTCCCGCTATCCGGTAGATGGCGTGCAGTTTGACGACTATTTCTATACTGAGTCACCGGATTCACGGCTAAATGATAACGAAACGTACCGCAAATACGGAGGCGCATTTGCGTCAAAAGCAGACTGGCGGCGCAACAATACTCAGCAGTTAATTGCAAAGGTATCGCACACCATTAAAAGCATTAAGCCGGGAGTCGAATTTGGCGTTAGCCCGGCAGGCGTGTGGCGTAACCGATCACACGATCCGCTCGGTTCCGATACCCGAGGCGCGGCAGCCTATGACGAATCCTACGCTGACACCCGTCGATGGGTGGAACAAGGATTGCTGGATTACATTGCTCCCCAAATTTACTGGCCATTCTCACGGAGGGCCGCGCGTTATGACGTGTTGGCAAAATGGTGGGCGGATGTCGTTAAACCGACCAGGACCCGCCTGTATATCGGTATCGCCTTCTATAAAGTGGGTGAACCTTCAAAGATAGAGCCAGACTGGATGATTAACGGCGGCGTACCGGAACTGAAAAAGCAGCTCGATCTTAACGATGCGGTACCAGAAATTAGCGGCACCATCTTGTTCCGTGAGGACTATCTGAATAAACCGCAGACTCAACAAGCGGTCAGCTATCTGCAAAGTCGTTGGGGCAGTTAAACTCCCATTCTTACTTTGTAACAAGCCGGTACATTACCCACCGGCTTGTTACCCTCTTGAACTATCCCACTACTAATCATGCTTACTAAAGTCAAATTAACCATGCAATTAACCACACTTAGTTAAACAGCCATAAATCCCATAATAAAAATGTATGAATATGAAAAAACATACGATATTCGCTGTCACCGAAAAATAATTACGATGGGCTATACTCTTCTGAAGAACAGTAGCGTAGATTGAAACTGTCCTAAGTCGCTTATTTCTTTTCAGTATATCTTCATATTTCAGGAGAATATGGTGCAGTTAGTCGATCTCGCACGTTGCGTTTCGTTTTGATTCCGTCTGATTTCCCAGCCTTATAAGGGTGTGAATTATGGAGATGTATTTTAAAAGAATGAAAGATGAGTGGACCGGACTTGTCGAACAGGCAGATCCTCTCATTCGTGCTAAAGCCGCAGAAATTGCCGTTGCGCATGCTCATTATCTGAGTATCGAGTTTTATCGAATTGTCCGCATCGACCCGCATGCCGAAGAATTCTTGAGTAATGAACAAGTTGAGCGGCAGTTGAAAAGTGCGATGGAACGCTGGATTATTAACGTGCTTTCTGCCCAGGTTGACGATGTCGAAAGGCTAATACAAATCCAGCATACCGTCGCGGAAGTGCATGCCCGCATAGGAATTCCGGTAGAAATTGTCGAGATGGGGTTTCGGGTGCTGAAAAAAATCCTCTATCCGGTAATCTTCTCTTCGGATTATTCTGCCGCAGAAAAACTTCAGGTCTATCATTTCTCGATTAACAGTATTGATATCGCGATGGAAGTGATGACCCGCGCGTTTACCTTTAGTGACAGTAGTGCCTCAAAGGAAGATGAAAACTATCGTATCTTCTCGTTGCTGGAAAACGCCGAAGAAGAAAAAGAACGGCAAATAGCCTCAATACTTTCATGGGAAATAGATATTATCTATAAAGTCCTGCTGGATTCTGATTTAGGCAGCAGTTTGCCTTTAAGCCAGGCTGATTTTGGCCTGTGGTTTAACCATAAAGGTCGACATTATTTTAGCGGCATTGCCGAAGTGGGCCATATCTCCCGTCTGATTCAGGATTTCGACGGTATTTTCAATCAAACCATGCGTAACACCAGGAATTTGAATAACAGAAGTCTGCGGGTGAAATTTTTATTACAGATAAGAAATACCGTATCGCAAATTATTACCTTGCTGCGTGAATTGTTTGAAGAAGTATCGCGCCACGAAGTCGGTATGGATGTACTGACGAAATTACTTAACCGCCGTTTCCTGCCGACTATCTTCAAACGCGAAATTGCCCATGCCAACCGGACCGGTACACCGCTGTCAGTGCTGATTATTGACGTTGATAAATTCAAAGAGATCAACGATACGTGGGGCCATAACACTGGCGATGAAATTCTGCGTAAAGTCTCTCAGGCCTTTTATGACAACGTCCGCAGTAGTGATTATGTTTTCCGCTACGGGGGCGATGAATTTATCATTGTATTGACTGAAGCTTCTGAAAACGAAACGTTACGTACCGCAGAACGTATTCGCAGTCGGGTGGAGAAAACCAAACTGAAAGCCGCAAACGGCGAGGATATTGCCCTCTCACTTTCCATCGGTGCCGCCATGTTTAATGGTCATCCTGACTATGAGCGCCTCATTCAAATAGCCGATGAAGCTCTGTATATCGCCAAAAGACGAGGTAGAAACCGTGTTGAACTCTGGAAAGCCAGTCTTTAGATGCGCCAGGATGCAGAGGTAATCATGAAGCTAACCGATGCGGATAATGCCGCCGATGGCATTTTTTTCCCCGCCCTTGAGCAAAATATGATGGGTGCGGTGTTAATTAACGAAAATGATGAAGTGATGTTTTTCAACCCCGCCGCAGAGAAGCTCTGGGGGTACAAACGTGAAGAAGTCATTGGCAATAACATTGATATGCTGATTCCGCGGGATTTGCGTCCTGCGCATCCTGAATACATTCGTCACAACCGTGAAGGCGGTAAAGCGCGCGTCGAGGGGATGAGTCGGGAGCTGCAGCTGGAGAAAAAAGACGGCAGTAAAATCTGGACCCGTTTTGCGCTATCGAAAGTGAGCGCCGAGGGGAAAGTTTATTACCTGGCGCTGGTACGGGATGCCAGCGTAGAAATGGCGCAAAAAGAACAGACCCGACAATTGATTATTGCCGTTGACCATCTCGACCGACCGGTGATTGTCCTCGATCCGGAACGCCATATTGTGCAGTGCAATCGCGCATTTACCGAAATGTTTGGTTACTGCATTAGCGAAGCCAGCGGTATGCAGCCCGATACACTCCTGAACATTCCTGAATTCCCTGCCGATAACCGCATTCGTTTACAACAGTTGCTATGGAAAACCGCCCGCGATCAGGACGAATTTCTGCTGTTGACGCGCACCGGTGAAAAAATCTGGATTAAAGCCTCTATCAGCCCGGTTTATGACGTGCTCGCGCATCTGCAGAACCTGGTAATGACTTTCTCGGATATCACCGAAGAACGGCAAATCCGCCAGCTTGAAGGAAATATTCTCGGCGCCATGTGCAGCAGCCCGCCATTTCATGAAATGGGGGAAATCATTTGTCGTAACATCGAATCTGTACTCAACGAATCGCATGTTTCGCTGTTCGCACTGCGCAACGGGATGCCGATACACTGGGCGTCATCTTCCCACGGTGCAGAAATTCAAAATGCGCAAAGCTGGTCAGCGACCATTCGTCAGCGTGATGGCGCGCCTGCGGGGATCCTGCAAATTAAAACCTCGTCAGGAGCAGAAACCAGCGCCTTTATCGAACGCGTGGCAGATATCAGCCAGCATATGGCCGCGCTGGCGCTGGAACAGGAAAAAAGCCGTCAGCATATTGAACAACTCATCCAATTTGATCCGATGACCGGTCTGCCAAATCGCAATAACCTGCACAATTACCTCGATGACCTGGTCGACAAAGCCGTCTCTCCCGTGGTGTATCTCATCGGTGTTGACCATATTCAGGATGTGATTGATAGCCTTGGCTATGCGTGGGCCGATCAGGCATTGCTGGAAGTGGTCAATCGCTTTCGTGAAAAACTCAAACCGGATCAGTATCTCTGTCGTATCGAAGGTACGCAGTTTGTCCTCGTGAGCCTCGAAAACGACGTCAGTAACATTACCCAAATCGCCGATGAGCTACGGAATGTGGTCAGCAAGCCGATAATGATTGACGATAAACCCTTCCCGCTTACCTTGAGTATTGGCATCAGCTACGACGTGGGTAAAAACCGCGATTACTTGCTCTCCACTGCTCACAATGCAATGGATTATATTCGCAAGAATGGCGGTAACGGCTGGCAGTTCTTCAGCCCGGCGATGAACGAAATGGTAAAAGAGCGTTTGGTTTTAGGCGCAGCGCTGAAAGAAGCGATTAGCAATAACCAACTGAAACTGGTTTACCAGCCGCAAATCTTCGCAGAAACGGGTGAACTGTACGGCATCGAAGCCCTTGCTCGCTGGCACGATCCCCTGCATGGTCATGTGCCCCCTTCACGGTTTATTCCTCTCGCAGAAGAGATTGGTGAAATCGAAAATATTGGGCGCTGGGTCATCGCGGAAGCTTGCCGTCAGTTAGCAGAATGGCGTAGCCAGAATATTCATATCCCGGCGTTATCCGTGAACTTGTCGGCGCTGCACTTTCGCAGTAATCAACTGCCTAATCAGGTGTCTGATGCAATGCACGCCTGGGGTATTGACGGCCACCAGCTGACGGTAGAAATCACGGAAAGCATGATGATGGAACACGATACCGAAATCTTTAAGCGCATTCAGATCCTGCGTGATATGGGCGTGGGCTTATCGGTAGATGATTTTGGTACGGGCTTTTCCGGATTATCCCGCTTAGTCAGTCTTCCGGTAACGGAAATCAAAATTGACAAAAGTTTTGTCGATCGTTGTCTGACCGAAAAACGCATCCTTGCCTTACTTGAAGCCATTACCAGCATTGGGCAAAGCCTCAATTTAACCGTCGTGGCGGAAGGCGTCGAAACCGAAGAGCAATTTGAGATGCTACGCAAGATCCACTGTCGCGTTATTCAGGGATATTTCTTTTCCCGCCCCCTACCCGCCGAAGAAATTCCAGGCTGGATGAGCAGCGTGTTACCGCTGAAAATCTGACAAATTCCTCTCGCCCGAACTCGCGGGTTTTCATTTAACGTGACACTGTCACTTAAATACTGTGATTTCAGCTACGATTCCGGGAGATTCCTTCCTTAACTTCCCCTCTTGCACCAAAACTGCACTACGCTGCACAAATGTTGATCAAAAGTTAAAAAATATAACTTTAAGCCAGCATTCTGGCGCTTATCCCGGCATGGCATGAGATCTGCATAAGCGGAAAGCGCAGCAATTTTTGTCTTATACAGGAACCGTTTATGTCGGATACCACCGAACTGGTTGATTTAGCCGTAATCTTCCCTGATCTGGAGATCGAATTGAAATACGCCTGCGCTGATAACATCACAGGTAAAGCTATTTATCAGCAAGCGCGTTGTCTGTTACACAAGGATGCGATTACCGCGCTGGCGAAAAGTATCAGCATCGCCCAGCTGTCAGGGTTACAACTGGTGATTTACGATGCGTATCGCCCACAACAAGCTGAGGTGTTGGTGTAGAAAGACTGGCTAGACCCGCAATATGTTGTTGATGTGACGGTCGGTTCTAATCACAGCCGTGGCACGGCGATCGACCTGACGCTTCGTGATGAGCACGGGAACATCCTCGATATGGGCGCAGGGTTCGATGAAATGCACGAGCGCTCCCATGCCTATCACCCTTCCGTCCCGCCCGCCGCTCAGCGCAATCGGCTGTTGCTGAATGCGATAATGACTGGTGGCGGTTTTGTCGGTATCTCCAGCGAATGGTGGCACTTCGAATTACCCCAGGCAGCGAGTTACCCTCTGCTCGCTGATCAATTCTCTTGTTTTATATCCCCTGGCACACAGCACGTCAGTTAATCAGGAAACTGTCATGAAGAGATCGATATCGTTTCGTCCCACATTGCTCGCGCTCGTCCTTGCCACAAATTTCCCGGTTGCGCACGCCGCTCCACAAACCCTCGACCCGGCGGTAACAATAGATAATAACGACTGGACAGTGACCTACCCGTCTTATCAGCGGCTGGTTCAGTACAAAACGGACGGTGATAAAGGCTCAACCGACGTTGAAGGCGATCTGGCAAGTAGCTGGAAAGCGTCTGACGATCAAAAAGAGTGGACGTTCACCCTGAAGGACAATGCTAAATTTGCCGATGGCACACCCGTCACTGCCGAAGCAGTAAAACTCTCTTTTGAGCGGTTATTAAAAATCGGTCAGGGGCCAGCAGAAGCATTTCCCAAAGATTTAAAGATTGATGCTCCCGACGAACATACGGTGAAGTTTACCCTTAGCCAACCATTCGCACCGTTCCTCTACACGCTGGCGAATGACGGTGCATCCATTATCAATCCGGCGGTGTTAAAGGAACATGCAGCGGATGATGCCCGCGGCTTCCTCGCGCAAAATACCGCCGGTTCCGGACCATTTATGCTGAAAAGCTGGCAAAAAGGTCAGCAATTAGTTCTGGTGCCAAATCCGCATTACCCTGGCAATAAACCGAACTTTAAGCGAGTATCGGTAAAAATTATTGGTGAAAGTGCCTCCCGTCGCCTGCAGCTCTCCCGTGGCGACATTGACATTGCCGATGCGCTGCCGGTGGATCAACTCAACGCCCTGAAGCAGGAAAATAAAGTCAATGTGGCAGAGTATCCGTCACTGCGCGTTACCTATCTGTATCTGAATAACAGCAAAGCGCCTCTTAATCAGGCGGATCTGCGTCGGGCCATTTCCTGGTCTACCGATTATCAGGGCATGGTTAACGGCATTCTGAGTGGTAACGGAAAACAGATGCGCGGCCCGATTCCGGAAGGCATGTGGGGCTACGATGCGACGGCAATGCATTACAACCATGACGAAACGAAAGCCAAAGCCGAATGGGATAAAGTGACGAGCAAACCCACCAGCCTGACGTTTCTCTACTCCGATAACGATCCGAACTGGGAGCCTATTGCTCTGGCGACACAATCCAGTCTCAACAAGCTGGGCATCAATGTGAAGCTGGAAAAGCTGGCGAACGCCACCATGCGCGACAGAGTGGGTAAAGGTGATTACGACATTGCGATTGGCAACTGGAGTCCGGATTTTGCCGACCCGTATATGTTTATGAATTACTGGTTTGAGTCAGACAAAAAAGGTCTGCCGGGTAACCGCTCGTTCTATGAAAACAGTGAGGTCGATAAGTTACTGCGCAATGCGCTTGCGACCACCGACCAGACGCAGCGTACCCGGGACTACCAGCAGGCACAGAAAATCGTCATTGATGACGCTGCTTATGTGTACCTGTTCCAGAAAAACTACCAACTGGCGATGAACAAAGGGGTGAAAGGCTTTGTGTTCAATCCCATGCTGGAACAGGTCTTCAATATCAATACCATGAGTAAATAACGTGACCTTCTGGAGTATTTTACGCCAACGCTGCTGGGGGCTGGTGCTCGTGGTGGCGGGCGTCTGCGTGATTACGTTTATTATCTCGCATCTGATCCCTGGTGATCCTGGCGGGTGACCGCGCCAGGGATGCTATCGTGGAAAATATTCGCCAGCAACTGGGACTGGACCAGCCACTGTATGTACAGTTTTACCGCTACGTCAGCGACCTGTTTCATGGTGACCTGGGAACATCCATTCGTACCGGGCGTCCGGTGCTGGAAGAGTTGCGTATATTTTTCCCGGCGACGCTGGAGCTGGCATTTTGCGCGCTGCTACTGGCACTCCTGATTGGCATCCCGCTGGGCATACTCTCTGCAGTCTGGCGAAATCGCTGGCTGGATCATCTGGTGCGAATAATGGCCATTACCGGAATCTCCACACCTGCGTTCTGGCTTGGGCTGGGCGTCATTGTGCTGTTTTATGGTCATCTGCAAATTCTTCCCGGCGGCGGAAGGCTTGATTACTGGCTGGATCCACCAACGCACGTTACCGGCTTTTATCTGCTCGATGCGCTGCTTGAAGGTAACGGTGAAGTCTTCTTCAATGCGCTGCAACATCTCATCTTACCGGCATTAACGCTGGCGTTCGTTCACCTGGGAATTGTCGCTCGCCAGATCCGCTCAGCGATGCTGGAACAATTGAGTGAAGACTACATTCGTACCGCCCGGGCCAGCGGCTTGCCCGGCTGGTATATCGTTTTATGTTATGCGCTACCCAATGCGTTGATCCCATCGATTACCGTATTGGGTTTGGCGCTGGGCGATTTGTTGTATGGCGCAGTGCTCACCGAAACCGTTTTTGCCTGGCCCGGAATGGGTGCATGGGTAGTAACATCAATACAGGCGCTCGACTTCCCGGCAGTGATGGGCTTTGCCGTCGTGGTTTCATTTGCTTATGTGCTGGTCAACCTGGTGGTGGATTTGCTCTATTTGTGGATTGATCCGCGTATCGGACGTGGAGGTGGTGAATGATGCTAAGCGAGGAAACGTCCGCCGTACGCCCACAAAAACAAACGCGATTTAACGGTGCAAAACTGGTATGGATGCTGAAAGGCAGTCCGCTCACCGTGACCGGCGCAGTCATCATTGTATTAATGCTATTGATGATGATTTTTTCACCGTGGCTGGCGACGCATGATCCCAACGCCATTGATTTAACCGCCCGCCTTTTGCCGCCTTCTGCGGCGCACTGGTTTGGCACCGATGAAGTGGGACGCGATCTGTTCAGCCGCGTACTGGTCGGCAGTCAGCAATCAATTCTCGCCGGATTAGTGGTGGTCGCCATTGCGGGTATGATTGGTTCGCTACTCGGATGTCTATCCGGTGTGCTTGGCGGACGCGCAGACGCCATCATCATGCGCATCATGGACATTATGCTGTCGATTCCTTCGTTGGTACTGACAATGGCACTGGCTGCCGCTCTCGGGCCGAGTTTGTTTAACGCCATGCTGGCTATTGCTATTGTGCGAATTACCTGTTATGTGCGCCTGGCGCGGGGGCAAGCATTAGTTGTACGCCAGTATACCTATGTTCAGGCGGCGAAAACCTTTGGCGCGTCGCGTTGGCATCTGATCAACTGGCATATTTTACGTAACTCCCTGCCGCCGCTGATCGTGCAGGCATCGCTGGATATCGGTAGCGCGATTTTAATGGCCGCCACGTTGGGATTTATTGGCCTGGGTGCTCAACAACCGAGTGCTGAATGGGGCGCGATGGTAGCAAATGGTCGCAACTATGTACTCGATCAGTGGTGGTATTGCGCATTTCCGGGGGCAGCGATTTTGCTTACCGCCGTTGGGTTTAATCTCTTTGGTGATGGTATTCGCGATCTGCTTGACCCGAAAGCAGGAGGAAAGCAGTCATGACCCAACCCGTTCTGGACATTCAACAGCTGCATTTGAGTTTCCCCGGTTTTAACGGTGATGTTCACGCGCTCAACAATGTGTCCTTGCAGATTAACCGCGGTGAAATTGTCGGTCTGGTGGGAGAATCCGGCTCAGGTAAATCAGTCACCGCAATGCTGATTATGCGTCTGCTACCGACGGGCAGTTATTGCGTACATCGGGGGCAGATTTCACTGCTGGGAGACGATGTTCTTAACGCTCGGGAAAAACAGCTTCGTCAGTGGCGCGGCGCACGAGTGGCGATGATCTTTCAGGAACCGATGACCGCCCTCAATCCGACACGTCGAATAGGTCTTCAGATGATGGACGTGATCCGCCATCATCAACCAATAAGTCGTCGGGAAGCCAGAGCAAAAGCGATTGCCCTGCTGGAAGAGATGCAAATCCCGGATGCCGTGGAAGTTATGTCGCGCTATCCGTT
>OGIT01000723.1_pt1 | contig 11684 bp, 8 predicted proteins | sample 1571881 | NCBI WGS metagenome assembly OGIT01 (sample SAMEA2582101, study PRJEB24529) | metagenome | biome: Human gut stool | place: China | collected 2011 | reverse complement strand
CTCAGACCGCCTTTGGCGGCCAGCTCCCCTATAAAGGGAGCCTTGTGCAGCCCGCCAGAGAGATTTCATCACATCCCATTCGAGTATAATGGCAGGCTTTTACGAGCCACGAACCACGGACAACGAGCTATCTGTCGTGTCTCCAGTTATGCACAGGATTCACGCGGGACGGCTTTTAGCCTTCCCCTACGATATCGCATACAGGCGATGGGAATGAACAAAGGCCCCGGGTGGGCGATTTTATGGGCCGAGGATTACTCGAGGCGGCCTGCGAACTGCGGCCAGAGGGGCATTAGCCCCAAAAATCCCTTGACATCGCCCATCGTTTATGGTATATTAGGGAAGTCGTAGCATAAGTGGCTATGGATAAGCCGCGTGGAGAGGCTCACAAGTTCCCGCAAGGGACGCCGTATTCAGCGAGTATATTGATGAGGAGGTGTCACTCATGTACGCTATTATCAAAACAGGTGGAAAACAGTATCGTGTCCAGGAAGGCGACAACATTTTCGTCGAAAAACTGAATGCCGATGTTGATTCCAACGTAGTATTCGACCAGGTATTGGCAGTCGTTAACGACGGTGATGTTAAAGTAGGTACTCCCGTTGTTGAAGGCGCTAAAGTAACTGCAAAAGTATTGGCTCAGGGCAAAGAAAAGAAAGTCCTCGTTTTCAAATACAAAGCAAAATCCAACTACCGTCGTCGTCAGGGCCATCGTCAGCCGTTCACGAAAGTTACAATCGAAAAGATTGAAGGCTAATGATTACCATTACGATGCATCGCGATAAGAAAGACCGCTACACGGGTTTTACCATAAAAGGCCATGCCGATTATGACGAAGCCGGCAGCGATATCGTCTGTGCCGCCGTATCGGCATTGTCGCAGACAGCCTTGTTGGGTCTCATGCAGTACGCTTCGCATGACGTACCGTATGAAGTAAACGATGGCTTCTTATCCGTCCAGGTCCCCAAGCCCTGTGATGCATCACAGATTATCTTAGGGACTATGGTAGCAGGTTTGGAACAAATTGTACGGCAGTATGGAGAATACGTCGTACTCGACTCATAGACGTCAGGAGGTGGACGGAATGTTCAATTTCAACTTACAGCTTTTCGCTCATAAAAAAGGGACAGGCTCCACGCGTAACGGCCGTGATAGCGAATCCAAACGCCTTGGTGTAAAATGCCATGACGGCGTCATCGTTAAAGCCGGCAACATCATCGTTCGCCAGCGTGGTACGCACTTCCATCCGGGCACGAACGTAGGCATCGGCAAAGATGATACCTTGTTCGCAACGGCTGCAGGTAAGGTTGCTTTCGAACGCGCTGGTAAATACAACCGCAAAGTTAGCGTATACCCTGTAGAAGCATAATTAGCTTGTAGGGAAGAAACCGTGTATAAGGGCTTAGGCCATTATGCACGGTTCTTTTATTTTAAAAGTTTTACGTTCGTCGTTCATCGTTCATCGAAAAGGGAGGTAATTTTTAGACCCTTCACGACCAACGATGAACGACCTACGACGAACGTAAAAAGGACTTGCCGCATAACGGTAAGTCCTTTTTTATGTCAAAAAACACTTGTCGTCTCCTCAAAATCCTGTATAATAGAGGATGTATGTACTTTGATTAAACTCAAGCGGAGGTGTTACGCCATGCGCGTTAGTGTCAATGGAGAAAACCGTGAGCTCCATGTCTATGACCGGTCTACGGGCGTCGATTATGCCAAACAGATCCTCTGTTCCCAGGAACAGCTGGTCACGGACATGTACGGCGAGTTCGTCCTGACCGAAGAAGAATACAACCACTGGACCGAACTGCTGGCCATCCAGCAGGAATCGGAAGACCTGCTCTTTGAACTGAAAGACGTCCTGGTCAAGCAGGAACTGGATGATTACATGTATGAAGAAACGAAATACATGACGACGACCATCGAAACGATCCATATGGAAAATATCTGTATCAAAGAGCTGAAAGAAGCCCTGGAAAAAGGCGATGAAAAATGGCTGACTGAGAACCATTTCATCAAGACCCTGAAAAACGTAACAAAATAAAGGAAGTCTTATGTTGAAGAAAATATGCTCGTGGATCATCGGCGTCATTCTCACCGTCCTGGTCCTCCTTATCGGTATCTTTGCTTTTTGGTATTTCGGGTCGACGAACTATCACCTGACAGGCGTCCCGGTCCTGAACTACCATCAGGTCAATAATAAATTCAACACCGTGCTGACCATGAAGCCGGCTAACTTTGACGAACAGATGAAATATCTGCACGACAACGATTACCATTCCATTACGCTGGAACAGTTCGATGCCTACATGCGCGGCGAAGGCGACCTGCCCGACCGGCCAGTCCTCATCACCTTTGATGACGGCTACGTCGACAACTATGAAAACGCCTATCCCATCCTGAAGAAATACCACATGCGCGGCACCATATTCCTGATCATCAACCTCATGAATACGCCGGGCTACCTGACCTGGGACCAGGTCAAGGAAATGTCCGCCGACGGCATGGAATTCGGGTCCCACACCATCAGCCATAAGCCCCTGACCAGCTTTGACCGGGCCGGCGTGCGTCACGAACTGCAGGATTCCAAAGACATCATCGAAAAGATGACAGGGAAACCGTGCCACTTCATCGCCTTCCCGGAAGGCAAATATAACGATATGGTCATGGAAGAAACGCGGGGTGCCGGCTACCGCTACGCCTTTACCGTAGAAACAGGCCGTGACTTCCCCTGGGACGACCCGTATGACCTGGACCGCGTCCCCATGTTTGAAGGCCCTATCAGCTTCAAACACTTCCGGTTCCGCCTGACCTTCAGCGCCTTCAGCGCGCTCCTGTGGAAGACCCATAAATACTTTGAACACATAGAAATGACCAAAGATTTGGCCCAACATATCCCGCAGCCGTAAAAAAGTCGCAGTTATTCAAAAAAAGAGCATTTTATGAAACCCTTGATAAGGGATTTCGTGGAATGCTCTTTTTTTTACAAAAATTTTTGTGTCATATTTTGTTTATATAATGTTAATACTATATATTAACTAATTACAAAATAAAGAATAAAAATATAATTACAAACAAGAGTAATGACTGCTGTAAAAATAGATAAATCGCGTAATAAAGCCTTTTACAAAGAAAAATAAATGCTATAATGATGTCGCAAAATGCACATATTATTTACATAAAAATGCAAAATAATACACGACAAGAAGCAAAACAGCATTGACGGCAGCTGTGCTGCTGGCACTGGGAGCATTTTCGTTTGCAGGAATGCCGGAAGTACAGGCAGAGGGGGTGGCTAGTAATTATAACAATGACTTTATGACGGCCAATGATACCTATTGGTATTGGAATAGAAAGAATGGCTGGGATACAAAGGCATATACGTTGACCGACTGGTTTAAGAATCGTGCACGAAAAGATTTGCCAAACTATCAAGGTGCCGGTGCAAAGCAGCCTGGTGCCATTACAGGAGGCTTATTCGCACAGGCAGGCATGCAGACCGTTACTATCGGCAATCGCAATGCAGGCCAGTCCATGGGCAGCGTATTCATCGGTGAACATAGCGGGTATGATGATAAAGCCAGTAATGCCCCACAAGGATTGGGGAATAATTATGTAACATCGGTTGGCTTCCAGTCCGATGCAACAGGTTGGGGCTCCATTGCTATTGGCTCCAATGCGACAGCAAAGAACTTACAGATGACGGATAAATATGTGGTATCGATAAAGGACGATGAGGATCATGAGAAGAATAATGTTCATGAAATAGAGGAGAAGCCTGAGATCAGCGGTGCTTCCGTTGCATTAGGCTATAGTGCTCAGGCGCAAAACGGCAACATCGCCATTGGTGCGTACTCTGAGGCAACTACAGACCTCAGTGCCGACACCAGTGACAAAGCGAGATCCTATTTAACAGATAAGACTGCAACGTCCTATGTATCCGTAGGTAAAAATGATGTCCAACGCCGCATCTCAAATGTCGCTGACGGTGCCGCTGATTCTGATGTAGCTACAATCGCTCAGCTGAAGGCAGCTACGGGCAGTGGCTTCCATTTTTATGGCACCAAAGACACAGACGTGCAGGCGACGGACATTCAGAAGGATACGGATATCAATAAAGATGTAGACCTCAATAACTATAACGGTGGCGGTGCAGCCGGGGAGAAAACGGTAGCCATCGGCTCGAAAGTCGTTGTCACCGGTGACCGTTCTAATTCTGTCGGCTACGCCAATACGGTAAAGGGCACGCTGTCCGATGTATACGGCAATGGCAATACGATTGCTAAAGACACGCACAACGCCGTAGTCCTTGGCAACAGCAACAAGGTCGGCAGTAATTCCGTCGCCATCGGTACCTGGAATAAGGAAAAAGCCACGAACAGTGTTTTTATCGGCGGGAATGATGTCAGTACGACTAAACCAGATAGTGGCTCTTCAGGTTCTCCTTTTACTGGGTGGGAAGCTGGTCACATGAATCCTGATGGCACTTGGATAACGGACGACGGTGGCGATATCCGTGTATCGGATTCAGGTGAGGTCGGTAATGGAGAAGATCTTGGCGCCAAGAAGAATAATACCGATGGGAATACTGGTTGGAACGATAATGACGCGTCAGTAGCAGCCAAAGCAGCTGACTTTGGTTTTAGCGTCCCTGGTGGTAGTACGGATACGTCTGGTAGCACAGGCTCAACAGGTACGACGACTGATGAAACAATTGACAAAGTCACAGTGGTCGGCAAAGATGCAGATGCTAGCGGCGTAGGTTCCACATCCCTTGGCTATGGTGCAAAGTCGAACAACGGCAATATCGCCATTGGTTATAATTCTCAGGCAACTACAGCTGCTAGCACAAAGGTTGGCTATCTGACGAATAGTACGGCACCGAAGTCCTATGTGTCCGTTGGTGATGGCAAAGAGAATAGCGATACCCAGTACCGCCGCATCACCAACGTAGCCGACGGCTCCGATGCACAAGACGCCGTCACTGTCGCACAGTTGACTGAGGTGTCTAGATTTCTGTCTGTCAAATCTGGATGGGGCATCAACATCGATAAGACGAATACCATCAGCCTGAAACACAATCTCGGCACGGGTTACAATGATAATGAAGCACAAGGTATGATCATCGGCGGCTTGGTTGAGGAAAGAGATGCTGATAAGCAATACGGTGCTTCTGATGCAAATTCTGTCATCCTTGGTGCTGGCAAGGGACTGGCATCTGGCAAGAGCAGCGTCGTTGTCGGTGGCTTGGACAATGTTGCTGCCGGTGCTTCCTCTGTGGTTGCAGGCGGCGACAATAACGATGCTATCGGGAATCAGTCCTCTGTATTCGGCGGACGTGATAATACAGCCACAGGCATAGCGTCGACGGCTGGTGGCGGTATCATGAATGCCGCCATTGGTCAGCAGTCAGCTGTCCTCGGCGGTTCCAATAATTACGTATTGGGAGCGAATGCTACCGCTATTGGCGGCTTAGGACGAGACTATGATAATGGTAAGGTGGTCTACGACAGCGCGGTGCGTGGCAGTTCTTCTGTAGGCATTGCTGGCGGTTCTACTGGTGCGGACGCAACAGGCGCTCTGGCCGCTGGCCATCAGGCAGTCGTCCCCACGGCCAATGGTACGGCCATCCGCTATAAGGCGACGACGGATGAAGCAAACACCATTGCGTTTGGCCATGACGTAGGCGATGTCTCCGGCTATACCATCAACTGGAAACAGTTGCCTAAGGGGCAGACCAATGCCGATGGCACGACCAACGACTATACGCAGGCCCCGGAATCTGTAGCCGAGAATACGTATACGACAGCTGCCTACAACCGCCTCGTCAAAGTCGCCGATGGTAAAGATGACCACGACGTCGTCGTCATGGAACAGCTGAAGGACTACACGAAGACGGATGCATCGAATATCGGTGCCAACCTGAAGGGTGCGGATGGCAAGAACGCTGCTTCTCCCGACAAAATCAAAGAAAATGAGAAAGCTTGGGGCATAGCGCTCGGTACGGGCGATATCAATACTCCGTCGGGCATGCTGGTTACCGACACGGCGCTCCATAATGAACTTCGCCCTGAAAATGGCAACTATGTGAAAGCTAATCAGACTACGGCGCAGAATTTGACGGCATTGGATACGCAAGCAGGAATGAACACCACAGCTATCACGAACCTGAAAAATCTGTCGAACATCACGGATGCTGGCAAGACAGTCATCAAAGATATGGCTAAGGGCGCTGTGAAGGTCGTCCAAGGCAAGAACACGACGGTGACGGAAGGCTCGGAAGGAGACGCCAAGACGTATGCCGTCAATGTAGATGACAGCGCCATCAAGGGGGCTGTCCAGGGCGACTTGGACAAGAAGGCCAATGTGGATGCTACCAACGTCCAGGGTGAAAACCTGACGAAGTGGCAGGCTGCTCTCGGCACGGGTGCCGTCACGTCCGGCAATACGGGCCTGATGACCGGCGGAGCCGTCTACAACGAAGTCCGTCCGACGGATGGCACGTACGTCAAGTCTACGAACACGACAGCCACCAATTTGAAGAACATTGATACGCAAGTTGCGACGAACACCGGCGACATCGCAAAGAATAAGACGGATATTGCCAATAACAAAACCGCTATTGACAATATCACGAAGAGCATCAGCGATTTGGGTGGTAATGCCGTTCAGTATGATGCAGATTCCAACAAGCAGAAAGTCACGCTCAAGGGCGATGGTGGTACGACCATCACAAACGTCAAGGACGGTGCTCTTTCTGAGAAGTCGACGGATGCCGTCAACGGCAAGCAGCTCTTCAACGAGCAGCAGGCCCGCGAAGCAGCTGACAAGGCGATCAACGACAAGATTGGCAGCCTTGACAAGAATGGCAACTACATCCAGAAGGACGGCAGCATCTCGAGCAATCTCAGCACGCTTGACAACAAGGTCAAGGAGAATGCCGACCACATTGCTCAGAATACGAATGACATCAAGAGCCTGAAGGATAGCAGCTCGACGATCAGCAAGGAAATCGAGACAAAAGCTGGTAAGGACCTGGATAATATCACGGATAAGGGCAAACAGGTCATCAAAGACACGATGAAAGCTGACATGGATAAGAAAGCCAATGTTGATGCTTCGAATATTGAAACGTCGAAGTGGGCTGATAAGCTTGGTACGGGTAAAGTTGCTGAAGGGGACAAGAACCTCATCAACGGCGATACGGTACATAATGCAATTCACGAAGCAGAAGGTCGTAACCCTGTCCAGTCCAATGGTCAGACCATTACAATTGGCAGTAAGGATACGGCTACGAAGATTGATGTCAGCGGCAAGGATGGTAAAGGCAATACGACGGGCCGCGTCATCACCGGCGTCGTCAGTGATGCTAACGACCCGAACAGCGCAACAAATGTCGGCTACGTCAACGGCCTCACGGCTGCCAATACGCAGCAGATTTACCGCGACATGAACAACGCGTACAGCCGTTTGGATACGAACATCAACAGAGCCGTAGCCGGCAGCAATGCTTTGGCAGCCCTCCATCCGCTTGATTTCGACCCGGCTGATAAAGCAAGCTTCGCCGTCGGCTATGGTCATTACCATAACGCCAACGCAGCCGCTGTCGGCGCCTTCTACCAGCCGAACGCCAACACCATGGTCAACATGGGCATTTCCCTTGGCAACGGTGACCCGGGCTTCAATGCCGGCGTCTCCTTCAAGATTGGCAAAGGCTCCACATACAACGGCGTCAGCAAGACCGAAATGGCACAGACCATCCATGACCAGGCTGCAGAAATCTCGACTATCAAAGCCAACGATGCAGCTAAGGATAAACGGATCGATGCCCTGGAAAAAGAAAACCAGGAAATGAAGAAACAAATCCAGGAAATCCTGGCACGTCTGAACGGATAAAAACCAGTGTCTAAGTACTGAAAGTACAAAATGAGAGGCGCTGTTATACCAAATAATGATCGCTTGGTGTGACAGCGTCTTTTTTTTAAATCATAAGAAAAATATTTTATTATATTCATAATTTGTAGTTTTCTTATATTTAAAATATATTAATATTATTAATATGAATATCATATATTTTATAAAGAGGAAAATTTTATAAGCTAATAAATGGTTAAAATAAGCTTTATTTTGCATGTCTATATGCTATAATAAGGTAATGGTTTTGTTACAAATGCATTTGTAATTATATACTATATATGCATGTATTTACCAGAAAGGAGCTATTGTATTATGAATCGAACGTATAAAGTCATTTGGAACAAAGCTAGACGATGCTATGTCGTTGTATCAGAATTAGCTAAAGGCCAATACAAATCGTCCTGTAAGAGTGAACATATAACCGAAAGTGTTTACCGGGGGGGGGATTTAAGTAAGACAGCTATAGCTGCCGTTGTCGCAAGTTTGCTGACTGTTGGTGGATTAGCTTATTCGCCGGTTATGGCTGCGGATAATACCACTGTGACGGATAGCAATGGAAACGAAGTCACGAATACAGGTCCGAAGAATAAAGATATCAACGCAAATATTACTGATAAGAAAAATAAGGTTACTGACAGTAGCAATGCTGAAATCGTCGGTGATAACAATACGGTTACTTTGGCATGTGGACAGACCATGGTTTTTGCCGTAAATAACACGACAAATAACACGACTGGCAGCTTGGGCATCGTTCTTGACGGTGATAATAATACCGTTCACAGTTCGAATTCCATTACACTTGGTAATAGGATCAGTTCTCTTGGTGGAGCGAATGTCGCTATTGGATACCAAAGCAAGGCAGGTAATCAGAAAAACCCGATGGGCCCAAATCTTGCGAACGGTGCAACGGCAGTTGGCACCGGATCGCAGGCAGTCAACTATAGAGCAGCGGCTTTTGGTGATTGCACAGTTGCTTCAGGAACAGATTCTATTGGCATAGGAACTACAGCCCAGGCGACAGGCGATCGATCCATATCCGCAGGGCTTTTATCAAACGCATCAGGAGTGAATGCCATTGCTGTCGGGGATAAAACCATCTCGAGCGGCAATGATTCTGTTGCCATTGGTGAAAAGGCAAGTGCAACGAACAGTCAGTCCATTGCCATTGGCAGCGCTTCTTCTGCTTCCGGTTCCTACAGTGTGGCCATAGGGCAGAAAGCTGAAATATCTGTTGAAGGTGGCGTAGCCCTCGGCTATGGCAGTCAGGTAACGAAGCGGGATATCCTGACATCGGATGGCCATGACGGTGTCATTTCTGTCGGTAAATCGATTGGCCAGTCCGGGGAAAAGGGAATGACACGCCGTATCATCAACGTCAAAGCAGGTGTCAATGACACGGATGCTGTCAATGTTTCCCAGCTCAAACAACGGGCTCAGGCAGCCACGACAGAAGTAGTAAAAGGTACGAATATTGCTTCTGTGACGAAGAATGATAAGACCGCGGATGGTCATACAATTTATACGGTCAATGCAAAAGGTACGACTGTATCGGGCGATGGCAACTTCAATATTACGCCGAAAACAAATGGCGTTACGAATGTAACCGACTATGCAATCAGCCTGAAAAATACCATTACCATTGGTAGTGGCGCAGGAACACATCCTGTTACTATCGACGGGACAAAAGGGGAAGTCAGCGGTCTGATGAATACGACCTGGGATAAGAATGCCAATTACTCGACATCCACCAAGGCTGCTACAGAAGCTCAGCTCCAGAAAGCCATGAATGATGCTCAGAAAGCCGCTGAAGCCAATGACACGGATACCCATGTTAAATCAGGCACGTATGCGGTCACGACGGTCAAGGACGCAGCTGGTAAAGATACACAAGGCGTGGCTCTTGATGTAGTCGACAAGACCGGTACCCCGGTTGGCAAAGTTACGATTACGGATGTGGCAAAAGCCAGTGATGTAGGTGATGTTTCCAAGCTCAACAATGAAGTCAAGAATGCTACTGGTTCTACTACTGTAGTCGATGCCATCAATAACGTCAACACGAAGGTCAATACAGTTGACAACAAAGTTGGCGACTTGAACTACAGCAGCACTCACTATGTAAAGAGTGGAGATAATGTAACTACTTCTATTAGTAATCTGGATAAAGCTATTCACGATGCTACTACAGAAGCCGGGAAACATTCTACAGTATCCGCAGGTAATAATATCAAAGTAATGCCGGATACTACCGATGGGAAGACAGATTATAAGGTTAGCTTGTCTGATGATATTAACGTAAATAGTGTCACTGCAAAGACCGTCACAACGGATAACTTGACTGTTAATAAATCCGCTACGATCGGCAAGGTCACCATCGATGGCAAAGGCACGATTGGTGGATTGATTAATAAGACTTGGGACGCCAAGAACATTACGTCCGGTCAGGCCGCTACGGAAGACCAGTTGCAAGCTGCGACAAAGAACGCTGTCAACTATGATGGCGATACCAACAAGACCATTACGCTGCGGGCAGATACGACCATCAAGAATGTAGCCGATACGACGATTGAGGAAGGTTCCAAGAACGCCGTCAATGCCGGGACCGTCTACAAGGCGACGAAGAACGCCATTAACTATGATGGTGACGACAGTCAGACCATTACATTGCGGGAAAATACGACTATCAACAATGTAGCTGATACGACGATTGAACAGGGTTCTAAGAATGCTGTCAATGCCGGGACGGTCTACAACGAAACGAGAGTCGCCAAAGACGGAAACTTCGTTAAACAGGCCAATACGGCTGGTGAAAACTTGTCGGCTTTGGACAATCAGGTAACGGCCAACACGGAATCCATTTACCACATCAATAACCGCGTTTCTGATCTCGATAACCGCGTCAACAAGGTCGGTGCCGGCGCCGCCGCTTTAGCAGCCCTCCATCCGCTGGACTTCGACCCGGATGACAAGTGGGACTTCGCTGTCGGTTACGGCAATTATCGCAATGCCAACAGTGTGGCTTTCGGCGCCTTCTATCGTCCCAATGAAGATACCATGTTCAGCCTGGGCACGAACTTCGGCAACGGTGAAAACATGTTCAATGCCGGCCTGAGCTTCAAGATTGGACAGGGCAGCGGCATCACGACGTCGAAGACGGCTATGGCCAAGAAGATTGAAAGCCTGGAAGACACAGTCGATAAACAGGATAAGAAGATTGCCGAACTGGAAGCCCTGGTCAAGGAACAGGGAGAAATGATCCGTCAGTACGTCGGCAAGAAATAGAGGGGTATCATGGCACAGACAACGATTTGTATCCGCATCGACGCGGATTTGAAAAAAGACTTTGAAGCGTTTTGTGACTCCATCGGCATGAGCATGTCGACGGCAGTCAACATCTTCATCAAGAAATCCGTCGTGGAACAACGGATCCCCTTCGAGATTACAGCTAAACGGAATAGCGAAAAGTCGTAAAATAAAACAGGGTCTTGTCGCATGTGTGACAAGACCTTGTAAGTGGCTAGCAGATGGCTTTAAATTTAAAGGCTTTCTTTGCAAACTACAAACTCCGTACTATAAAGAAAGGGACCACGCACGATGGTAGAAAACTTCGTGCGTGGTCCCCTTTTTTGTCCGCTTTCCTCGGAATCAGATGCGGCTTCGCCGCGACAGACTCATGAAATAAACGCAGTTCGCTGGTTGCAGTTAGCAGACCGCAAAAATAGCCCCAATCGGGGCATTCGTAGGGGCCGACCTTTAACCTCTCAGAC
>OGIT01000721.1_pt1 | contig 11725 bp, 7 predicted proteins | sample 1571881 | NCBI WGS metagenome assembly OGIT01 (sample SAMEA2582101, study PRJEB24529) | metagenome | biome: Human gut stool | place: China | collected 2011 | reverse complement strand
ATAATTATTATAATATTAATTAATTCTTTTAAAAAATTCTTATTTTACAAATTATCTATTGGACATGAGAATCTTCTTAATAGTAGACAATTTATATTATAAGTTAGTGGAAAAAATTCAAACTATATAATTGGATTAATTAAAATAAAAATTGGGGGCGTTAAAGTTGCATACAGATTTTGAAAAAATTAAAAGAGGAAGCTTAATGATAAATTCATTATGCATATATACACATTTGAAAGAAGATGGTGTATTAAAAAAATATGTTTCATTATTAGAATATTTAAATGGGGAAAAAATAGAAATTGGAAAAGCGGTCCATTACTATAATGATTTTATATTTGAACTTTTAGACAAGTCAAATGGTAGTTCTTTAAAGAAATACATAATAGATAGAATTTTTTTGGACAACAATTCTTTTACAAAAATGATTGATACAAATAATTTTTCAAATGAGTACATAATAAAGCAGGTTAAATATGAACTCAAAGCTTTAGAGTATATATGTAGTATTAGTTCAGAAGATTTAAAAGAAATTATCATTTATAAAACCAAGGCAATTGATTTTGAAGACGAGATTATAAGAAATCTTATGGATTTTGAAGATGATATAAATAACGAATATAGTTCTTATAAAGCTATAGATAAGCTTAAGCTTAGTATTTTAAATTGTGATGGATGGGGAGAATCGTTAGATAATATCATTGAATTTTATAAGATGTACGGTACAGGAATATTTGGAGAGTATAGGGCATTTGTATGGGAAAATGAAGATGGAAAATGTTATTTAAGAGGTGTTGACTCACCAGACCCTGTAAAATTAAAAGATCTTGTAGGATATGAAGAGCAGAAAAGAAAAATAATAGAAAATACAAAACAATTTTTAAATGGATATGGTGCTAATAATTTATTATTATACGGACAGAGGGGAACAGGAAAATCATCAACTGTAAAAGCCATAATAAATGAATTTTATAAGGATGGTTTAAGACTTATAGAAGTTGACAAAGACAAGCTTGTTGATTTTACAAAGATAATAAGAATACTGAAAAATAAAAATTTGAAATTTATAGTGTTTGTAGATGATCTTGTTTTTGAGGAAGGAGAAGCAAGTTATTCTGCATTGAAGACAATACTTGAAGGTGGAGTGGAAAACAGATCTAATAATATGCTTATTTATGCAACAACAAATAGAAAGCATTTAATTAAGGAAACATTTAGTGAAAGAGGAGATGAGATACACGCTATGGATAGTGTTGAAGAAAAACTTTCATTATCAGATAGATTTGGAATAACTGTTTCCTTTTATTCACCAGACCAAAAGGAATATCTTGCAATTATTGATGGAATTGCAGATGCAGAAGGTATTGATGTAGATAAAGAATATCTTCACAGAGAAGCATTAAAATGGGCAAGATATCAAAATGCACGTTCACCAAGAACAGCAAGACAGTTTATGAGCTGGCTTGAAGGAGATTTGAAAAATAATTATTATTAGAATATTTATCATAAAAATGGAAGGAAAATGATATATTTGTCTAACTTTTCAAAGAATAAGTATTTTGCAATGAGTAATACTAAGCTTGTAAGGAGATGATGAATGTGTCAAAAAGTAAAAAGGAAAAGTTAATACAGACATCTGGAGACTTTTCACAAAGTAAAGTTAAATCTTACTCAGAAAGAGAAGATTTAAAGAGTAAAAATCCTGTATCAAGAGGTAAGGATATTACATTTAATCAACTTTAAATTGTGCACATTACTGATTTTCAATAATCAATTATATGTTTATTATTAGCAATAAACATGTAATAATTAGATTGCAAAAATTATGATTACAATTGTCGTTTAATACTTAAACAAAACCTCAAGTTAAAATATGTCTGTATGACTTAAACTTCATTTTTAGCATTACGTAGGAAAAAAGCATCATTTCAGATTTTGAAATGATGCTTTTTTTATATTAATTCATATTTTTAAACATGTTTAATATATTAAGCATTCCATAACCCCATTGAGGATTAGGATATATATCACCAGGTCTTGTAGAAACTCCTCGTGCAAGATAAGTTTTAATTGCTTTAGCATATGGATGAGGATAATTTTTATCTATAGTTGCCCATTGAAATAGCATAGCGCAGGCACCAGCAGCTATTGCTGAAGCAACACTTGTACCATTTACAATATCAGTTGTATTATTAGGTGCTACAGTCAGAGCGTTAACCCCACCAGCAGCAACATCTATTGTATTTACAAAATTATCGCTAAAAGCAAGCCCTGAATAATTTAATATATTATTATTGCTTTGATTATATGCCGCAATTGTAGCTGTAAAGCTTGAATTGCCTGGATTTGTTAGTGTTCCATAAGTATTAGCAGGACTTAAACGCGTATTAGGATAGATAAGTCCCTGCTGTGGAATCCAAATATTAAAGGATGCATCTAAAATTAAATCCCCGCTTAATCTTAATTTCCATATACCCGGTTGGAGATCATAAAAACGTAATCGTATTAGCTCATTACCAGAATATTCTTCAGGTATATAGTAATTTACTTTTAGTAATGTTTTTTCAAAAATAAAGTTATAATATACTGTGTTATTAATAAAAGAATTAACGACACCTGTGTTTTCTCCAGATGGTGAAACAACATCTATAGATAGTATGTTTGGAGCGTCAACCCATATTTCTATCCATATGTTTTTCTCTTCAGGAGGGACATCAAGATCAATTACTTTTGTTATTTCTTCTTCAGAAATTTCCCCGGAAGCATGAGAACCAGACATACCTTCATTACCAGTAACTGTAACAATAATTATATCTGCATTAATAGATATAAAATCTATAAATTGATCTAATATTGAATTTCCATTATGATTTCCAAGGTTACTTCCAAGTGGTATATAGATAACTAAAGGAGATTCTGATCTTAATGAATACTCATATAAAAATTCTAAGGCAGCAAATAAAACGACAATGTTAAAAACAGGAACTGTTGCTCTGAAAATCTGTTTATAAGACATATCTTCAATTAATTTTATAGAAATAAATCTGCAATCAGGAACTACTCCTTTTAAATCAGGATTCTTTCCTGTTGCTCCAATTAAACCTGCCATTTTAGTTCCGTGACCATATTCATCTTTACTTGGAACAATTGAATAAGGATCATTCCCTTTTTTTTGTTCATCAATAGCAGATTGTATTTCTGCATTAGAGTATATGGTGCCAAAAGGAATTTTCATATTTTCATATTTTTTATCTGAATCTATAGTTTGATCCCATATAAGGTCAATTCTTGAAATACCATTACGATCCATAAATTCTTCGTTTAAATAATCCAAACCTGTATCGATTACAGCTACAGTAACTCCTTTTCCAGTAAGGTTTAAAGGTAGATTTTCAAGTTGAAGAAAACCAGCTTGTGAAGCGTCAAGAGGTGAAATCTGTTGTAGTGTGTACATAGCGCTTGGTTTTATATATACTATTGTAGAAAAAGGTGGTCCATCATCTATAATTTTTAAATCCTCTCTTGGAATAGAGAGGATTGCATACCTATCGCTAATAATCTGAATAAAATACATTGGATATGACTGAAATTCTTCCTCTATATTTCCTTGGTATTGAACAAGAAAATGATAGTAGTCCTTATTTTTTAAAATATTTTCTCGCATATAAAATCTCCTAAATTATTTCTTGGAATTCTAATAAATAGTGTTTTTACAGTATATTCAAAAAAGTCAGCATTGACAATTTTTATATTTTTATTATCTATTCTTGTATAATCATATTTTTGAAGTCTTGTATATTTATATAATTTTGCAATTATATTGAAAGTTCCTAATAAATTAAAATCTCCATACCCTGTTTCTCTGTTTGGAAATCTATAAATATTATTTCTTGTAGCTCCATAAATTAAATAGCTTCTTACTTTATTTGAGTACATTGTTATATCGTTTTTATTAATAATACCCCATTGAAGAAGAAGTGCACAGGCTCCAGCAATTACAGCCGTAGCAGCAGAACTTCCAGAAAAAGTTGTAGCACCACCTCCAGGTTTTGTTGTTAAAATATCTGTACCTATTGTTGCTAAATCTGGCTTTATTGTTGTATTTGTGGTAAATCCCTTTCCTGAAGATGCCATTATTTGATTATTATTTCCATAATAAGATACAGAGATAACATTTTGAGCGGTAGAAGGGAAAGTAAGTGTAGTGTATGGATTTGGTTCAAGAAATACTAATTTTTCAGGAAGAACTTTATAAGGTGGAAGCCATATATCATATCGTCCATCGAGTATATATTCACCTGTAAGTTTTAATTTCCATATACCTTGTTTTATATTTTTAAATTCTATTCTGATAACATCATGACCTGTATAGTGGTCAGGTGTTCTATAAAAAACAGTAAATTGAGTATCCGTAAAGACAAATTTAAAATTTTCTATTCTGTTAATTTTTACTTTTATTAATTTTGATGATTCCTCTGTAGGAGAAATAACACTTAGAGAAGCTTTGTTGGGTTTATGAATCCATATAGTAACGTTAAGCTTTTTAAGTTCTCTTGGAATTAATAGTTCACTAATTGAAAAATCTCCTTTAGAATTTATATAACCAGTTGTATGTCCTTGTTTATCTCCTTCATTTCCAACTCCTGAAACAAGACAAATTCCACGTATTGTACCAATATTAGATAAATAGCTTGATAGAACGCTTCCGCCATCGTGGCTTCCTTCTGTAGCACCAAAACCTAAGTATATTACCATAGCTTTATTTTGGAGTTTAAAAAATTCATTTTTTAAATATTCTATCCCCGCAACAATTTCAGCTGTATTATATACTGGAACATCTTCTAATAAATTTTCTTTTAACATATCTTTAAAGTTAGTTGATTCTATAAGTTTTACAATAATGAAATTACAATTATTTGCAATTCCTTTAAAGATATCGGTTGCACCTCTGCCTCCAATAATTCCTGCAACTCTAGTTCCATGACCAATTTCATCTTTAGATGGAACAATTGCATAAGGGTTTTCATTATTTCTATATGCACTTATAGCAGCATTAATCTGTTCATGTGAATAAATTTTTCCAATATAAGGATCTCCAATATCAGGAGTATCATTACGTATAGTTTGATCCCAGATACTTAAAATTCTCGAAGTTCCATCTTCTCGTATAAATTCTTCATTAAGGTAATCAATTCCTGTGTCAGGAATACCAACAGTTACATTATATCCATCAAGGTTTAAATAAGGATTTATTTTTATGTTGTTTATATTATCTATGTAAGTTGGAGATATGTCTTGAAGAACAAACATAAGTCTTATATCAACATAAATAATAGAGGTTACATCATTTAATAGTCTGTTTAAATTTTCTCTTTCTACTGTAATAATACCTAGAGTTTCAGTGAGTACATTTCCAATAGCGTAATCAACGGTATCAATTTGTTCTTTAAAGTTTCCTTTATATTTAATAAGATAATTTTCAGTTTTAGGATTGTAATAAAAATCGTATTGATTATCTACCATAATATACACCTCAGCATTTTTATAACTATTATATTATTATGATTGTAATTAAAGAATTAATTCTATTTTTTTGCTAATAATATGAATATAGTTAATTTTCTCTATCTGTAAGTGTTGAAGATTTTAGTTAGGAGATAAACAACTTTGAGGAAAAAATAACAAATTAATTAATGGAGCTGTATTATGAAAATATCAAGAAAAATAATAGGTAAAATTTCAATAATATTAATATTTATTAATTTCATAAGTATGTATGTGGTAAGTGGTAAAAGTATAATAAATCCTAATAAGATAATAAACGCAAGTGTACTTTTGTATAAAGGTGATGATAAATATATAAATAAGGTAAAGATAAGTCTTGAAAATATTCAAGAAAAAAATAAAGATAGAATTAACTATAAATTTTATGATGGAGAAGAAAAACAAAGTATTCAAAATAGTCAGTTAGAACAAATATTAAAAGAAGGAACTGATCTTATTCTTCTGAATATAGTAGATATAGATTCGGCTGAATCAGTGATAAATAAAATAAAAATGAACAACATACCTGTAATACTATTTAATAGAGAACCAGTATCATTAGAAAGTATAAAATCATACGGAAAATCTTTGTTTATAGGAGTGGATGGTGCAGAGATAGGAAGACTTCAAGGAAAAATAATAAATGAAGCATGGAAATATAAAGAAATATTTGATAAAAATAATGATGATGTATTTCAATATATTTTTATTAAGGGTGAAAAAGATAATATAGAAACTCAATTAAGGAGTAATTATGTAATAAAAAGCTTAAATGATTATGGTATAAAAAATTTGCAAATAGCATCACAATATTGTAATTGGGATAAAGATTGTGCTAAAATTGTTGTTAAAAAGTTTCTCCTAAGATATGGAAATGTTATAGACGGAATCATATGTAACAATGATGAAATGGCAGAAGGAAGCATTGAAGCTCTTCACGAATTTGGATACAATATGGGTAACTTTAATAATAATAGTGTTATTGTAGTTGGAATAGATGGATTAGAGAAAGCCTTAGAATTAATAAAAAATAGGGAAATGACTGGTACAGTAATTCAAGACCCAGATAAAATGACTGAAGCGTTATATTTGATTGGAAATAATATGGTTCAAAGTAAACCTCCTCTTATTAATACATCATATAAATTTGATAGTAGTGGTGTTACTGTTCGTATACCATATTCAGGTTATGTAGTTAATGATTTTGATGAAGTGAAATTTTTGAGAAAGAGTTTTTATATGATAAATATTAAATAAAATAAATGAATTAATGGAGCTGTATTATGAAAATATTAAGAAAAATAATAGGAAAAATTTTAATAATATCAATATTTATGAATTTCATAAGTATGTATATGGTAAGTGGTAAAAGTACAATAAATCCTAATAAGATAATAAACGTTAGTGTACTTTTGTATAAAGGTGATGATAAATATATAAATAAAGTAAAGATGAATCTTGAAAAGATTCAAGAAAAAAATAAAGATAAAATTAACTATAAATTTTATGATGGAGAAGAAAAACAAAGTATTCAAAATAGTCAGTTAGAACAAATATTAAAAGAAGGAACTGATCTTATTCTTCTGAATATAGTAGATATAGATTCGGCTGAATCAGTGATAAATAGAATAAAAATGAGCAATATACCTGTAATACTATTTAATAGAGAACCAATATCATTAGAAAGCATAAAATCATATGGAAAAGCATTATTTATAGGGGCAGATGGTGCAGAAGCGGGAAGGATTCAAGGAAAAATAATAAATCAAGCATGGGATGAAAAAGGAATATATGATAAAAATAATGATAATGTATTTCAATATATTCTTATTAAAGGTGAAAAGAATAATGTAGAGACTCAATTAAGAAGTAAATATGTAATAATGAGCTTAAATGAATATGGTATAAACACTTTAGAGGTAGCATCTGAATATTGTAATTGGGATAAAGATTATGCTAAACTTGTAGTAAAGAGTCTGTTCTTAAGATATGGAAATGTTATAGAAGGAATAATATGTAATAATGATGAGATGGCAGAAGGAAGCATTGAAGCACTTCATGAATTTGGATATAATATGGGTAATTTAAATAATAATAATGTAATTGTAGTTGGAATAGATGGATTAGATGAGGCATTGGAACTAATTAAAAAGAAAGAAATGACAGGGACCGTAGTTCAGAATATAGATGAAATGGCAAAAGCTTTATATCTTGTAGGGAATAATTTAGTTCAAGGAAAAGATCCACTGTATAATACAAAATACAAATTTGACAGCAGTGGTGTTGCTATTCGCATACCATATTCAGGTTATGTAGTTAGTAAATTTTAATAATAATATATGTACAACTAAGATGATGGTCATAGAAGCTTTACATACATTGACTTGTAAATATAAAGATGTCTAATATAAAATTTTCAGCCAAACAGTAATTGATGCTGTTTGGCTTATTCTGAAATAAAGAATATAATAAGTGAATTATAGTATAAATATAAATTGACTATATAGGAGTATTAATGGTAATATTTTAGATAGAAGTTATTTTGTTAAAGTACACTAAATGTTTATTAATAAAAAAAGATGAATGAATATAAGGAATTAAATTTATATGATGGAACTTTGTATTTATTCAAGTTTTTTTATGATAGTCAAATTATTATATAAAATATTAAGGTGCAGGTACTGTAAGTTATTTTTAATCTTTGAAAAATTAATTCTTAGACAAAATAACTTTTATAAAAGTGAAAACTTTTAACAGGATGATATTGCTCGTCGGAATTATAGATAATTTAGAACACAGAAAATTAATATTATACAATAGTAAAAATTAAGTGATAACTAAGTTCTATTTTTTGTCCTCAAAAGTACATTAAATACTTATTGTTACAAGTCAATCTTGAAATAATATTATACAACTTTAGGGGATAGATTTTTTTAAGACACAATTAGATAAATTAGTATTTCTATTAGAAAACTTCAATTTAATCTTAGAATATATTTATGTACTTAGTTATAAGTTAGGAGATATAATGATAAATAGGACCAAAATAAAAAGTAAAGTAAAGGTTATTCCGCTAGGAGGCTTAGGAGAAATAGGAAAGAACTTAACTGTCTTTGAATATGAAGAAGAGATAGTAATTATAGATTGTGGAATGTCGTTTCCAGATGAAGAGCTTCTTGGAATCGACATTGTACTTCCTGATATAACGTATTTATTAAGCAATAAAGACAAGATAAAGGGATTTTTCATAACTCATGGGCATGAAGATCATATCGGAGGATTACCCTATATTTTGAAACAAATTAATGTTCCTATCTATGCTACAAAGTTAACTTTAGGATTAATTGAAAGTAAACTACAAGAACATAATATGATTAGTGACTGCACATTAAACATGGTTAAACCAGGTGATATGCTAGAAACAGGCAATTTTAAGATTGAATTTATTAGAACAAATCACAGTATAGCAGATAGTGTATCAATTGCTTTACATACACCTATAGGAGTAATCGTTCATACTGGTGATTTTAAAATTGACTTTACTCCAATTGATAGAGAAGTTATTGATTTGCAAAGATATGCACAGTTAGGAAAAAAAGGAGTACTGCTTTTAATGGCTGATAGTACTAATGCTACTCGTGCAGGTTATACAATGTCAGAAAAGACTGTTGGTGAAGCTTTAGATAATCTTTTTACGAAAGCAGATGGAAGAGTTATAGTAGCTACTTTTGCTTCAAGTGTTCATAGAGTGCAGCAGATTGCAAATGCTTCTATAAAATATGGTAGAAAGATTGCTTTTAGCGGAAGAAGTATGGAAAGAATATCTGAAGTGGCTATGTCATTAGGATATTTATTTATACCAGAAGAAATTGTAATAGATTTAAATGACATAAAAAAATATCCTAATAATAAAATTACAATAATTACAACTGGAAGCCAAGGTGAACCAATGGCAGCACTTACAAGAATAGCTTCAGGAAATCATAGAAGTATTCAAATAGAAAAGGGAGATATGGTAATTATATCATCAACTCCAATACCTGGAAATAAAAAAGCTGTGTCTAATGTTATTGATGATTTAACAGAAAAGGGAGCAGAGGTAATATATGAAGCAATAGAAGATATACATGTTTCAGGTCATGCTTGTGAACAAGAACTTAGGCTTATCCATGCATTATTGAAACCTAAATTTTTTGTGCCAGTACATGGAGAGTATATGCATTTATTAAGTCATTCTAAAATTGCAGAAAATATGGGTATGAATAAGTCAAATATATTTATTTTAGAAATAGGCAATGTGTTTGAAGTATCTAAAAAAAATGCACAAATAGTTGGAAATGTGCCATCAGGAAGAGTTCTTGTAGATGGATTAGGCATTGGAGATATAGGGAATATTGTACTCAGAGATAGAAAGAATTTAGCAAAGGATGGTATCATAACAGTAGTTATTGCTATAAATAGAGAAAGCAGAAGTATAATATCTGGACCAGATATTATTACAAGAGGATTCGTATATGTTAGAGATTCAGAAGAGTTAATTAGAGGTATTAAAGGTATAGTTTCTAAATGTGTAGAGAGATGTCTTTGTAATAATGTAAATCAATGGTCGGAAATTAAGAGTATTATAAGAAAAGAAGTAGATAATTATGTATATACAAAAATGAAAAGAAAGCCTATGGTATTACCGGTAATTATTGAAATATAAAGTATTAATTAAAATAAAAAGAAAAGAATTAATTGTTACAAAATTAAATTGGAGAAAGTTGAAATTTTCAAGAAATTAAGAATTGAAAATTTATAATATCTTGAAAATATAAAAGTTCATAGGTGATGAAGTTCTCATTATACATACTAAATATATTTTTTATTAATTACATGAAATTTATGATAAAATAAATATATGTTTTTTTACTTAAAATTGACATGCGGTACTGAATGAATTTGTTGTGGGTACTACTTGTGAGCAATTAATATTTAAAGCTTAATTGATAAAGTTTTGATACTGTATGTAGATTTATACTTGCAAAATATATATTTTAATATAACAAATAAAACAAATCATACTAAAGATAAAAGGAGAAAACCAGTGAAAAGTAAAGTTATTAAGAATATTTTATTATTGGTCCTGTGTAGCAGTACCATTTTAAGTTTGAATCTGGAAAGTGTACAAGCTATATGGAAACAGGATTCTGAAAACAGATGGTATTGGAATGAGAATGGAATAAATGTAACTGGATGGAAGCTTATACAAGAAAAATGGTACTTTTTTTATAATAATGGAATTATGGCAAGTGGATGGTTAAAAGAAGGAGATAAGTGGTATTATTTGAATACTACTGGAGAAATGAGAATTGGTTGGTTTAAAGATATTGATGGAAAATGGTATCACTTAAGTTCAAGTGGTTCTATGAATACAGGTTGGCTTAAGGATTCTAATGAGATGTGGTATTATTTAAGTGATAGTGGAGCTATGGTTACAGGGTGGATTATTCTTGATGGAAATAAATATTATCTTGAACCTAATGGTGAAATGGCAACAGGAAAGATAACTATTGATGGTAAAGAATATGATTTTGGAGAAAGTGGAGCTCTAACTGAAGGAGATTCATCAGTTAATGACCCTTCCCTTGACAAAGAAGAAAGTATACCAGATGGAAGTATTGTAGAAGAAATTAGAAAAAAAGCATATGTTGTAACAGAAAGTAGTCCATTAAACATGAGACTTCAACCCTCATCAGATTCTAAAGTTGTTATTACTATTCCTAAAAGTAGCGAAATTACAGTTATAGGAAAAGAAAATAATGGATTTTATAAGGTTGAATATAACAATAAGACAGGCTATGCAAGTAGTAAATGGATAAGTTTTGACAAACCTCAAACTGAAAATGGAAATAATAATGAAAATTCATCTGGAAATACTAATATAAGCCTTGGTTCAATAAGAACTACTGGACCTGAAAAGAATAACATACATTATTATTCTGATGATAATATTTTTTATAAAGTAAAATTATCACCTCCATTTACAAATAGCAGTGGAAAACCTATAGTAGGTAATTGTACATGGTATGCTTATGGCAGAATATGGGAAATGACAGGACGTATACCTTATGATGCTGGTTTCACTGGTAATGGTTATGAATGGTGGAATGCTAATATAAGAAGTGGGAAATATAAG
>OGIT01000716.1_pt1 | contig 11850 bp, 10 predicted proteins | sample 1571881 | NCBI WGS metagenome assembly OGIT01 (sample SAMEA2582101, study PRJEB24529) | metagenome | biome: Human gut stool | place: China | collected 2011 | reverse complement strand
ACCGAGATCTACACTCTTTCCCTACACGACGCTCTTCCGATCTAGCATAATGCCACGGCCAATTTTTGCTGCCGGGTGAATATCGACCTGGAACGTCACAGAAACCTGGTTTTGCAGAAAGATTGCCAATGCGCGACGCCCCTGATTCCACAACCAGTGACCGATGCGATAGGCCTGCAAGGCATGAAAACCCTTCAGGTATAACAACGGGGTTGAGTATTTATCGACTGCCGGGTCGCGGGTACGCACCGCCTGAATATCACAGGCCGCAGAGGCGATCATTTCCGGGTCAGCGGCGTAGGCTTCTTCCACCACTTCACGGATAGCAATAGCAGGCATAATTGGCGATGACAGCTTGTTCGCCAGCATGTAGCTCAGTGCACTTCCAAGGTTTTCGTGCTTGAGTAGCGTCGCGTGGTAAAAACTGGCCAGCATTGGCTCACAGTCCGCCAGCGTTCTGGCTTCGGCTTTAATATTGTTCCAGACAATTTCCAGTTCTTCACACGACATTGCTTACTCCACACGATGAGATAATGACCGGCCCGTTCTGCGCGGGCCGGGTCATAGCGGTAACAAAGGTTCCCTGGGGTTAGTGGCTGCTGCGCTCGTCCTTGCGTGCACGACCTAATAACGTCAATGCTGCCTCGCGCGCGTTTTTTCCGCAATATAATACTTGATAAATTTCCTCGGTTATTGGCATTTCTACGCCGAAGCGATGCGCCAGTTCGCGGACTTCTTTCGTATTGCGGTAGCCTTCCACCACCTGACCAATCTTCTCCTGCGCGCTTTGTACATCCATGCCCTGACCGAGCATCATGCCAAAACGGCGGTTACGCGACTGGTTGTCGGTACAGGTAAGCACCAGATCCCCCAGCCCCGCCATGCCCATAAAGGTGGCAGGATCGGCACCCAGCGCCGCGCCAAGACGCGACATTTCAGCCAGCCCACGGGTGATCAGCGCCGTACGCGCATTCGCACCAAAACCGATACCGTCGGACATCCCCGCACCAATGGCAATGACGTTTTTCACCGCGCCGCCAAGCTGCACGCCAATGAAATCCGGGTTACTGTAAACGCGGAAACTTTTGCCGCAGTGCAGCAGCTGCTGAAGATCATCAGCAAAGGTCTGATCGGTCGAGGCCAGCGAAATAGCTGTCGGTAAACCTGCCGCCAGTTCTTTCGCAAACGTTGGGCCAGAGATAACCGCCAGCGGAATTTGATCGCCTAACGCCTCGCGGGCCACGTCCTGTAACAGACGCCCGGTTTCCGCTTCCAGCCCTTTGGTCGCCCACACCAGACGCGCATCAGGACGCATCAGCGGTTTAATCTGGCGCAGCACTTCACCAAAGACATGGCTGGGTACGACGACGAGAATATTACGGCTGGCTGCCAGCGCAGTGGCGAGATCGCTTTCAAGATGGAGCGTATCGGGAAAAGGCACATCGGGGAGAAACGCGGCGTTACAGCGGTCGCGTTCAAGCGTTGCGATATGTTCAGGGTCATGGCCCCAGAGGACAACCTCGTGGCCATTTCTTGCCAGGGTAAGGGCAAGAGCGGTGCCGTACGAGCCGGCACCGATCACAGTCATTGAAGCATTACGTTGGTTCATCAGGCATCCTGATGTTCTTCAGTACCTTCGCCAGCCTGCTGCTGCAAATAGTTCATGAACAGCGCATCGAAGTTAACCGGCGCAAGGTTCAGTTGCGGGAATGTACCGCGGGATACCATGCTGGTGATGCACTCACGAGCATACGGGAACAGAATGTTCGGGCAGTATGCGCCCAGGCAATGTGCCATCTGGGTGCCTTCGATACCCGCGATGGAGAAAATACCGCCCTGCTGAACTTCACACAGGAACGCGGTTTCTTCGCCCAAAGAGGCCGTTACGGTAACACGCAGTACCACTTCGTATACGTCATCTGCCAGTTGGGAAGATGCCGTATCCAGATCAAGTTTAACTTCTGGTTGCCAATCTTTCTGGAAAACGTGCGGCGCGTTCGGCGCTTCGAAAGAGATATCCTTGGTATAAATACGTTGGATCTGGAAAGTCATTTCAGTGTTGTTTTGTTCTGACATGTGTAGAAAACCCTTAAGTGTTGTCCTTAAATACTGCGCAATGTAATGCCAACGTTCACACGTTATTTCAGCAGGGGATCCAGTCCACCACGTGCATCCAATGCATACAAGTCATCACAGCCGCCAATGTGCTGTGCGTCAATAAAAATCTGGGGAACCGTGGTGCGACCGCTGCGTTTGATCATCTCTTCACGCTTGGCGGCATTGCCATCGATCGGCAACTCCTGAAAACTCACGCCCTTGCTGCTCAGCAGTGCTTTTGCACGATGGCAATACGGGCAGGTTTCTTTGGTATAGATTTCAACATTGGCCATAATTTAGCTCCTGTTTTTTTACCCTGAAATTTCATGTTGCAGGGCGGCTGCAAAATGGAGTGTCCCCAGAAGCTTATAACAATAAGTCGCTGGGGGCCTAATTGCAGCTAACGGCCTGCATCATGAAAGACGACAGGTAAATTATTTGCCGCGCACCAGAGGCAAGTTTTCGCCAGCCCAGCCAGCAACGCCCTCTTTCAGCACGAATACTTGCGCAAAACCAGCTTTCGTCAGCGCGTTTGCAGGCTCCTGGCACTGCATGCCAGAACCGTCTACCACGATAACCGGTTTGTCTTTGTGCTTCTCAAGCTCACCAACATTGTTGGCTTTGATTTCGCTCGGCAACAGATTGATAGAACCTGCGATATGGCCTTTACGGAAGTCATCACGCTGACGTAAATCCACAACCACAGCGTCTTCTTTGTTGATCAGACGCGTAGCTTCACCACGAGTAATCACCTTCACTTTCGAGGTCAGGCTCTTAAACGTAGTCACAAGAACCGCCACCAGTAACGCGATCCAGGCGATACTCAGTATGGGATGACGGCCAACAAATTGCATAATTTCTTGCATGGGGGGTAACAACTCCCGACGTAGTGATTAAAAAAACCAGGAAAGGAGTATACCTGCGCGGTGCGGCAAATACAGCCAGCGCGTTAACTGGAATGCAATTTTGCGGGGCACGACGAAAAAAAAGCGCAAATCTGGCATCGGCTTGCCGCGAGCGGTCGTATATTTTGATCTTCAGAGGCTATTTTATCGATTCAGCTGTAGTAAAATTACGCAAATTTTGACTCTTGAGTATGAGGTTGTCGCAATGTCGGTTTCTAAAAAACCTATGGTACTGGTGATTCTGGATGGCTATGGCTATCGTGAAGAACAGCAGGATAACGCCATTTTTAGTGCTAAAACCCCGGTAATGGATGCACTGTGGGCCAATCGTCCGCATACCCTGATCGACGCTTCCGGTCTGGAAGTCGGTCTGCCTGACCGTCAGATGGGTAACTCCGAAGTAGGCCACGTTAACCTGGGTGCCGGCCGCATCGTGTATCAGGACCTGACTCGTCTGGACGTTGAAATCAAAGATCGCGCTTTCTTTGCTAATCCAGTGCTGACTGGCGCGGTAGATAAAGCGAAAAACGCAGGTAAAGCAGTACACATTATGGGTCTGCTCTCCGCAGGCGGCGTACACAGCCACGAAGATCACATCATGGCGATGGTAGAACTGGCAGCTGAACGCGGCGCAGAAAAAATCTACCTGCACGCATTCCTTGACGGTCGCGACACCCCGCCGCGCAGTGCTGAATCCTCGCTGAAAAAATTTGAAGAGAAATTTGCTGCGCTGGGTAAAGGCCGCGTAGCGTCCATCATTGGTCGTTACTACGCGATGGACCGCGATAACCGTTGGGATCGCGTTGAAAAAGCCTATGACCTGCTGACTCTGGCGCAGGGTGAGTTCCAGGCCGATACTGCCGTTGCTGGTTTGCAGGCAGCTTATGCTCGCGACGAAAACGACGAGTTCGTGAAAGCGACCGTTATTCGTGCAGAAGGTCAGCCAGATGCGGCAATGGAAGACGGCGATGCGCTGATTTTCATGAACTTCCGTGCTGACCGCGCGCGCGAAATCACTCGTGCATTCGTAAACGCAGATTTCGACGGCTTCGCGCGTAAGAAAGTGGTTAACGTCGATTTCGTGATGCTGACCGAATACGCCGCTGACATCAAAACTGCGGTTGCTTACCCACCCGCTTCCCTGGTTAACACCTTCGGCGAGTGGATGGCGAAAAACGACAAAACTCAGTTGCGTATTTCCGAAACCGAAAAATATGCCCACGTTACTTTCTTCTTCAACGGTGGCGTAGAAGAGTCGTTCAAAGGCGAAGATCGCATTCTGATCAACTCACCGAAAGTGGCTACCTACGATCTGCAACCGGAAATGAGCTCCGCAGAGCTGACCGAAAAACTGGTTGCGGCCATCAAGAGCGGCAAATACGACACCATTATCTGTAACTATCCGAACGGCGACATGGTAGGTCACACCGGGGTGATGGAAGCGGCGGTTAAAGCAGTTGAAGCGCTGGATCACTGCGTGGAAGAAGTCGCGAAAGCGGTTGAGTCCGTGGGTGGACAACTGCTGATCACCGCTGACCACGGTAACGCTGAACAGATGCGCGATCCGGCAACGGGTCAGGCACACACGGCACACACCAACCTGCCAGTTCCGCTGATTTACGTTGGTGATAAGAACGTGAAAGCGGTTGCAGGCGGCAAACTTTCTGACATCGCGCCGACCATGTTGTCGCTGATGGGTATGGAAATCCCGCAAGAGATGACTGGTAAGCCGCTGTTCATCGTGGAATAATCCCTCCCCATGAGGGGAAAGGCGATTAATACCATGACACGGGCCGTGAAACCGCGCAGGTTTGCAATCAGGCCCATCATCTACGCCAGCGTTCTTAGCGCTGGCGTATTGTTGTGCGCCTTTTCCGCCCACGCGGATGAGCGTGACCAACTCAAATCTATTCAGGCTGACATCGCCGCAAAAGAGCGCGCGGTACGCCAAAAGCAACAACAACGCGCAAGCCTGCTCGCACAATTGAAAAAGCAGGAAGAAGCGATCTCTGAAGCCACTCGCAAACTGCGCGAAACGCAAAACACGCTCAATCAACTCAATAAACAGATTGATGAGATGAACGCGTCGATTGCCAAACTGGAGCAGCAAAAAGCCGCCCAGGAGCGCAGCCTCGCCGCACAACTGGATGCCGCATTCCGTCAGGGCGAGCATACCGGTATTCAGCTAATTCTCAGCGGTGAAGAAAGCCAGCGTGGACAGCGTTTACAGGCTTATTTCGGCTATCTCAACCAGGCGCGACAAGAAACCATTGCCCAGTTGAAGCAAACGCGTGAAGAAGTCGCCATGCAGCGTGCTGAACTGGAAGAGAAACAAAGCGAGCAACAAACGCTGTTATATGAACAGCGCGCCCAACAGGCGAAACTGACTCAGGCTCTGAACGAGCGTAAAAAGACGCTGGCGGGGCTGGAATCTTCCATCCAGCAAGGTCAGCAGCAGCTAAGTGAACTGCGTGCCAACGAATCCCGTCTGCGTAACAGCATTGCCCGTGCGGAAGCCGCGGCGAAAGCGCGTGCTGAACGAGAAGCGCGTGAGGCCCAGGCGGTTCGCGACCGCCAGAAAGAAGCGACGCGCAAAGGCACCACCTATAAACCGACCGAAAGCGAAAAATCGCTGATGTCCCGAACTGGTGGCCTGGGCGCGCCGCGTGGTCAGGCATTCTGGCCGGTTCGCGGGCCGACGCTGCATCGCTATGGCGAACAGCTACAGGGTGAATTACGCTGGAAAGGGATGGTGATTGGTGCCTCTGAAGGTACTGAAGTTAAAGCGATTGCCGACGGTCGGGTGATTCTGGCTGACTGGCTGCAAGGCTACGGTCTGGTGGTGGTGGTTGAGCATGGTAAAGGCGACATGAGTCTTTACGGCTATAATCAGAGCGCACTGGTGAGCGTTGGTTCGCAGGTTCGCGCGGGCCAGCCAATTGCACTGGTGGGCAGCAGTGGCGGTCAGGGTCGGCCTTCACTCTATTTCGAAATTCGCCGCCAGGGTCAGGCGGTCAATCCACAGCCGTGGTTGGGAAGATAAGTTTTGTTTCCATTTCGTCGTAACGTTCTTGCATTTGCCGCTCTGTTGGCGCTCTCCTCCCCCGTACTTGCTGGCAAACTTGCCATCGTCATTGATGATTTTGGGTATCGCCCGCACAACGAAAACCAGGTGCTGGCGATGCCTTCCGCTATCTCCGTCGCTGTATTACCCGATTCACCGCACGCCAGAGAGATGGCGACCAAAGCGCATAACAGCGGTCACGAAGTGTTGATTCATCTCCCGATGGCACCGTTGAGTAAACAGCCGCTGGAGAAAAATACGCTACGCCCGGAGATGAGCAGCGACGAAATTGAGCGCATTATTCGTAGTGCGGTCAATAACGTGCCCTATGCCGTGGGGATCAACAACCACATGGGCAGCAAGATGACCTCTAACCTGTTTGGTATGCAGAAAGTGATGCAGGCACTGGAGCGTTACAATCTTTACTTCCTCGACAGCGTAACCATCGGTAATACCCAGGCGATGCGCGCCGCGCAAGGTACTGGCGTGAAGGTGATCAAACGGAAGGTGTTCCTCGACGATTCGCAGAACGAAGCGGACATCCGTGTGCAATTTAATCGCGCAATTGATCTGGCGCGTCGCAACGGTTCAACCATTGCCATTGGGCATCCTCACCCTTCAACGGTACGCGTGCTACAACAGATGGTTTATAACCTGCCGCCAGACATTACGCTGGTGAAAGCCAGCAGCTTGCTGAATGAACCGCAGGTTGATACTTCTACACCGCCGAAAAACGCTGTGCCTGATGCACCGCGTAATCCGTTCCGTGGCGTGAAGCTGTGCAAACCGAAGAAACCAATAGAACCTGTTTATGCTAATCGCTTCTTTGAAGTATTAAGCGAAAGCATCAGCCAGAGCACGCTGATCGTTTACTTCCAGCATCAGTGGCAAGGCTGGGGCAAACAGCCCGAAGCGGCGAAGTTTAACGCTAGCGCAAATTAAAGGCGCTACGCGTAATGCGATGGTGCGACCGCGTTTTGTCGCGCCATTGCCATAAGCGGAAAGACCACAGTAACGCCTGGTAACCGACCTTCACGCTGCGCACATTGGTAATCAGGCGCTTATACATACCGGAAGTAAATATCTCGGCAATCATCCGTTGGCGGGTAAGAATATCCGGCTCTTTGCGCACCGCATGGCAAACACGCAATGCTTCGTAAGTTATTTGCTGATGAAATTCCGGATAAATCGTAATTTTGTCGGCATAATTTCGATTTAATTTCTCCAGCAGGCGGGTAATCTTAATATAGTGACGTTGATAATTAAGGTTTTTATTCCCTTGTCTATGCAACCGACTCACTGACGTATTATGCAGATAATATTTATATAATGATTGCTCGGTATATCGCGCACGCAGCGCATTAAACATGAATTCTGTTGTCCAGACAATATCCTGATGATGTAATCCGGCAATAAATTTAATGTTATTTTTAACAATAACATCGCGGCGATAAACCCCCATCCAGACAACGTGAGTCCAACGGCGCGAAGAAAGCCCCATCCGCAGCCAGTCCGGGCCGGTTAATACACCGGTTGAGCGAAGGCGATCGCTGGGGATAGATTGCCAGGTTTCTCCCGTTTCACGAAAACACCAGTCAGCGTTGCACTGCGCTACATCGAGGTCGTCCTCTAACGCCATGGTCATCAGCGTTTCGTACATGGTGGGATAGACTTCATCGTCAGCATCGACAAAAGCGACATATTTGCCCGTTGCCACCTCGATCCCACGATTACGCGCCACCGATGCGCCAGCATTCGCCTGATGCAACAAACGAACGTGCGGATAGTTTTCTGCGTAATGCTTTGCTATTTCAACAGAATTATCCGTTGAACCATCGTTAATAATAATGATTTCCAGAGCAGTCCAGGTTTGCGTAATTAAAGATTCCATACAAGTGCGGAAATCATCGCCCGCATTATATAACGGAATAATAACACTAAGTTTATTGGTGCTGTTCATCATAAATTACCGACGACCTCTGAAGTTATCCTGACGTTTTACAGGCTTTGTATTAAGAAACTATTAAGCCTGTGAGATATTATTTTTACAGGTGAGAGAGTCACTTCAGGGTAGAGAGATAATGAGAGCAGCTATATAAGAGATCAGCGCAATTACGATATCTTTATTACACTGACAGGATTTTACATATTTAACGGATTATCCTCAGGCAAAAGGGCTGGAATACCAGCCCTTTTTCGTGTTAATCCCAGCTCAGAATAACTTTCCCGGACTGGCCCGAACGCATGGCGTCAAAGCCCTTCTGGAAATCATCGATAGAGAAACGATGGGTAATGATCGGCGAGAGATCGAGGCCAGACTGAATCAGCGCCGCCATCTTGTACCAGGTTTCAAACATCTCACGACCGTAAATGCCTTTAATGAACAAGCCTTTAAAGATCACTTTGGTCCAGTCGATAGACATGTCAGACGGTGGAATACCCAGCATCGCAATACGACCGCCGTGGTTCATGGTATCGAGCATGGTACGAAACGCTGGCGGCGCGCCGGACATTTCCAGACCGACATCAAAGCCTTCGGTCATGCCCAGTTCAGCCATCACATCATTAAGGTTTTCTTTCGCGACGTTAACCGCACGGGTGATACCCATTTTGCGCGCCAGCTCAAGGCGGTATTCGTTAACATCGGTGATCACCACATTGCGTGCACCAACGTGTTTCGCCACCGCCGCAGCCATAATACCTATCGGACCTGCACCAGAAACCAGCACATCTTCGCCCACCAGATCAAACGACAGCGCGGTATGCACGGCGTTACCGAAGGGATCAAAAATTGCGGCTAAGTCATCGGAAATATTGTCGGGGATTTTGAAGGCGTTGAATGCCGGGATCACCAGATATTCGGCAAATCAGCCCGGGCGATTAACACCAACGCCTATCGTGTTGCGGCACAAATGGGTACGACCACCACGACAGTTGCGGCAATGACCACAGGTGATATGGCCTTCGCCAGAAACGCGATCGCCAATCATGAAGCCCTTCACTTCCTGACCAATACCTACCACTTCACCGACATATTCATGGCCCACGACCATCGGCACCGGGATGGTTTTTTGCGACCACTCATCCCAGTTATAGATGTGAACGTCAGTCCCGCAGATGGCTGTTTTACGGATTTTAATCAGCAGATCGTTATGCCCGAGTTCCGGTACAGGAACGTCGGTCATCCAGATGCCCTCTTCCGCTTTCAGTTTGGATAACGCTTTCATCTCACATCCTCAGGCGATAACGCCCAGTTGTTTACCAATACGCGTAAATGCTTCTACTGCACGCGTAATTTGCTCAGGGGTATGCGCCGCAGACATCTGGGTACGAATACGCGCCTGACCTTTCGGAACGACCGGATAGAAGAAACCGGTAACGTAAATGCCCTCTTTTTGCAGCTCACGGGCAAATTTCTGCGCCACTACCGCATCACCAAGCATGACCGGAATAATGGCGTGATCGGCTCCCGCCAGGGTAAAGCCCGCCGCCGACATTTGCTCACGGAACTGACGCGCGTTCGCCCACAGACGGTCACGCAGTTCGCTGCCCGCTTCGACCATCTCCAGTACTTTGATGGACGCGGCAACAATGGCCGGTGCCAGCGAGTTGGAGAACAGGTACGGACGAGAACGCTGGCGCAGCCACTCAACCACTTCTTTGCGCGCCGCGGTATAACCACCAGAAGCCCCGCCCAGCGCTTTACCAAGCGTACCGGTGATAATATCGACCCGGCCCATCACATCGCAGTATTCATGGGAACCACGACCATTTTCACCGACAAAACCGACCGCGTGGGAGTCGTCTACCATCACCAGGGCATCATATTTATCTGCCAGATCGCAAACGCCCTTCAGGTTGGCAATCACGCCGTCCATTGAGAACACACCATCGGTGGCGATCAGCACATGACGCGCACCGGCTTCACGCGCTTCTTTCAGACGTGCTTCCAGCTCCTGCATATCGTTGTTGGCATAGCGATAGCGTTTAGCTTTGCACAGACGCACACCATCAATAATAGACGCGTGGTTCAGTGCGTCGGAGATAATGGCGTCTTCCGCACCCAGAAGCGTTTCAAACAGGCCACCGTTAGCATCAAAGCAGGAAGAGTAGAGAATCGCATCTTCCATCCCCAGGAAGGCCGCCAGTTTTTGTTCAAGCTCTTTATGGCTGTCCTGAGTGCCGCAAATAAAACGCACCGAAGCCATGCCGAAACCGTGAGAATCCATTCCCGCCTTTGCCGCCGCAATCAGATCAGGATGATTCGCCAGCCCGAGATAGTTGTTGGCACAAAAGTTAATGACGTGGCTTCCATCAGCCACAGTGATATCTGCTTGCTGCGCAGACGTAATAATGCGCTCTTCTTTAAACAACCCTTCCGCCCGTGCGGTTTCCAGATCGTTGGTTAACTGCTGATAAAATTCTCCACGCATTGCGATTCTCCAGACAGGGCAAATTCCAGCACATATTACCCAAACTTATAGGTCGCGACGAGATAACGCGTTAACACTTCTGCAAAATTCAGGATAAATAACGTGTAACTTGATGTCTCTCAACACCTACAGATAGTAGAAAAACTGTACAGTTTTGGCTGGGCATAATGATGATTGATTTTACTGCATTGATATAAAAAGAAAAAATGATGCCAAAGCATCATTTTTCCTATCTCAGTTGGTATCAAAACGCTACCCACTAATGGAGGGAAACCTATTTTCTTGAAAGGAAAATTCTCAGCGCCTGCATTTTTGCCCCTAAAGTGTTACTCCTGAAGCAGCGAAACAAATCGAACCATTTTCCTCTCCCCAGATAGTTTAGGTTGAAGAGATCGGGGCGTTTGTAATAGCACATGACAAAAATGCCCTGGTCATCGTCCACAATGTTATTATTTAGTGTTATTTTTTGACTTTCCAGAACTAATTTATAGAATTCTTTCCATTTATGCTGTGAACCAACAATTGCGCCCCCAATAATATATACATGATTGCCAATCATGAAATCAAAAACCTGTTGTTGAGATGTGACAGTAAGCCCTTTTTTTATAGTGAAAAGATGCATCTTACTTTCATCAAATGGGAAATCCCAAATTTTCAATCCTCGAGTTACATTTGGCTTACGGCAATAGCCAAAATCTATCCACGCAACAAGAGGCGTTTTCACTAAGCCCATGTTGATAGCTTTATTTACAAAATAGGCCTTAAGGTTACATACCAAAACATACTCTGGTGACCAGTACTCTGGGTTTTTTAATTGTCGAGGCTCAAGTCTATTTGTAAACGACTCATCTTTTTGAATTTTTTCGATACGACTTCTGATATATCTAAATTTCTTTTTTATATCGATAACGATAACCGTTGTTGGTTTTCCGTTGCGAATCGCTTCAACCCTTGGTTTCAAATCGGGAGAAGTGAAAATAATCATCTCATTTTCAAGTGCGGCCAGACGCTCAAAGTAACTAAAATAAACATCAACTGAACGAGCTAGTTTTTCACGGAACCCTTTATTAGCAGTCCAATCCCCTCTACCAATGTCAAAATATGCAGTGATAATTGTGGTGGATGATTTCATTACTAATAAGACCATTAATATAAAAAAAGAATTATATCATAAATATTAATAGAATGTATACTGTATATTATCCATTCAAATGCTTCCGTTATTTATCATACATCGGAATATTGATACTAAAGCACTATTCACATGCAAAACCAACATCCGCCATGAAGGACTAGGGAAGGTGCGAATAAGCGGGGAAATTCTTCTCGGCTGACTCAGTCATTTCATTTC
>OGIT01000713.1_pt1 | contig 11953 bp, 9 predicted proteins | sample 1571881 | NCBI WGS metagenome assembly OGIT01 (sample SAMEA2582101, study PRJEB24529) | metagenome | biome: Human gut stool | place: China | collected 2011 | reverse complement strand
TGCAAGTTACCACCGCCAGATTGCTGCTGTTAACCGCCGCCAAACTGTGCACCGCCCTGCATCATGCGCAAAAACTGGTCAAACTGAGCGCGGGAGATCCCTAATTCTTCTGCAATGACATACAGCACCGCCCGTTCATTCGGGTGCAGTGAACCATCAGCAAACGCCGCCTGAATCTGGATCTCCAGAAACATACGAATTAAGTCAAAACGACCAAAGCAGACACTGCGAAACTGGCGCATCTTTTCGCGCAGCGGGTAATTGTCTGATTTTCCCACCCGGAACGCATTTTGCGCCGCAGTACGGGAAGCGCCATGAAGATTCATTCGGTCCATCAACTGGCTGGCGATATGAATATCAGCCTCCGTGACGCGACCTTTGGATTTGGTTAAATGCCCCATCACTTCAAAAGTGGTGGCAAAAAACAGCGCCTGACGCTCACGCTGGTTGGCGAACCACGCCATTTTACGGCTACGGGCTTTATCAAACATATGGCCAATTAACAGGCCTAACACTACGCCCCAAAAGCCGCCGCCCATCAGTAAGGCCACGGCCACGCCAATGATTTTTCCCCAATACTGCATATATTCCCCAAATCGACACACGGATATCAGGGCTATCTCCCACAATATAAAGGTGCTTTTACCGTTTTCCGGCTGCGGTCAATTGTGGGACATCGCCTATAATTTGCATTATCATACCTGTCATTCAATGCCGTGCCTAACACCACTGACGCTATTCGGACAGGATTAACACTAGCGTAGAGATGACGAGTACGTTAGTCTCTGACCGTTTGTCACGCGCAACGTTACCGATGATGGAACAATAAAATCAACGTATGAAAAAACGTATCCCCACTCTCCTGGCCACCATGATTGCCACCGCCCTTTATAGTCAACAGGGACTGGCAGCCGACCTCGCCTCACAGTGCATGTTGGGCGTGCCAAGCTATGACCGTCCTCTGGTACAGGGCGATACCAATGACTTACCCGTGACTATCAATGCTGACCACGCGAAAGGGGACTACCCGGATGACGCCGTGTTTACTGGCAGCGTGGATATCATGCAGGGTAACAGCCGTCTGCAGGCCGACGAAGTGCAGCTCCATCAAAAAGAGGCACCAGGACAACCGGAGCCGGTACGTACCGTTGATGCGCTCGGTAATGTCCATTACGACGATAACCAGGTGATCCTCAAAGGGCCGAAAGGCTGGGCGAATCTGAACACCAAAGATACCAACGTCTGGGAAGGTGATTACCAGATGGTGGGTCGCCAGGGTCGCGGTAAAGCGGACCTGATGAAACAACGTGGCGAAAACCGCTATACCATTCTGGATAACGGTAGCTTTACCTCCTGTCTGCCGGGTTCTGACACCTGGAGCGTGGTAGGTAGCGAAATTATTCATGACCGCGAAGAACAAGTTGCGGAGATCTGGAACGCCCGCTTTAAGGTGGGTCCGGTACCGATCTTTTATAGCCCCTATTTGCAGTTGCCGGTGGGTGACAAACGTCGCTCTGGTTTCTTGATCCCGAACGCCAAGTACACCACCACCAACTACTTTGAGTTCTACCTGCCATATTACTGGAACATCGCGCCAAATATGGATGCCACCATCACGCCGCATTATATGCATCGTCGTGGCAACATCATGTGGGAGAACGAATTCCGCTACCTCTCCCAGGCGGGCGCTGGCTTGATGGAACTGGACTATCTGCCTTCAGATAAAGTCTATGAAGATGAACACCCGAACGATGACAGTTCACGTCGTTGGTTATTCTACTGGAACCACTCCGGGGTCATGGATCAGGTGTGGCGTTTCAACGTCGACTACACCAAGGTCAGCGATCCTAGCTACTTCAATGATTTCGATAACAAGTACGGTTCCAGTACTGACGGCTACGCAACGCAAAAATTCAGCGTTGGCTATGCGGTGCAAAACTTCAATGCCACCGTTTCAACCAAGCAGTTCCAGGTTTTCAGCGAACAGAACACCAGTAGCTACTCGGCAGAGCCGCAGTTAGACGTTAATTACTACCAGAATGATGTTGGTCCGTTTGATACGCGTATTTACGGCCAGGCAGTGCACTTTGTTAACACCAGAGACGACATGCCTGAAGCAACCCGTGTTCACCTGGAACCGACCATCAATTTGCCGCTCTCTAATAACTGGGGCAGCATCAATACCGAAGCGAAGTTGCTGGCAACCCATTATCAGCAAACCAATCTTGACTGGTATAACTCCAGAAACACGACCAAGCTGGACGAATCCGTTAACCGCGTAATGCCGCAATTCAAAGTTGACGGCAAAATGGTCTTTGAACGCGATATGGAAATGCTGGCTCCGGGTTATACCCAAACGCTGGAACCGCGCGCGCAGTATTTGTACGTGCCGTATCGCGATCAGAGCGACATCTATAACTACGACTCGTCTCTGCTGCAATCTGACTACTCTGGCCTGTTCCGGGACCGGACTTACGGCGGTCTTGACCGTATTGCCTCCGCTAACCAGGTGACGACCGGTGTCACATCTCGCATATATGATGATGCTGCCGTTGAACGTTTTAATATTTCCGTTGGTCAAATCTACTATTTCACGGAGTCTCGCACTGGCGATGACAACATAACATGGGAGAATGACGACAAAACGGGTTCACTGGTGTGGGCAGGCGATACTTACTGGCGTATCTCCGAGCGTTGGGGATTACGTGGCGGGATTCAGTACGATACACGTCTGGATAACGTAGCGACCAGTAACTCCAGCATTGAATACCGTCGGGATGAAGACCGTCTGGTACAGCTGAATTACCGTTACGCCAGCCCGGAATATATTCAGGCTACGCTGCCTAAGTACTATTCCACTGCTGAGCAATATAAGAATGGTATTTCGCAGGTAGGTGCTGTCGCCAGCTGGCCAATTGCCGATCGTTGGTCCATTGTTGGGGCCTACTACTACGACACCAATGCTAACAAGCAAGCCGACTCTATGTTAGGTGTGCAATACAGCTCCTGCTGCTATGCAATTCGCGTCGGTTACGAGCGGAAGCTGAACGGTTGGGATAACGATAAACAACATGCGGTATATGACAACGCAATCGGCTTTAACATCGAACTTCGCGGCCTGAGCTCCAACTACGGTCTGGGTACGCAAGAGATGCTGCGTTCGAACATTCTGCCGTATCAAAACACTTTGTGATTTGTTGATTTACCACGTAATCCGCAGTGCGGTTAATTGAAATGGAAAAAGTATGAAGAACTGGAAAACGCTGCTTCTCGGTATCGCCATGATCGCGAATACCAGTTTCGCTGCCCCCCAGGTAGTCGATAAAGTCGCAGCCGTCGTCAATAACGGCGTCGTGCTGGAAAGGGACGTTGATGGATTAATGCAGTCGGTAAAACTGAACGCTGCTCAGGCAAGGCAGCAACTTCCTGATGACGCGACGCTGCGCCACCAAATCATGGAACGTTTGATCATGGATCAAATCATCCTGCAGATGGGGCAGAAAATGGGAGTGAAAATCTCCGATGAGCAGCTGGATCAGGCGATTGCTAACATCGCGAAACAGAACAACATGACGCTGGATCAGATGCGCAGCCGTCTGGCTTACGATGGACTGAACTACAACACCTATCGTAACCAGATCCGCAAAGAGATGATTATCTCTGAAGTGCGTAACAACGAGGTGCGTCGTCGCATCACCGTGCTGCCGCAGGAAGTGGAAGCGCTGGCGAAACAGATCGGCGACCAGAACGACGCCAGCACCGAGCTCAACCTGAGCCACATCCTGATCCCGCTGCCGGAAAACCCGACCTCTGATCAGGTGAACGAAGCGGAAAGCCAGGCGCGCGCCATTGTCGATCAGGCGCGTAACGGCGCTGATTTCGGTAAGCTGGCGATTGCTCATTCTGCCGACCAGCAGGCGCTGAACGGCGGCCAGATGGGCTGGGGCCGTATTCAGGAGTTGCCCGGGATCTTCGCCCAGGCATTAAGCACCGCGAAGAAAGGCGACATTGTTGGCCCGATTCGTTCCGGCGTTGGCTTCCATATTCTGAAAGTTAACGACCTGCGCGGCGAAAGCAAAAATATCTCGGTGACCGAAGTTCATGCTCGCCATATTCTGCTGAAACCGTCGCCGATCATGACTGACGAACAGGCCCGTGTGAAACTGGAACAGATTGCTGCTGATATCAAGAGTGGTAAAACGACTTTTGCTGCCGCAGCGAAAGAGTTCTCTCAGGATCCAGGCTCTGCTAACCAGGGCGGCGATCTCGGCTGGGCTACACCAGATATTTTCGATCCGGCCTTCCGTGACGCCCTGACTCGCCTGAACAAAGGTCAAATGAGTGCACCGGTTCACTCTTCATTCGGCTGGCATTTAATCGAACTGCTGGATACCCGTAATGTCGATAAAACCGACGCTGCGCAGAAAGATCGTGCATACCGCATGCTGATGAACCGTAAGTTCTCGGAAGAAGCAGCAAGCTGGATGCAGGAACAACGTGCCAGCGCCTACGTTAAAATCCTGAGCAACTAATGGTTAAAACCCAACGTGTTGTGATCACTCCCGGCGAGCCCGCCGGGATTGGCCCGGACTTAGTTGTCCAGCTTGCACAGCGTGAGTGGCCGGTCGAACTGGTTGTTTGTGCCGATGCCACTCTCCTTACCGACCGGGCAGCGATGCTCGGTTTGCCGCTCACCCTCCGCCCTTATTCCCCCAACTCCCCTGCACAACCGCAAACTACGGGCACATTAACGCTACTTCCTGTCGCGCTACGTGAATCTGTCACTGCGGGGCAGTTAGCGATTGAAAATGGACATTACGTGGTGGAGACGCTGGCGCGAGCGTGTGATGGCTGTCTGAACGGTGAATTTGCTGCGCTGATCACAGGCCCCGTGCATAAAGGCGTCATTAACGACGCAGGCATTCCGTTTACCGGTCATACCGAGTTTTTCGAAGAGCGTTCGCAGGCGAAAAAAGTGGTGATGATGCTGGCGACCGAAGAACTTCGCGTGGCGCTGGCAACGACGCATTTACCGCTGCGCGATATCGCAGATGCTATCACCCCTGCACTTTTGCACGAAGTGATTGCTATTTTGCATCACGATTTGCGTACAAAATTTGGTATTGCCGAACCGCGCATTCTGGTCTGCGGGCTGAATCCGCACGCGGGCGAAGGCGGTCATATGGGTACGGAAGAGATAGACACCATTATTCCGGTGCTCGACGAGCTGCGGGCGCAGGGGATGAAACTCAACGGGCCGCTGCCTGCCGATACCCTGTTTCAGCCGAAATATCTCGATAACGCCGACGCCGTGCTGGCGATGTACCACGATCAGGGTCTTCCCGTGCTAAAATACCAGGGCTTCGGGCGCGGTGTGAACATTACGCTGGGCCTGCCCTTTATTCGCACATCAGTGGACCACGGCACCGCGCTTGAACTGGCGGGACGTGGTAAAGCCGATGTCGGCAGTTTTATTACGGCGCTTAATCTCGCCATCAAAATGATTGTTAACACCCAATGAATAATCGAGTCCACCAGGGCCACTTAGCCCGTAAACGCTTCGGGCAAAACTTTCTCAACGATCAGTTCGTGATCGACAGCATTGTTTCTGCCATTAACCCGCAAAAGGGCCAGGCAATGGTCGAAATCGGCCCCGGTCTGGCGGCATTGACCGAGCCGGTCGGCGAACGTCTGGACCAGCTGACGGTCATCGAACTTGACCGCGATCTGGCGGCACGTCTGCAAACGCATCCATTCTTAGGCCCGAAACTGACGATTTATCAGCAGGATGCGATGACCTTTAACTTTGGCGAACTGGCCGAGAAAATGGGTCAGCCGCTGCGTGTTTTCGGCAACCTGCCTTATAACATCTCCACGCCGTTGATGTTCCATCTGTTTAGCTATACTGATGCCATTGCCGACATGCACTTTATGTTGCAAAAAGAGGTGGTGAATCGTCTGGTTGCAGGACCGAACAGCAAAGCGTATGGTCGATTAAGCGTCATGGCGCAATACTATTGCAACGTGATCCCAGTGCTGGAAGTACCGCCGTCAGCCTTTACACCACCACCCAAAGTGGATTCCGCCGTCGTGCGCCTGGTTCCTCATGCAACGATGCCTCACCCGGTTAAAGATGTTCGTGTGTTGAGCCGCATCACCACCGAAGCCTTTAACCAGCGTCGTAAAACCATCCGTAACAGCCTCGGCAACCTGTTTAGCGTCGAGGTGTTAACGGGAATGGGGATCGACCCGGCGATGCGAGCGGAAAATATCTCTGTCGCGCAATATTGCCAGATGGCGAACTATCTGGCGGAGAACGCGCCTTTGCAGGAGAGTTAACGATGATCAATTCGCCCCGAGTGTGTATTCAGGTTCAAAGCGTCTACATTGAGGCACAATCTTCACCTGATAATGAACGTTACGTTTTTGCTTATACCGTAACCATACGCAATCTGGGGCGAGCGCCAGTGCAGTTGTTGGGGCGTTACTGGCTGATCACCAATGGCAATGGCCGTGAAACCGAAGTCCAGGGCGAAGGAGTGGTTGGCGTCCAGCCACTTATCGCGCCTGGCGAAGAGTACCAGTACACCAGCGGTGCAATCATTGAAACCCCGCTGGGCACCATGCAGGGTCACTACGAAATGATCGATGAAAATGGCGTCCCTTTCAGCATCGACATTCCCGTATTCCGACTCGCCGTTCCCACACTCATTCATTAAAAGAATATGGCGACATACCTTATTGGCGACGTTCATGGTTGTTACGATGAACTGATCGCATTGCTGCATAAAGTAGAATTTACCCCTGGGAAAGATACCCTCTGGCTAACGGGCGATCTGGTCGCGCGCGGCCCGGGTTCGCTGGATGTTCTGCGCTATGTGAAATCCTTAGGCGACAGCGTACGTCTGGTGCTGGGCAATCACGATCTGCATCTGCTGGCGGTATTTGCCGGGATCAGCCGCAATAAACCGAAAGATCGCCTGACACCGCTGCTGGAAGCGCCGGATGCCGACGAGCTGCTTAACTGGCTGCGTCGCCAGCCTTTGCTGCAAATCGACGAAGAGAAAAAGTTGGTGATGGCCCACGCAGGGATCACGCCGCAGTGGGATCTACAGACCGCCAAAGAGTGCGCGCGCGATGTAGAAGCGGTGCTATCGAGTGACTCCTATCCCTTCTTTCTCGACGCTATGTACGGCGATATGCCAAATAACTGGTCACCGGAATTGCGGGGGCTGGGAAGACTGCGTTTTATCACCAACGCTTTTACCCGTATGCGTTTTTGCTTCCCGAACGGTCAACTGGATATGTACAGCAAAGAATCGCCGGAAGAGGCCCCTGCCCCACTGAAACCGTGGTTTGCGATTCCTGGCCCTGTCGCTGAAGAATACAGCATCGCCTTTGGTCACTGGGCATCGCTGGAGGGCAAAGGTACGCCGGAAGGTATATACGCGCTGGATACCGGCTGCTGCTGGGGTGGTACATTAACCTGCCTGCGCTGGGAAGATAAACAGTATTTTGTCCAGCCGTCGAACCGGCATAAGGATTTGGGCGAAGCGGCGGCGTCTTAAACACAGCCTGATATAGGAAGGCCGGATAAGACGCGACCGGCGTCGCATCCGGCGCTAGCCGTAAATTCTATACAAAATTACCGCCGCTCCAGAATCTCAAAGCAATAGCTGTGAGAGTTCTGCGCATCAGCATCGTGGAATTCGCTGAATACCGATTCCCAGTCATCCGGCTCGTAATCCGGGAAATGGGTGTCGCCTTCCACTTCTGCGTCGATATGCGTCAGATACAGTTTTTGCGCTTTTGGCAAGAACTGTTCATAAACGCGACCGCCGCCAATCACCATGATTTCTGGTACGTCACCACACGCCGCGATGGCTTCATCCACCGACTTCACCCACGTTACGCGATCGTCCGTACCCGGTTGACTGCTGAGGATAATATTTTTGCGTCCTGGCAACGGACGACCGATTGATTCCCAGGTATGGCGGCCCATAATCACGGGTTTATTTAAGGTGTTGCGTTTAAACCAGGCGAGATCGGCAGGCAGGTTCCACGGCATGGCGTTTTCCATGCCGATAACGCGATCTACCGCTAACGCCGCAATCAGACTGATCATTGAGATTTCCCGATAAAAAAAATTGTCGCCACTATACGTAAAGCGTAAACCGTCGTCGACTGGTGCGAGGATGATGTTGAGGAAAATTTTATATTCTGCTGGCGAGTCCACGCTCTCTCCCTGGACTCGCCGCATTACAATGAAACAAAAACAAACAGTTAGCTGTAAAGTGTGATTTACGTCACTCTTTATTAGGATGAGGGTTTCGTTTCCGGTTCATCCGCCATGTTGCCGGTATGTTTACCTTCTTCGGTTCCCTGCCAGCCATGTCGTTGAATTAATGACAGATGTTCGCGGTCCTCGGTAATGATCTCACTTAACATCGCGCTGGTGCGTTTATAGACCGCCGCGCGGGCTTTGGTGTCGTTCTCAACCATTGCCATCTCTTCCACCATCTGAATATTAAAGCGGCGGAACACATCGGCACGTTCTCGCGCTTCATACGGCCCCAGACCTAAACTTTCCAGTGCCAGACGCCCGGTTTTCAGCGCACCTTCGAAGGTTTCACGCTCCGGCTTTTCAACGCCTGCCTGACGCAAACGAATGTAGTGGTCGACATCGCGGGCGCGGGCAATAATCTGCAAATGCGGGAAATGTTCTTTCACCATCTCTGTCAGTTGCAGGTTGGTTTGCGGATCGTCGATGGCGTTAATCAGCACTTCCGCTTTCGCCGCTCCGGCAGATTCCAGTAAATCCATCCGCGTGGCATCGCCATAAAACACTTTCATACCAAATTTACGCAAGGTTTCGATATGGTCCGGATCGTGATCGAGTACCACCATTTTCACCCCGCTGGAGAGCAGTAAACGTCCGGTAATCTGCCCAAAACGACCGAATCCGGCGATAATCACGCGCGGCTGTTCTTCGTCGATCTCATCGGCTTCACGCGCTTCCTCAGTAGAAGATTGCTCAAGGCGATTGAGGATCACCAGCAGAATCGGCGTTGCTGCCATCGACAGCACCACCGCCAGGGTCAGCGATTTCGCCCACTCCGGCTCCAGCACATTCGCCATCTGCGCCGCGCCAAATACCACAAAGGCAAACTCACTGCCCTGCCCTAACAACACCGCAAACCAACGACGCTGTTTATTTGGCACTTGCAACGGTCGGGCAATCAGCCACAGCATGGCGATTTTGATGATGAGGAAACCGAGCAGCAAAATGACAATGCGCAATGGGTTTTCAAGCAGCGTGCCAAAGTCTATCGACATGCCAACACCGATGAAAAACAGCCCCAACAGCAAACCTTTAAATGGTTCGATATCGCTCTCCAGCGCATGACGGTATTCCGAGCTTGCCAGCAGTACGCCCGCCAGAAACGCGCCCATCGCCATCGACAAGCCGACCTCTTCCAGCAGCAAACCAAAGCCAAACACGAGGAATAACGCCACGGCACTAAACACTTCCCGCAAGCCAGAGCGGGCTACAAAACGCAGCGCCGGACGCGTGACATAGCGCCCCAGCAATACCACCAGCACCAGCGCACCCGCCACTTTTAACGCCGAGAGAGCAAATGCGCCCATCGTCGTCGAGGCACTGCTCGTTGCCAGTAGCGGAATCATCGCCACCAGCGGGATCGCCGCGATATCCTGGAACAGCAGCACCGCAAAGGCACTGCGACCCATTTGCGTCACCATCAGATTGCGTTCATTCATCGCCTGCATGGCAATCGCCGTAGAGGAGAGCGCCAGCGTCATGCCGATCAATTCCGCGACCTGCCAGCGCAGCCCAAGTAACATGCAGAACAGCCCCAGCAGGCCGCCGCAAATCACCATCTGCAATGCGCCACAGCCGAACACTGCCGCACGCAGCTTCCACAGCCTTTGTGGATCGAGTTCGAGGCCGATAATAAACAGCATCAGCACCACCCCAATCTCGGCAAAGTGCAGAATAGATTCGGCATCGGTCACCAGTCGCAGCCCCCACGGGCCAATAATGCAGCCGGCGATCAGGTAGCCAAGTACCGATCCCAGACCAAGACGTACCGCAATGGGTACAATCAGCGCTGCCGAACCGAGATAAATCAGCGCCTGAATCAGCGTATGGCTATCCATGATGGGCCTCCTGCCATTCCAGCAGACGTTGCTTATAGTGACGCGCCTGCCCTTCGAGGGTTTCGTCGTCACAAATAAAGGTGCAGTGCATGGCAAACGGTGGCAGCCAGTTCAGCCCGCAGTAGATTGCCGTCGCCTGTAGCGGCTGCGACAGCACATCAAAGCCCGGATGCGCACCAATTTCAAAATGGCTTTCCCCGCCGCCGGTCGTCACCGCCCACAGCAAATGTTTGCCATGCAGCGCCTTGCCGCCGTGACCGTAAGCCCAGCCGTGCGACAAAACTTTATCGATCCAAAGTTTAAGAAGCGGAGGAATGCTGTACCACTGCATCGGATGCTGCCAGACGATCAGATCGGCGCGAGACAGCGCCTCCTGCTCGGCGGCAATATCGATATTGAAGTCAGGATAGAGTTGATAAAGAGAGCGAATTTCGACGCCTTCCAGCGTCCTTGCCTGTTCAAGCATCCGTTTATTCGCATGGGAATGATGCGGATACGGATGCGCATAAATTATAAGAATCATAGGTAGCCCGCGTGATTACGCCTTTGTTTTCCCACAAAGTGTAGTCATATATTCACGCGGCTTATAGTCAATAATATTGATTCAGAAAAGAGAGAAATCTGAACAATTTACCCCATTCTCTGCCCGCGGATCGTCATATTGCTGGTCTGCGCCAGTGACATCCCTCGAGTCTCCGGGGCAAACGCTACGGAAATCAACAAGCCAAACAGCGAGATACCCGCCCCCATTAGCATCGTGTTACTGATACCGTAATTATTGATAAAGATCGGTAGTGCCCAGGTCGAAACAATGGTGCCAATACGACTTAAGGACATAATCACGCCCACGGCAGAGGCGCGGATATCTGTCGGGAAGAGTTCATTAGGATAGAGCCACTGCAAATTACCCGGCCCGCCAGAGAAAAAGGCATACACCGCAAAGGCCATCACTACCAGCCAGATCCCCATATCCGGGATTAGCCCCAAAACCGCCAGCGCCAGCGTCATCATGGCAAAGCTGCCAATCAACAATGGACGCCGTCCGGCAGTGTTTAACCACAGCATCGGCGGAATACAGCCGAGCATAAAGAACAGGCTAATCACCACGTTCCCCAGTGCCGCGTTTTTGCCAACCCCCAATCCCAACAAACCAACGATTTGCGGGCCAAAGGTGTAAATGGCGAACATTGGGATCACCTGGCAGGTCCAGATGGCGGCAACAAACAGAACAAAAGGAAAATGGCGGCGATTAAACAGATCGCGAAAACGGGTTTGCTGCGGCTGCTCTTCATCGAAAGCCACCGGTTCGCCAAACAGTTTGATCATCATCTCTTCGCACTCTTTTACTCGCCCTTTGCGTAATAACCAGCGGGGAGATTCAGGCAGTTCGAATCGACCAATCAAAATCAACAAACAGGGGATCGCCGCGCTACCCAGCATCCAGCGCCAGCCGCCTTCCACATCATAAAGCCAGTAGCCGACCAGATCGGCACAGGTCGCGCCGACATACCACATCGCGGCAATAAAGCTGATGGAAAACGCCCGCTGACGGGTACTGGAGAACTCGGTGATCATTGAGGTGGCGATGGGATAATCTGCACCGATGACAATGCCGATAAGTACCCGCATCACCAACAGTTCGACGGGGGATGAAACAAACATCGTCGCCACCGATATCACGCCGATGGCGATGATATCAATGAGGAACATTTTGCGCCGTCCGACTTTATCGGAGATATAGCCAAACAGCGATGTGCCAACGAACAGCCCGGCG
>OGIT01000706.1_pt1 | contig 12089 bp, 9 predicted proteins | sample 1571881 | NCBI WGS metagenome assembly OGIT01 (sample SAMEA2582101, study PRJEB24529) | metagenome | biome: Human gut stool | place: China | collected 2011 | reverse complement strand
GTGCAGCGACGATGGATACGCTGGTGGCGCTGGGAACGGGTGTGGCGTGGCTCTATTCGATGAGCGTCAACCTGTGGCCGCAGTGGTTCCCGATGGAAGCGCGGCATCTTTACTATGAAGCCAGTGCGATGATTATCGGTCTGATTAATCTCGGCCATATGCTGGAAGCGCGCGCACGTCAGCGTTCTTCTAAGGCGCTGGAGAAATTACTCGATTTAACCCCACCGACGGCGCGAGTGGTCACCGCAGAGGGTGAAAAAAGCGTGCCGCTGGCGGAAGTTCAGCCAGGGATGTTACTGCGCCTGACGACCGGCGATCGCGTGCCGGTAGATGGCGAGATTACCCAGGGCGAAGCATGGCTGGATGAAGCGATGCTGACGGGCGAACCAATCCCACAGCAAAAAGGCGAAGGCGAAAGCGTCCATGCCGGGACAGTGGTACAGGACGGCAGTGTGCTGTTTCGTGCCAGTGCGGTTGGCAGCCATACCACGCTGTCACGGATCATTCGCATGGTGCGCCAGGCCCAGAGCAGCAAGCCAGAAATCGGTCAGCTGGCGGATAAAATCTCAGCCGTATTTGTACCTGTGGTGGTGGTGATTGCGCTGGTCAGTGCGGCAATCTGGTACTTCTTTGGTCCGGCACCGCAAATTGTTTATACCCTGGTGATTGCCACCACGGTACTGATTATCGCCTGTCCGTGTGCGCTGGGGCTGGCGACGCCGATGTCGATTATTTCCGGCGTCGGGCGGGCGGCTGAGTTTGGCGTGCTGGTGCGGGACGCCGACGCGCTGCAACGCGCCAGTACACTCGATACCGTCGTGTTCGATAAAACCGGGACGCTGACCGAAGGGAAGCCGCAGGTTGTCGCAGTGAAAACGTTTGCTGATGTTGATGAAGCGCAGGCATTGCGTCTGGCGGCGGCACTGGAGCAAGGTTCCAGCCATCCGCTGGCACGGGCGATCCTCGATAAAGCAGGTGATATGCAGCTGCCGCAGGTCAACGGTTTCCGCACATTGCGCGGGCTGGGCGTGAGCGGTGAAGCTGAAGGTCATGCGTTATTGCTGGGCAATCAGGCGCTGTTAAATGAGCAACAGGTTGGTACCAAAGCTATCGAAGCGGAGATTACTGCTCAGGCATCGCAAGGGGCAACGCCTGTGCTGCTGGCGGTTGACGGGAAAGCGGTAGCCCTGCTGGCAGTACGCGATCCATTGCGTAGTGATAGCGTGGCGGCGCTGCAACGCCTGCATAAAGCGGGATATCGTCTGGTGATGTTGACCGGGGATAACCCAACCACCGCCAATGCGATCGCCAAAGAAGCAGGGATTGCTGAAGTGATCGCCGGGGTGCTGCCGGACGGTAAAGCCGAAGCGATCAAACGTCTGCAAAGTGAAGGACGTCAGGTGGCAATGGTGGGCGACGGCATTAACGACGCGCCAGCGCTGGCCCAGGCGGATGTCGGCATTGCAATGGGCGGCGGCAGTGATGTTGCCATTGAAACCGCGGCGATTACCCTGATGCGCCATAGCCTGATGGGCGTTGCGGATGCGCTCGCTATTTCCCGCGCAACGCTGCGCAACATGAAGCAGAACCTGCTCGGTGCGTTTATCTACAACAGTATCGGTATTCCGGTCGCCGCCGGTATTTTGTGGCCGTTCACTGGAACACTGCTTAACCCGGTAGTTGCCGGAGCGGCAATGGCGCTCTCGTCGATTACCGTAGTGAGTAACGCCAACCGGTTGCTGCGGTTTAAACCGAAGGAATAAGTACATCATTGCGGATGCGCTGCTTTAGGGTGGCGCATTTGGCATCGACGCATGACTGCCGGATGCGGCGTAAACGCCTTATCCGGCCTACGGTTCAGGCACAGGTTTGTAGGCCTGATAAGACGCGTAAGCGTCGCATCAGGCAATGGTGCTCGGATGCCGGATGCGGCGTGACCGCCTTATCCGGCATCCGAGATGAAGCGATGTTTTGGCCTTACGCGACCTTTTTTGCACGCTCTTCACGGCGTGCCAAATATTCAGCCACTGTTTCAATCCGTCCCAATTCTTCCTGGGTGCGCATGTTGTTTTCAACTTCCCAAAGATCAACCGCCGCCTGGAGGTTTAGCCAAAAATCGACTGTGGTATCAAAAACTTTCGCCAGACGAAATGCCATCTCAGTAGTGAGTTTACGATTGTTATTGATCAGTGCACTGACGCTATTACGATGAACATGCAGCAACTCTGCTAACTCATTGATTTTCAAATCGAGCGGTTCCAGATATTCATAGAGAAGAATATCTCCGGGTGTCGTCGGTTTTCTTGTTGCCTGTTTCATAGTTTTTAACTGTTGCTTCCCTGTGAATAGCGATACAAGAACATACTGAATCATACAAACACATTAAACAAGTCCCCAACTCCATTTGCGCCATCCCTCCCCGCGCGCTAGCATGATATTTCACAAAGGGAGGTCGTATGGATCTGTTGTACCGGGTAAAAACGCTTTGGGCCGCGCTGCGCGGTAATCATTACACCTGGCCTGCCATCGATATCACCCTTCCCGGCAATCGCCATTTTCATCTGATTGGCAGTATTCATATGGGTAGCCACGATATGGCTCCCCTGCCCACCCGTTTGCTCAAAAAGCTCAAAAACGCCGATGCGCTGATCGTCGAGGCGGATGTTTCCACCAGCGATACGCCTTTTGCTAATTTGCCTACTTGCGAGGCGCTGGAAGAGCGCATTAACGAGGAGCAACTCCAAAATCGGCGGCACATTAGCCAGTAGATGGGCATTTCTCCGTCGCTCTTTTCTACTCAACCGCTGTGGCAAATCGCGATGGTTCTTCAGGCGACGCAGGCACAAAAACTGGGGCTGCGGGCAGAATACGGTATCGATTACCAGTTATTGCAGGCGGCGAAGCAACAACATAAACCCGTGATTGAACTGGAAGGGGCTGAAAACCAGATTGCCATGTTGCTCCAGCTCCCTGACAAAGGACTGGCGCTGCTGGACGATACGCTGACCCACTGGCATACCAACGCACGGTTGCTGCAACAAATGATGAGCTGGTGGCTGAATGCACCTCCGCAAAATAAGGATATAACGCTGCCCAATACGTTCAGTCAGTCGCTGTACGATGTGCTGATGCATCAGCGAAATCTCGCCTGGCGGGATAAATTACGCGCCATGCCGCCGGGGCGATATGTGGTCGCGGTCGGTGCACTACACCTGTATGGAGAAGGGAATTTGCCGCAAATGTTGCGCTAAAAAAATGGCCAATATCGCTATTGGCCCGTCAAAGAGGAATTTCATTTTTTTATTATTATGCCGTCACTTTAAGCGACGGTGTAACTCGATTGTCGCTCAATCTCACCATCCTGCCAATACTCTTAGGCAAGATGACTCTTTTTTTTGGACCGCCATCAGGCGTATGCTTGCTTCGTTTTTTTGTTTAAGGCAGGAAAATTACCATGACACCCGCAGTTAAATTACTCGAAAAAAACAAGATTTCGTTTCAAATCCATACCTACGAGCACGATCCGGCTGAAACCAATTTTGGCGATGAAGTCGTCAAAAAATTAGGTTTGAATCCGGATCAGGTCTACAAAACGCTGCTGGTGGCAGTGAACGGTGATATGAAACACCTTGCCGTGGCCGTTACGCCGGTCGCAGGTCAACTGGATCTTAAAAAAGTAGCAAAAGCGCTGGGTGCCAAGAAAGTTGAGATGGCCGATCCGATGGTCGCGCAGCGTTCGACGGGATACCTGGTTGGGGGGATTAGCCCACTGGGGCAGAAAAAACGTCTGCCAACGATTATCGACGCCCCCGCACAAGAATTTGCCACTATTTATGTTTCCGGCGGCAAGCGCGGAATGGATATCGATCTGGCGGCCGGCGATCTGGCAAAGATCCTCGATGCCAAATTTGCTGATATCGCCCGCCGCGATTAAGCATTGTGCCGGATGCAAACATCCGGCACTTTCGGATTACTGCCAGCTCACCTCACCTTTCGGTTCATAAACACTCACATCCAGCGGCGAGCTTTTCTGGATATACGCTTTCAGCACTTCGGCATCAATAAAGCCGGTATTCACATAGCCCGGTTTGTTATCAAGGCGCGGATATCCATCACCGCCGGTGGCATTGAAGTTTAATGTCGCCATACGGTAAGTTTTCGCCGGATCGACCGGTTCGCCTTTGATTTTAAGGTCGTTCAGTTTGCCGTCTTTCGCCACAAAGCTAACGTTGGCAAATTGCGGGTAGGCACCTGAATCTGGCTTCATCTGCGCGACGGCGGTCAGGTAATCAATCACCTCTTTACCGGTCATGTCGGCATACACCACCACATTGCCGAATGGCTGCACTTTCAGCACGTTTTTATAGCTGATATCGCCTGCTTCGATAGAATCACGAATTCCGCCTCCGCTCATCACCGCAAAGTCGGCACCAGTGCGATCCATTTGGGCTGCCAGAATCAACCGCCCCATATTGGTCTGTACAAAACGCACTTTGTCACGATCGCCTTCCAGACGACCATTGGTTTCGCCTATTTTCACTTCCAGCTGCGCTTTGCCTTTGTTCTGGAACGGTGATAACAGCGAGATCATTTGCTGGTTTTCAGCGATTTCAGGAGTGTAAAGCACGCGCTCGCTTTTCCCGTCTTCCCAGGTCACTTTCTTCTTCAGGTTCACCGGAATCAGCTGGTAGTTAACCATTTTCATTTCGCCATTACGAAACTCAAAATCAGCCCGTCCCACGTATTTGCCCCACTCATGCGCCTGCACAATCCAGATGCCGTTTTGTTGATCTGGTTTGCATGGCGTACCCGGCACGTAATCGACCTGTTTTTTGTTTTCTGCCGCCATGCAGACCGGATCTTGCGAGTGACCACCGACGATCATCGCCAGCGATCCGGCAGGCAGCGCGCGTGCCATCTCCACATCGCCCGGTGCGTTAGAGCCGTGCTCACCATTATCGTAATGCCCCATATGGGTCGCCGCGATAATAATGTCTGGCTTTTCTGTCTGTTGCAGCTCCTGAATCACCAGCTTCGCTTCATCGGCGGGCTTACGAAATTCGATATCAGTGAAGTATTCCGGGTTACCAATTTTTGCTGTGTCATCGGTTGTCAGCCCAATGACGGCAATTTTCAGATCCTGACGCTTAAACAGCGCCCACGGTTTAAACAGGCGCTCGCCAGTACTTTTCTGGTAGATATTCGCGGAAAGCAACGGGAACTTGGCCCACTTTTCCTGCTGGCGTAATACGGTGAGCGGATTATCAAATTCATGATTACCGATCGCCATCGAGTCATAGCCCACCAGATTCATACCGCGAAAATCAGGTTCGGCATCCTGTAAGTCAGACTCGGGCACGCCAGTGTTAATGTCGCCACCGGAAAGTAGCAGCACGCTACCGCCTTCAGCCGCAACCTCTTTGCGGATACCATCCACCAGCGTTTTTTGCGCCGCCAGACCATATTCGCCATATTCATTGCGCCAAAAATGCCCATGATGATCATTGGTATGCAGAACTGTAATTTTGTAGGTTTTATCCTGCTCATACGCCAGAGCAGTTTCACTCGCCAGTGTAAATGTGGTTAACAGTGCTAACGCCACGCCCCGCTGCAATAATTTCATACTTCTCTCCCTGACCTGATTTCAACGTGTTGAAAAATAGTATGACGCGACATCATAGACAAGTCTGCGTCCGGTGAAGATAAATCTGCATCCAGATTAGAAATTCTGTATTCGGCGTTGAGACTTCCTTCAGACGACGCATACAGGTATGTTAGTCGGGTAATAATCACAAATAAGATCATTCTTTACATCGCAACCCTGAAAAAGTGACTTTCCTATGGCAATGAGTGAACAACCCCAGCCTGTGGCGGGCGCGGCTGCGTCAACGACCAAGGCCCGAACATCGTTTGGTATTTTAGGTGCTATCAGCCTCTCACATCTGCTGAACGACATGATCCAATCGCTGATTCTGGCGATTTATCCGCTGCTTCAGTCAGAATTTTCTCTGACATTTATGCAGATTGGCATGATAACCCTCACCTTCCAGCTCGCCTCTTCGCTACTGCAACCAGTGGTCGGCTACTGGACCGATAAATATCCGATGCCGTGGTCGTTGCCAATTGGCATGTGCTTTACCTTAAGTGGTCTGGTGCTGCTTGCGCTGGCGGGCAGTTTTGGCGCAGTTCTGCTGGCGGTCGGTACCGGTTCATCGGTCTTTCATCCGGAATCTTCTCGCGTGGCCCGTATGGCTTCCGGCGGGCGGCATGGCCTGGCACAATCTATCTTTCAGGTCGGCGGCAACTTTGGCAGTTCCCTGGGACCCTTGCTGGCGGCGGTGATTATCGCGCCTTATGGCAAAGGCAACGTTGCCTGGTTTGTGCTTGCGGCACTGCTGGCGATCGTGGTGTTGGCACAAATCAGCCGTTGGTACTCGGCACAGCACCGAATGAATAAAGGAAAACCCAAAGCGACGATAATCAATCCACTGCCGCGCAACAAAGTGGTACTGGCAGTCAGCATTCTGTTAATCCTCATTTTCTCGAAATATTTCTATATGGCGAGCATCAGCAGCTATTACACCTTTTATCTGATGCAAAAATTCGGATTATCTATCCAGAATGCTCAGCTTCATCTGTTTGCCTTCCTGTTTGCCGTTGCGGCAGGTACGGTGATCGGCGGGCCTGTAGGGGATAAAATTGGGCGGAAATATGTGATTTGGGGCTCTATCCTCGGCGTTGCGCCGTTTACGCTGATTTTACCCTACGCCAGCCTGCACTGGACGGGGGTTTTAACGGTGATTATTGGATTTATCCTCGCTTCGGCATTCTCTGCCATTCTGGTCTACGCTCAGGAGCTGCTTCCGGGACGTATCGGTATGGTTTCTGGACTCTTTTTCGGTTTTGCTTTTGGCATGGGAGGTCTGGGAGCGGCAGTTCTGGGGCTTATCGCCGATCACACCAGCATCGAGTTAGTCTATAAAATCTGTGCTTTCCTGCCACTATTGGGGATGTTGACCATATTCCTGCCTGATAACCGGCATAAAGACTGATTTCATTGCAGCCAAAGGCAAACTTTGGCTGCATCGTTTTACAGTCGCCATAAGCCTTTCCTCTGTTAAACCGCCTTCTGTTTTCCGATCCGTGCTTTTTTTGCAGCTAATTCCATTTTTCTGCAAAATTCAATAATTATTCATGAACATCATCAATGAAATTGTCATAAACTATTACCTGTAATTTTGGTTTTCCCGGCCAAAAATGGACAATAACCACCAGGAAAAGGAGACGGAATGCATCACGCCACCCCGCTTATCACCACCATTGTTGGCGGCCTTGTGCTCGCCTTTATCCTCGGCATGCTGGCCAATAAACTACGTATTTCTCCTCTGGTGGGATATCTGTTAGCGGGTGTGCTGGCAGGACCATTCACTCCGGGCTTTGTTGCCGATACCAAGCTTGCCCCGGAACTGGCTGAACTGGGCGTCATTCTGTTGATGTTTGGCGTCGGTTTGCACTTTTCGCTGAAGGATTTGATGGCGGTAAAGGCCATCGCCATTCCCGGTGCGATCGCCCAGATAGCCGTGGCGACGCTGCTGGGTATGGCGCTCTCTGCCGTGCTGGGCTGGTCGTTAATGACCGGTATCGTGTTCGGTTTATGTCTTTCCACCGCCAGTACCGTGGTGTTACTGCGCGCACTTGAAGAACGGCAATTAATTGACAGTCAGCGTGGGCAAATCGCCATCGGTTGGTTGATTGTGGAAGACCTGGTAATGGTTCTGACGCTGGTGTTGCTGCCCGCAGTGGCAGGAATGATGGAACAGGGCGATGTGGGCTTTGCCACTCTTGCAGTCGATATGGGGATCACCATCGGCAAAGTGATCGCATTTATCGCCATTATGATGCTGGTAGGTCGCCGTCTGGTGCCGTGGATTATGGCACGCAGCGCGGCAACCGGTTCTCGCGAGCTGTTTACCCTGTCGGTGCTGGCGCTGGCGTTAGGGATTGCCTTTGGTGCGGTAGAGCTGTTTGATGTCTCCTTTGCACTCGGTGCGTTCTTTGCCGGGATGGTACTGAACGAGTCTGAACTGAGTCACCGTGCCGCCCACGATACGCTGCCATTGCGCGACGCGTTTGCGGTGCTGTTTTTTGTCTCCGTCGGGATGTTGTTTGATCCGTTAATTCTGATTCAGCAACCGCTGGCAGTGCTGGCGACGCTGGCGATTATTCTGTTTGGTAAGTCGTTAGCCGCATTTTTCCTGGTGCGACTGTTTGGTCACTCCCAACGTACGGCATTAACCATCGCCGCCAGCCTGGCGCAGATTGGTGAGTTCGCGTTTATCCTGGCGGGACTGGGAATGGCATTGAATTTACTGCCGCAGGCCGGACAAAACCTGGTACTGGCAGGGGCGATCCTGTCGATTATGCTCAACCCGGTACTGTTCGCACTACTGGAGAAATATCTGGCGAAGACCGAAACGCTGGAAGAGCAGACGCTGGAAGAGGCAATCGAAGAAGAGAAGCAGATCCCAGTGGATATTTGCAACCATGCGCTACTGGTGGGTTACGGTCGTGTAGGCAGCCTGCTGGGGGAGAAATTGCTCGCCTCTGATATTCCGCTGGTGGTGATTGAGACGTCACGAACCCGTGTTGATGAGCTGCGAGAGCGCGGGGTCCGCGCAGTATTGGGCAATGCGGCGAACGAAGAAATTATGCAACTGGCGCATCTGGAATGTGCAAAATGGCTGATCCTGACGATTCCCAACGGTTATGAAGCGGGTGAGATTGTGGCATCTGCCCGCGCGAAAAATCCGGATATTGAGATTATTGCCCGCGCCCATTATGACGATGAAGTGGCGTATATCACCGAACGTGGTGCGAATCAGGTAGTGATGGGCGAGCGTGAAATCGCCCGTACCATGCTGGAACTGCTGGAAACGCCACCGGCGGGTGAGGTGGTGACGGGGTAAACGGTGGTTGCCGGATGTAAAATATGAAAAATATGTAGGCATGATAAGACGCGCCAGCGTCGCATCAGGCATCGAGAGCCAAATGCCAGATGCGGCGTGAACGCCTTATCTGGCCTACGAACCGACGATAACTTAACGATCCCAGTAAGACTCTTCCAGGCTGTCTTCACGCTCCGGCAAGCCGCGCGTTAAACGAGGTGAATGCTGGTTCAGTACCTGATAGCTCACACGGTTAGCATATTTACACACCTGCGCTAACGATGAATAAGTTAACCAGGTGAATTTATGTTTGCTGGAGTTTGGTACGTTGCTACGATGGTAGCTGTTGGCGGTAATGTCATGCAGCAACGCTGCCAATGCGCCATCCCCCGCTCCATTAGTGTTCATGATTTTTTCCGGCCCGCCCATGTACGGCGCAATGTGCGAATATACACGCAGCGGATTCTGGCAATCCTTGTGGCGCATGGCGCGGCTAAACTCATACTGGTTGAATTCCGCTATAGCGCCCGGCAGCAGCGGATGCTGGGTTTTACGTTTCGCTTCGTCTTCGGTAAAGCCCGCCATATACAAGCCGATTGGCCCGGCGGTGCACAGCACCAGATCTACCCAGTCCAGCGCCTTGTCAGATGCCAACAACGGATCGCTTTCTCCGGTCAACGCTTCGGCTTCATCTTCGTTCATCGCAAGGATAGAGACGTGGTCTTTGAGGAATTGCTGCCACCACTGCGGATTCTCGGCAATGACAAACTTAGTTCCCAGCGTCAGCACCACCGGTACGTTATATTTCTTCGCGTACTCAATGGCTTTCATGGTTGCTTCCGGCATGGGTTCACCCGGCTTGCAACGCACCAGATAAGAGGTGAGAACCAGTGCCGAGGCTCCGGCAATCACATCTTCCGGAATACTTTCAGCCCGCAGCTGGTTCATGTGGCCAGGGCTGATAGCAAAGGTACGTTCCCCGGACTCGCCAATCAGCGTAAAGCAACGACCAATCGGACCATCCACGCCTTGTAGATAGTTAAGATCGGTACGGCTGGAGGTGTTACACAGGTAACGATAGGCATAGCTGCCAATTTCAATATTGCTGCACATGACGCCCAGCAGCACCGAACGGTCGTCCGCGAGCACCGAGTAGTTGTGCATGGTGTTACCAATAGTGCCACCCGCAAACTGATGGGTAATCAGGTTTTTCTGTTTTAGTTCCTGATAAAGCGCTTCGGCTACGTCATCCTCAATCACCAGTGAATGCCCGGCGCTTAATCCATAACGCTCAATAAATTCATCATCCACTTTCGCTTCAATATCGACCAGCGTTTGATCGATACCCACTACCCAGGCGGCGCTGGTTTCGTTTTCTGGCTGGAACTGCTGAAGCAGCGGATCGCGTGCATTTACAGGGAAGTAATGTTTGGATTTACGTTTACCGGGAAATTTCATGGTTGTTTTTACGGGTGGTTAACTGAGCGGCGAATGTTAACACAATCTGACGGGAGCGCGCGAGACGCAGCCAGTTTCAATATCAGCAGGCGGGATCGCATTTTCATGGCAGTGGTTCCTTACAATGACGTAATTTGAAAGGAGTTTTTGTATGAAGCCGGAAAACAAATTACCTGTTCTGGACCTTATTTCTGCTGAAATGAAGACCGTTGTGAATACTCTTCAGCCGGATTTACCGCCCTGGCCCGCAACGGGAACGATTGCTGAGCAACGACAGTATTACACGCTTGAGCGCCGATTCTGGAATGCGGGCGCTCCAGAAATGGCAACCAGAGCTTACATGGTTCCAACAAAATATGGGCAGGTGGAAACACGTCTCTTTTGTCCGCAGCCAGATAGCCCGGCGACGCTATTTTATTTGCATGGAGGCGGTTTTATTCTCGGCAATCTCGATACCCACGATCGCATCATGCGCCTGCTGGCAAGCTACAGCCAATGTACGGTGATTGGTATTGATTACACCCTTTCACCTGAAGCGCGTTTTCCGCAAGCGATAGAGGAAATTGTGGCTGCTTGTTGTTATTTCCACCAGCAGGCGGAGGATTATCAAATCAATATGTCCCGCATTGGCTTTGCCGGTGATTCCGCAGGTGCCATGCTGGCGCTCGCCAGTGCGTTGTGGTTGCGTGATAAACAGATCGATTGCGGTAAAATTGCGGGTGTTTTGCTGTGGTATGGGCTTTACGGATTACGGGATTCCGTGACTCGTCGTCTGTTGGGCGGTGTCTGGGATGGCTTAACGCAACAGGATTTGCAGATGTATGAAGAGGCGTATTTAAGCAACGACGCGGACCGCGAGTCGCCGTATTACTGTCTGTTTAATAATGATCTCACTCGCGAAGTTCCGCCCTGTTTTATTGCCGGGGCGGAGTTCGATCCGCTGCTGGATGACAGCCGTCTGCTTTACCAGACGTTAGCGGCGCATCAGCAGCCCTGTGAGTTCAAACTCTACCCAGGCACGCTGCACGCCTTTTTGCATTATTCACGGATGATGAAAACCGCCGACGAGGCTCTTCGCGACGGCGCTCAGTTCTTTACCGCTCAGCTTTAGCGATACGCGGCAACAAGATTAGCCATCATTTCAATATGTTCCGGCGTGGCATTAAGCGCCGGAATATATTCATATTTTTTCCCGCCGGCACCGAGGAAGACCTCACGGTTTTGCTCGGCAATCTCTTCCAGCGTCTCCAGACAATCCGCAGCAAAGCCCGGGCACATCACCTGTATATGACCTACGCCTTTTTCTCCGAGCATTTTCAGCGTTTCGTCGGTATAAGGCATCAGCCAGGGTTCCCGGCCAAAGCGCGACTGAAAGGTCATCATCACTTTTTCCGGTGCCATCCCCAGTGCGGAAGCCAGTTCGCGAGTCGTTGTGCGGCAACGTTGCGGGTAATCATCGCCTTCATCTGCATAACGCTGGGGAATGCCATGATAAGAGAGCAGCAGCAGATCCGGTTCGCCATGTTTGGCAAAAGAAGCGCGTACGCTGTTCGCCAGTGCATTAATGTAATCGTGGTTATCGGCGTAATCACGAATAAACGATATCCCCGGAATGCTACGTTTGCGCGCCAGAATGCGTGCCAGTTCATCCCATACCGCACCGACCGTAGAACAGGAGAATTGCGG
>OGIT01000701.1_pt1 | contig 12147 bp, 10 predicted proteins | sample 1571881 | NCBI WGS metagenome assembly OGIT01 (sample SAMEA2582101, study PRJEB24529) | metagenome | biome: Human gut stool | place: China | collected 2011 | reverse complement strand
GTCTCCTGCCACATTATACACGCCGGCCGGTACTTTGGCAAGCAGAAGCCCTGTCAGGGCCCTGGCCGCATCCCTCACATGAAGGAAATTCCACTGCTGGGTACATGCCCCAAGCTCCATCCTGCCTCCTTTAAGAAAGGTATTGAGGCAGGTGGACACCAGGGACCATGGATGGTCTCCGGGACCGTAAACGCTGAATATCCTGGCATGGATATAATCAATCCCCAGGGCCTTTGCCTCTTCCCCTGCCCTGCGGCATACCTCCAGCTTGTCCTTTCCGTATTCAGAGACAGGACGGCACAAAATCTCCTCGCCCATAACGCCGTCCGCAATGCCGTACTCGGCTTGGGAGCCGCAAAAAAGAAACCTGGCGCACCCCAGACGGGCTGCCGTGTGAAGGGAATCCAGGGCATACCCGATGTTGCGGGCCTGGACATGAGGGTCCTGGCGGTTGGCACTGCCGGCCCCCTCCCATCCCAGATGAAGCCACAGGTCTGCCTTTGTTTTGGAGTCAGAACGGGATTTTAAAACCGGACAGTGGACCAGTTCCGGGCAGGCATCCAGCTTACCGATGTCCTTTAGGGCAAAGGGAAGGACGGTAAGGCGCCCCCCTTCTTTTCCGGCTTCTTTTCCAGCTTCTTTTCCGGCCTTATTGCCTGTCTCTTCCCCAGTCTCTTCTCCTGTCTTTTCCCCGGCTTCCGCTCCGGTCCGTTCAAGCCGGCCGCGCCCCGGAGAGTCCGGCCTTACCACGGCAAATACATGATGGCCTCCGGCCAGCAGCTCTTTTGTAACAGCCTTTCCGATAAAACTGGTAGCTCCTGTTACGATTACACGCATAACATATACTCCTTCTTATCCCGGATCTCCCGCGGCAGGCCTGTCCTTTGGTCTGCTGGCAGGTCTATCCCTTGATCCTGGGAATAATCATATTTTCATCCATCTCCTCATCCGGCAGGAAGGGCGACAGGTCCTCCAGGGGCGGCGACACCATGGTGCCGTCCGGCAGTCTCTTGGCGGATGACTTGGGTTCAAAGTTCTGGTCCATGGACACGAATACCTCGCAGATAGCAGGACCCTCTGCCGCCAGGGTTTTCTCCACAGCCTTCCCCAGCTCGCTGTTGTGCCTTGCTGACACGTAGGGGTAGCCGTAGGCCGCCGCCAGCTTATCCAGAGCCGGGAAGCTCAAATCCCCGCTGTCCACGCCGATTCCAATCAGCGGCTCCCCAAAGAAATTCTTCTGGGTCTGGCGGATGGAATGGTATCCCCCGTTGTTAATCACAAATATCTTAATCCCCATTCTGTGGTGGATGATGGTCTGCAGCTCCTGAAGATTCATCTGCATGCTTCCGTCCCCAGTCACCAGGATCAGGTCCTCTCCGCTTCTGTCCCCGCCCTGGCTGTAGCAGCCCTTATCCCTGGAAGCAGTCCAGGCGCCTATGGCTGCCGGCAGGTCATATCCCATGGAGGCAATGGCGGAATTGGTTATGAAACGCTGGCCCTTTTTTATGATATAGGCGTGTCCCCCCACCACACAGGCGGAGCCATTGCCCACCACCGTCACCTGCCCCTCTCTCAGGCGGCTGCTGACAGCATGGATAAACGCGTACACATTGGCCGGTTCCTCATCCGTATGGGCAAAATGCTTGGGCAGTATAACAGGATATTTCTCCTTCCACATGGCGCAGGTTCTGCTCCATGTCATATCCCTGAGGCCCTTTCCTCCGTCAAACACCTGTCTGCTGCCTGGACGGCTGACGCTCTCAGGGAGATTTCCCTCTTCCTCTGCCAAAACGCGGTCCAGAACCAGGTCCAGCTGTTCCAGAAGATCCTTTGCATCGGCATGGACCCGCATGTCGCTGTGGACTGACGGCTTCTTCAGCTCTTCCTCATCTATATCATTGACAATCACATAAGCCTCCCTGGCCCATGTCTCAAAGTTATATCCCACCTGCCGGATGCTCAGACGGCTTCCAATGGAGAGCACCAGATCGCTGTTTTGAATGGCAAAATTCCCAGGCCTGTCCCCCATATTGCCTGCACGGCCCACGTACAGGGGGTGGGTGTCATACATGATATCTTCGCTGTCCCAGCCCGTAATCACGGGAACGCCCAGCTTTTCGGCCACATCCATGAACAAATCATGGGCTCCCGCTATGCGGATTCCGTTGCCCGCATTGATGACAGGGCGCTTTGCAGCCCTTATCTTATCTATAATAGTCCGGGCGGCTGAAACATCCACCTTTCCCGGCAGTACCTGGCGGTGTTCTCCCTTTCCCGCCTCGTCCTCCGGTATCCCGTGTCCCCCGTCCTTTCCGGCCCAGCCGTTTCCTCCGGCCTCGTAGTCAGCCGCGTCAAAGCCAGGAAGCTCCTCTGTCTCCACAAAGGCGCCCTGTACATTCAGGGGAATATCCAGCCAGCAGGGGCCCGGACGCCCGGACCGGGCCAGGTAAAGGGCCTTCTCCAGACAGTACCTGATCCTCATGGGATCAATGACCATCTCCGAATACTTTGTCATACAGTCAATGGCTTTACAGATATCAAACTCCTGGTCGCCCATGGCGCGGATGCCCACACCGGACCACCTGGCCGTTGTATCATAGCGCACCTGCCCCGACAGTACCAGCATGGGAATGGAATCCAGCCATCCCCCCACCACACCGGTAATTGCATTGGTTCCTCCCGGACCGGTGGTGACGCACAGCGCCGCGATGCGGTTGTGAATCCTGGCGTAAGCCTCAGCAGCCATGGCGCATGCCTGCTCATGGTGGTTATAGATACAGTGAAGCCCCTCCTGGTGCCCCAGGCCGTCGTCCAGATGCATGGCGCCTCCCCCTGTCACCATGAAAGCCTGGCTGATTCCCTCCTCCACCAGCTTGCCTGCTATATAATTGGAAATCTTCATTTTCATAAATTAAGGTCCCCCTTCCGGTCTATCAACTATGGAGAGTATAGCATAAAACGCCTTAAAATAATACTATATTTTCTCTTACAATGACCGCCGGAGCGGCTTTAGGGGCCCCCCTCCAGTGCCTTCCATAACTTCCAGCAACCATCACTATCATTACACATTCATGTCCGTTATAATAAACCACGTAATGCAACACCGGATTTTCGGCCACAGACAAACACACATATCAAAAAGGAGAGATTCATTATTATGAAAAAACAGATCAAAGTTCTGGCTGTATTATCCACTGCCATGTTCATGGCAGCAGTAACCCCTAACTTCATCGGCACCGCTTCCACTGCTTACGCAAAAACCGTGGGCTGGACAGAGGAAAACGGAAACTGGTATTACTATGATTCTTACGGCGAGGCAATCACCGATACCTGGAAGAAGAATGGCGATGACTGGTACTACCTGGATTCAGACGGAATCCGCGCCGCTGACAGACAGATTGATGAGTATTACGTAGGAGAAGACGGAAAACGCGTGAGCATGAAGTGGGTTTCCGTGGAAAATGAAGATTTCTGGGATGAGGACGATGCTCCTGAATTCCTGTACTACTATTATGGAAGGGACGGCAAGGCCCTGACCTCCAGATGGGCTTCCATCAATGGAAGCTGGTATTATTTCAACGAGGACGGTATCATGCAGACCGGCTCCATCACCGTAGATGGTTACAACTACTATCTCGGCGAGGACGGAAGCAGAAAAACCGGCTGGATTCTTCTGGCAGATGAAACCGATGATCCGGAATACGTTGAATCATGGTACTACTTCGACAATACGGGCAAGCGTATTGAAAATGAGGTTGACAAAAAGATTGAAGGCCAGTACTACACCTTCGTGGACGGCCGCATGCAGACAGGCTGGTACAAGCTTCCTGTCCAGGCAGCAGCAGAGTCCGGCGAAGCCCAGACAGCTACCCCTTCCGAGGCAGCTCCTGTGTCTGAGCAGACCGCTGCCGGCTATCAGTACTACGATGAGGATGGAAAGCGCGCTTCCGGATGGAGAACCATCGAAGGCATAGAAGGACTCAGCGAAGAAGCCGAGCTTTACCGCTTCTATTTCAAGAACGGCAAGCCCTACCATGCAGAAAAGGGTCTTGAACTGTTCACCATTGAATCCAGAAAATACGCTTTTAACACAAAGGGCGAAATGCAGACCGGCAAGAAGGTGGTAAACCTGGAGGACGGCAACGTGGCTAACTTCTACTTTGATGAAGAGGGCGTCATGAAGACCGGCAAGCAGGTCATCTTCGATGAGGACTTAGGCGAGACCCAGAACTGGTATTTCCACACCGACGGCTCCAGAAAGGGCCAGGGCTTCCACGGCATCAAGGACAATGTGCTGTATGTATACGGACTGCGTCAGGAAGCTGACAAGGACCTGCGCTTTGCACCTGTAGAGTTAAACGGCAATCAGTATCTTGTAAACAGCAACGGCGCCGTACAGAAGGCCACCTCTTCCTCCAAATCAAACGCCATGCCTGAGCTTGGCAACGGCTACAAGGATTTCAAGGACGAGAACGACAAGGTATGGACCGTAAACACAGAAGGTGTCATCCAGACTCAGAACACCGCCCAGTAACAGACACACAGCAACCATAAGGCCGCCCCTGCATCCGTTCATTTAACCGGCGGCCCACGGCAGACTAACCAATTAGTCTGCCGTTTTTTTGTCCAATCTGACGAATTTACAAAAATCGCGGAAAAAAGTGGTATATTTTGCGATTTGAAACGCTATATATATTAATAAGTATTAATCAGGAGAGGACATTATGAGAGAACTTGCTGTTTTTTATTGCCCCAAATGCGGACACTATGCCTATTATCAGACATCCCGTCATCCCCAGTGCCCCAAATGCGGCACCCAGGAAGCCATGCACATGGTCAGGATGCATTACACTGAATTCATGCGGATGTCCTGCGATGAGCGTGACGAATTTCTCTCCAGGGAAATCCTGAAGACCAATCCGTCCCTTATCACCCGTCTGACCGAACCCCATAAGCGCTACAACAGCCGGGAAATCATTGCTGAAATGAACAATGTAATCATGAACCTGGATACAGAAAACAAAATTCTCAGCGATACGGTAAAATGGATGCACGATACCATATGGGAACTGATGCATGAGAAACGGGAATCCGGCCAGGGCAATGGGCCGGCACCCATGGACTGCGGAGGTTGCCGGGACTGCGGGAACTGCATGGACCGGGAACCATCGGAGGAATGCATGGAGGTAACAGCGCACACCGGACAAACAGAGGCAGCATACAGTGAGGCCGCGGCCGCCGATATGTCACAGACCGAAGAGGCAGAAAAGGGATACAAAAGATAGCTGGCTGCAGCTCCGGGAAATCCAAATCTGAAAACCAAATCTGAAAAACATATAAATTTCCAATTTTATATATCTTTTGTGCAAATAGTGCGTTATAATAGTACATATAAGAAATGTTTTGTGCATATTTGCATTTTTAAGGTTGGAAAGGAGTGGAACTATGAGCCATAAGATTATCACGATAGCCCGTCAGTTCGGCAGCGGAGGCCACGAAGTCGCCCAAAGGCTGTCAGACCAGCTGGGTATTCCTCTCTATGACCGGAATCTGGTGGAGATGGCCGCTGAAAGGATGGGACATTCTCCTGTAAGCATTGAAAAGGCAGACGAGTCCGCACTGTCCTCCTTCCTGGCCGGCTATCAGATTCCCAAGGAGCCTAATTCCGTAACCGGATATGGATTATCCCTGAATGACAGCACTTATGTCACCCAGACCATTATTATAGAGGCACTGGCCCAGAAGGGCCCCTGTGTCATCGTAGGCCGCTGCGGTGATTATGTGCTCCGCAGCCACCCCGACCTGATTGACGTATTTATCTGCGCGGATATGGAAGACCGGGTGCGCCGGATTATGGATCGCTACAGTTTTTCAGAGAGAGATGCTGTCAACGCCATCAAGTCCACGGATCGCCGCCGCAAAAACTATTACGAAAACTACACCAAACGCAAATGGGGCAGCATTGAGTCCCACCAGATGCTGCTTAACATCAGCAAGCTTGGCATGGACAAGACCGTAAGAATCATTAAGGGAATCTACGAAACCCCATAGGCCTGTTTCCAACGGTCCATAAAAGGCAGGCGTCTGAAGGAAAAACCTTCTGGCGCCTGCCTTGTTTTTGTGCATCTGCTTTTTTCCTGCTTTTATTCTCCGGACGTATCTCCCCGTCCCATTCCCGTCTTGGAAATATACCCCTCATACTGCCTCAGCGCATTCTCCTTAAAAGGAGCGCTGACCGTAAACTCCGAACCGTCAAACAGGGTCACCATACGCACACTGAAGGTGGCCACATACCTGAGATTTACGGCATAGGACTTATGCAGCCGTATGAAACCAGCCTGCTCCATGTTAATTTTGGAAAACAAATTTTCTAAGGTGGAATAGCAATGATATGTATGGCCGGCAGTCACAATCTTTACCCGCCGGTTATCACCTTCAAAATAGAGGATGTCTTTTAAAGGTATTCTGTATACGGTCCGGCTTGATTTGAATTCAAAGATTCCGGCATCACCCTCTATCTTTTCGCAAGCTTTATAAAATATATTCTGGAAATCCTCTGGCCTGATTGGCTTTTTTATAAAATGAAAGGGCTGGAACTGGAACAAATCCAGCGCGTATTCATCCCCGTAAGCCGACATATAGACAATCATGCTCGTATCATTGCCCAGCTCTTCCCGAATGAACCTGCCCAGTTCAATCCCGTTCCTGTCCCTCATCACAATGTCCAGAAAAATCAAATCATAATGCCGTTCCTTGAGTGCTTCCTCAAATTCCTTACCGGTGTTGAATATCTCAACCTCCAGCCTGCGCCCCTCTTTCCATCGCCTGATATAGTCCTCCAGCTGGCTGCACACCTGAAAGTCATCATCACATATTGCTATCTGTATCATGCACCTGTCCCCGTACCGCAATTTTAATCTTTAGTATTTTACACCCCCCTGGTATTATTAATCCTAAAATGTTGAAAAAAGACGATTACACGTAGAAATTTGTCAAAAAATCACCCTCCCAGGGTAATATCCTGGGCCGCGTACCACTTAAGGGCATCTTCCACATGTTCCCTCTTAAAGTCAGGCCAGTAATCATCCACCACATAAAAATCCGAATACACGGACTGCACCGGCAAAAAGCCTGACAGACGCCGTCTTCCGCCCCACCGTATAATCAGGTCGATTCTGGAAACCTCAGCTGTTTTAAGTCCCGGCCCTATAGTCCCATTCTTATAGCCCAAATCCCACTCCCAGCTGTAGTTTACCAGGAAGTTAATCTTCATCCCGCCTTTTCCAAAATCATGCCTGGCGGTAAAGGGAAGAAGCTCATGGGGAAACATGGGGGATTTTGTATTTCCCAGCACAAGCAGGCTGGCATCTTCCTTTGCCAGCTCCTCAACCGCCGCCACACAGGCCCTGGTAAATGCCTGCCTCTGGGCGGAAGGACGCTTTGTGTTATCTGTGGTAAAACCGTAAAAGGACATTTCCCCAATCCCCAGCTCCCGGCACATGCGGTACAGGGACATTCCGGGTGAAATCCCGTGCCCGTATCCCTCTGATTTATCCATTCCCTGGCCTTTGGCCCATCTCCGGTTTCCATCCGGGATGATCCCGATGTGTTTTGGCAGCCTCATACCATCTCCTCCGTTCCTGCTTATATATGGAAAGTATGGTCTTAAATGGAAAATCTATACAAAAGGCCCCAACCGTGTGTCACTCCTCCATAATTTTCCTGGGTTTATCCGTAATCAGATTATCCGCCCCTGCTTTCCTGCATTTGTCAACAGAGTAGGCATCATTAACAGTCCAGGCTATCACTTCCTTGCCCAGGGAATGAATACGGCTCACAGTCTCAGGATTAATGAGGTCTATGCTCAGCACAAAATTGTCGGCGCTGGTAAATGACTCCGGCTGTTCTATGGCCTTGGATGAGATAAAGCCAGTCTCCAGGGCCGGGTCCAGCTGCTTTACCGCCTGAAGGGAATGATAGTCAAATGAAGTGATCATGCACTGTTCTGCCATGCCCTTGGCCTGAATCAGCCCTACCAGGCGCGCAATAAAGTCCTGGGTCTGGTGGTCATTGACCTTTACCTCTATATTCAGCTTTATTTTATCCTTGCAGTAATCCAATACCTCCTCCAGCGTGGGTATCCTGGTATCCTTGAAAAACGGACCCCAATGGCTGGCGGTATTGATTTGGCTCAGTTCCTCATAGCTCATATCCCATATCTTATCCGGCTTTCCTGTCATCCTCATCAAATCCGAATCGTGAAAAATTACCAGGACCCCGTCTTTTGTCTGCGTCACATCCAGTTCAATCCAGTCAGCCCCATTTTCCACTGCGGCTTTAAAAGCCGGCATGGTATTTTCCGGCGCCTGGGTGTTGTCCCCCCTGTGGGCGGTGATTTCCACCTTGTCTCTCCATCCCTCCCCAGTCCGGTCCTTTGCCAGGACCCGGACCGGCATCATGGATACAATCAGCACAGCGCCTAAAAGGGCTGCTGCCATGTTTTTTTTCCGTATTATATTACCACTCCTTACTATATTAACACGCCTTACTATATTAACATTCCGTACTATATCAACCTTCCGCATCATATCAAAGCTCCATCTGTATTCATTTTCAAATGCTGTCTATTCCGGTTCCCCATCCTCCGAAACGTCAAATGCAAGGCGCATCTGGCCGTCGCCGGCAGGACAGACAACTGATTTCATCTCACGCACCGTAATCCGTTCCTCCCCGGTGAGCCGGCCGCACATAAGAGGAGAGTCCGGGTCATGTAACCTGCGTTTTACCTCCACCTGATCCGGGCTGAAATTCGCATAACAATATCTGCAGAGATGGGGACAGGTGTTGTAAGCGCCGATATCCACGCTCTTGACACAGCCGCATTCCTCCCTCTGGGTACTGTCCTTTTTTACATCCAGGGGACGGCCCAGCAATCCGGCAATCAGCTGGTCATCAATACATTTTCCCTTCTGTATATGGAAACCGGACAAATCCGCTGCCTCCGAACATGTCCGGACGGTCATGCCATGCCGTTCTGCCTCCGGACCCATAAAGGTTGCCAGGGATACCATGTCCTCCCCTGTCATTGCCCGGGTCTGAATCCGCTCCATCCGTCCTTTTATCTTCCGGTACATATCCAGGAAACTGATGACGCAGGTATGGGTATATCCCTCCAGGCTGCCGCACAGCCGTGAAAACCACTGGAAATGGTACTCCATGGTATAGGACGGACTGAGAAGCACCGGATCATACCTCCATATGACACGCTCAGGTCCCAGCCTGGCCGACAGCTCCCGGAAGGTTTTTACCAGCTCATTCTTATGGGGAAGCCCGGGTTCCACATCCGCCCCATAGGGTGTCAGGGTGAACTGGAAATAATAGGGATATCCCAGCCGGTCCAAAACAGAAAGCCTCTCCATCATAGGCCCCGGGTCCTTTGTCCAGAACACAAAGCAGTCCACGGTGTCCTGGTTCAGAAGAATCTTGCTGACCTGCCCGGGATTCATGGGGTTCCTTACATACAGGTACCCTTCCTCCAGCCGTTTGAAAAACCAGTCCGAATAAAACGCAGGAATGTCTGTCCTTCTGCTGGCACTGATGATCATGGCGGCTCCTCCCTTCTTTGGCTTACACGGCAATCTGTGTAGTCTAATATAACATATGGGGTGGATGGAAGCAATCTGTGAGGGAATTAAAATCCTTATATTTGCAGTGAGATATCATAAAATCCATCCGGCGGGGCGGAATTTTATTCCCCCGGCCGGATGGATTCAGCTATTTTCACCCGTATTATCTTATCTGCTTATTTTATCTCCCCGCTCTGCTCCTTGGCCCAGTGGTCCACTATGATACTTGGAGCGTACACAAACATCATATGCAGTTCCTCTTCACCTGTGTTATACAGAGCATGTTTTAAATTACCTGGAATAAAGATACAGTCCCCTTCCTTTACCGGCTGTTTCTCACCGTCCACCTCCATCTCCCCATGTCCCTTAATAATCGTGTAGGACTCCACCGTCTCGTGGTCATGTTCCGGTATACCGCCGCCTTTATACACCACCACATAGCCCTGGCAGAACTTGCTGCCCTCCATGGCGCCATTCTGGCCCAGTATTACCCTGGTGCGCCGGCCGGCCGGAAATTCGGTTCCCTCTATATCCCATATATTTACTTTTTCCATTTCGTTCCTCCAGATTGTCCGGAATGTGTCTGAGCATCCCGTTCAGACACACTCCGGGAAATCAGATTCTTCACAGACTCCCGTTCAATCAGCCTGCCTTTAAAATAAGTCTGGCTCTTGTGTGCGCAGGTCTGCGTCTTTATCTGCTCCATCAGCTGTTCAAATATGATTCCTGCCGTATCTGCCAGGGAATGACGCAGCGTGGTCAGGGGAGGATCCAGATATTTCACCTGAGGGATGTCATCAAACCCCACTACGGATATATCATCCGGTATCCTTAATCCGCTTTTGGTAATACCCCTGTATACGCCGTAAGCCATAAAATCATTGAACATGAATACGCCTGTGGGACGTTCCTCATGGCGCATCAATTCAAGGGTTTTATAATAGGCGTCGTCCTCGGATTCCACATCGCGGACAATATACTTTTCGTAGTCCTCTATTCCGCACTCCCCAAGGGCTTCCAGTGCTCCTGCCAGACGTTCCCGGTTATATTGGCGGTCTTTATCATTAATATAAAGGGCAATCTTCCGGTGTCCGTTGTCTGTCAGGCACTTCACTGCCTGGTAAGCCGCGTCGGCATTGTCAATATTAATACAGGGGGCATCCACATCAAAGGTACGGTTTACAATCACCATGGGAATCTCCCCTATGTATGGTTTCACATGTTCTACATCCTCTGTGGATGCAATATACAGTATGCCGTCTACAAACAGATATTTAAGGGTTTTAAAATACTCCTTCTCCTTTTTCACATCTCCCAGTGCATCACACAGAATCAGGGAATATCCTGCCTTTGTAGCGCATGCCTCCATATATTTTACAACCTCCGGATAATATGGATTCATGATATCCGGTATGATAAGGCCGATCAGCTTGCTGCCGCCTTTTTTCAGGCTCCTGGCAGCCAGGTTGGGCTTATAATTCAAATCACTGACCGCCTTCATCACTTTCTCTTTTGTCTCTGGCTCTACAAATGCCACGCCTGACAGTGCTCTGGATACTGTGCTGGGAGAAACCCCTGCATATTTTGCAACATCACGAATTCCTACCATTGGTATTCTCCTTTAACCGTCTTTTACCTTATAATACCATCTTCACGGTAATCTTTCCAGACATTTTCAAACCAGATTTCCTCGTCGGGAAGGGGTCTTACCGGCCTCCAGGATACGCGGCATTCTTTTCTATCCGCCTCATAACAAATCTCCTGCAGTACGGTTGTGTCCGTCTCCTCCGTCCTGTTCCTGAACCGCTCATCCAAATGCGGGTTAGGTACCTGCCCCCCGGCATTATATACCAGATAGGATCCTCTGCTGATGCCCACTCTGGCGTCATAATCCCTCAGGGCCTCTAAATATACAAACTGGCTTATAAGAAGATGCTTCAGTTTATACAAATCCTTAAGTACCTCCGGCCCCTTAATCATAACCTTCTGCTCCAGCTGTTCCCTCTGTCTCAGGTTTTCCTCAAGCGCTGTCCGTATCCCTTCCTCTGAGCGGATACATGCACCATATTTGGTCATCCTGATTCCCAGCAGCCTTCGCTGGCCGGCCACATCCGTCATACAGCCTTCAGATCCGCGCAGGACGCGTTCTCCAAAGGCAGTCTCCTCTTCCACCTCCTTCATATGTCTGCTGAGGAACTGCTCCCTGGAGCAGGGTTCTCCCCCATACCGCTTCACAATATACTGGCTGGCGCGTATGGCGCCGACCTGCCCCGCATTCAGCGCGCTTCCTCCGGGACGGTATATGCCATGGGAACCATTAACCTCACCGACCGCAAAAAGATGCCGGATATTGCTCTCCCACCACTGGTTTCCTCCAATTCCCCCGTTGTTATGCTGGGCGCACACAGCTATCTCCAGATACTCCCCGGACAAATCAATGTGATGGCTGCTGTAAACTTCAATGGCCGACGGATTCATATGTTTCAGCCGCTCATAGGGTGTATCCAAAAGAGCCCTGGAA
>OGIT01000698.1_pt1 | contig 12180 bp, 15 predicted proteins | sample 1571881 | NCBI WGS metagenome assembly OGIT01 (sample SAMEA2582101, study PRJEB24529) | metagenome | biome: Human gut stool | place: China | collected 2011 | reverse complement strand
CGGCAGGACTGGTAGACGAAGGTCAGGACGATGGCCGTGACCAGCCAGCTGGCCGGGTAGGCCGCCATGAGGACTAGGAAGTCGCGGTGAGCGGCAAATACGGTGTACAGCCAGGTGATGCGGACGCCGCAGATACCGACCAGGACGACGACAGCCGGCGGCAGGGAATAGCCATAGCCGCGCAGGGATCCGGAGATGATGTCGATGATGCCATTGAGGTAGAACGTCCCGGCGACGTAAAAGAGGCGCTTCGTCCCCAAGGCAACGACGTTCGGGTCGCCGTTGAACAGGCGGATGAGTTCCGGCGAAAAGAAGAGGACAGGTACGGTGACGACCAGGAGGAACGCCGCTTCGACGCCAAAGGCGACTTTGGTGATGCGGAAGCAGCGGCGCAGGTTGCGGGCGCCGTAGTTCTGGCCGACGAAGGTCGTCGTCGCCTGGCTGAAGCCGTTGACGAAGCAGTAGATATTGCCTTCGATGATGAAAGCCGCTGCTGACGCCGCCATGGCCTCCGTCCCCAGGCTGTTCAGGGCCAACTGGATGAGGACGTTGGACAAGGCAAAGACCATGCCCTGGATGCCGGCAGGCAGGCCGATGTGAATGATGTGATGCAGTTCTTCCCGGGAAAAGCGCAGGTGGTGGCGTTCCAGGCGGATGCGGTCCGTCGTCCGGCACAGCAGGACCAGGAGGATGAGCGAATTGATGGCAAAGGCCACAACCGTCGCCCAGACGACGCCGGCCAGGCCGAAATCAAAGACCAGGACCGACAGCAGGTCGAGGACGATATTGATGAGATTGGCTGCGACCAGGCTGTACAGCGGCGTCCTGCCATCGCCACAGCTGCGGAAGATGGCCGCCTCGAAGTTATACAGCGACAAAAACGGCAGGCCCAGCAGGAAGATGCGCAGATACTGTTCGGCCATATCGTAGACGTCTGGCGGCACTTCCAGGACCCAGAAGGCCGGATAGACGATAAGTTCGCCGACGACAGTCAACATCAGGCCCAAGCCGAAGGACATCAAAATAGCCGTCTGGACCGTCCGTTCCACCTTGTCGTCGCGACGGGCACCGAGATACTGGGCAATGGTGACGTTGGCCCCCAGGGAAATCCCCATGAGCAGCGTCACCCGAAGGCCGATGACAGGCATATTGTTGCCGACAGCAGCCATGGCGCTCTTGCCGACAAAACGTCCCAAAATAAAGACGTCGGCACTGTTGAAGAGCTGTTCAAATAAGCCCATGAGGCCGATCGGCATGGCAAAAAAGAACAACTTGTCGGCAATAGAGCCGTGCAGCATATCCATGCCGCGGCGGCCCTTATTTTGTGTATTTTCCATAATATGATTACCTCTCGTTCTTGTGAAGGATGCTTTCTTCCCTTAGTATAGCATAAAAGGGCTTGCCGCACATGCGACAAGCCCTTTTAAGTGGTTAGTGGCTAGTGGTTAGTGGTTAGCGGATGGCTAAAAATTTGAAATCATCTTCTACAAACTACAAACTCTGTACTACAAACTATAAAGCTAAAGGAATCACGTATGATGGTGGAAGCCTTCATGCAAGAGTCTCCTGCTCAATCGTGGCGGATGAGGAGCTGGATGTTTTCTTTTTTATAGGTCGTATAGATGCTTTTGATGAACTGGTGCTTGAGGACGGCTTCGTCGACGATGTTGCGGATACGCAGGACGACTTTGAAGGAAATGCCGTATTCCCCCATCTGGTCATAGCGGACGAGGGGTTCGAAGCCGGTGACGCCATATTCGCTGTGGTCGAGGATATGCCGGGCCACGCCGAGGGTGACGTCTTCGACACGCTGCAGGTCATTGTCATAGGTAATGGTCAAGGGAATGGAAATGGTACATTCTGCCAAAGGCTGTTCGTAGTTGGTCAGCGTCGCCGTGGCAATGCTCTTGTTGGGGACGATGACCATATTCCCCGTCGCCGTGCGGATTGTCGTATTGCGCCAGTTCATGTCGACGACGCGGCCGGCTTCGCCGCTGGACAGACGGATGTAATCGCCCATGTGGACCTGTTTGGACACGAGGGTCGTAATGCCGGAAAAGAGGTTGGCCAGTGTATCCTGCAAGGCCAGGGCCGATGCCAGGCCGCCGGCGCCGAGCGCTGTCAGGAGCGGTGAAATGGAAATGCCGTAGGAACTGAGGATGAAGAGGATGCCCACCATGTAGACGCCCAGGTCGACGACAGTCGTCAAGATGGACGTCGTCGCCGCCTTATCACCGCTCTTGGATAATTTATCCTTCAGGAAAGACGATACCGTATGGGCGCAGAAGAAAGTTACCGTAATGATGACCACACTGTGATAATGGTAAGACAGGATATTCTGAACGAAATCGGGCAGGTTGAGGATATCCTTAGTCAGCTGGATGCCCATGAGGATGCCCAGCAGGGTCGGCATAAAGCGGAAGATATTGCGCCAGCTGTCGCGCGAAATTTTCGTCACGCGGCTCAGCACTTCGATGACAATCCGGAAGACGCCGTGCAGGATGACAATGCCAATGAAGATGAATAAAAGAAAGGCCAGGAAATGCACGTGCGGCCCGCCATGTTCCAATTCAAAAGAAAAAGTATTCACTATCGAATCCATAAGAAAAGCCTCCCCCGAAGCAATAAATCTAAAATAATAATGATTTATTATACTCCGGAGGAGGTAAAACAACAATATGGCAATGGTTACAGTTCCATGTCATTTACCAAACGGACTCAATGCACACGGAACTGTGCAGCCTATCCATTTCAATATCCCAGCTGCGCTAACCAGGACAGGACACTGTCTTTTGCCTGGACGACATCGTCGCGGGAGACCGTATAGGCATTATTTTCTACATCAGCTCCCGGTTCTGCCTGAGCTACCTTGGCTACCGTACCGGCCAGGCCGCTGCCGCCATGGGTCGAAAAGGGAATGACCTTCTTGCCGTCGAAACGATGGCTGTCCAGGAAGGTATAGACCGGCATGGTGTCAAAATAATTGAAGCCATTTCCTATATAGGCATCTACCATTTTCTGAACAGCTTCCATATCAATGGCTCCGTCTTTTTTAGGGAGCCGCATAAGGCCAAAACCCAGTTTCGGCATATCATTAAAACTCATTTTCCTCCGTATCATCGTTAATTTCCCGGATCATTTTCGCCGGTACACCTCCAACAACGCAGTTGTCCGGGACATCTTTCGTCACCACGGCTCCGGCAGCAATTACTACGTTGTTTCCAATCGTCACGCCCGGCAAAATCGTGCAGTTCCCTCCGATCCACACATCCCTGCCAATGGAAACAGGTTTTGCCTGCCCGATATGCCCCCGCCTTTTTCGCGGAGAAAGCGGGTGGTTGACTGTGGCAATCAGCGTGTTCGGACCGATCATCACATAGTCGCCAATGGTTACCGGGGCAATGTCCAGAATCGTCACATTGTAATTGGCAAGAAAGTTTTCACCAACATGGATGTTCTTTCCGTTGTCACAGCTAAACACCGGAAGAACGGTCGGATGGCTTCCAACAGAGTCAAACAGCTCCCGCACGGCGGCTTCACGGGCTGTATCCTCTGTTACGGGAATCGCATTCAGCTTCGCACAGCCCTCGATGGCGTGCAATTTTCGGGAATTCACACCTTCATCCCAGAAGTCATACTCCATCCCGGCATCCAGTTTTTCAAGTTCGGTCATAGATTTATTCATAGATTTATTTCCTCCCACTATCCAATCAATTTTTCAATCTGGCTTTCGGCCGCCAAGGACAAGAGTACACGCAGGCGTTCCCAGACTCTCTTTTTCGATTCCTGCGGCTCCCGGTTATAAATCCACCTTGCTTTTCACAAACTGTATATTCTGTGCTCCTTTCTACTTCTATAAATCTATCGAGTACCACACCGGCACCGAGCATAAAATATGCCCAGTGCCGGTGATTGCTTTTTACTATTCTCTTGTACTTGCCGATGCCACTTCCTGTGCAGCTTCCTTCTCCAGTACTTTATGTACCATCAATACGGCATCCTTTACCTTCATCCCGCACTGGAATGCCTTCGGCGCGTTTCCGTGAAGGATCTCCCGGCAGCGGATGAAGCCGTATTCCCGTTCATAGATCTCAGCGGCCCGGCGGATGGCTTTGTAGGTTTTACCTTTGCTTTTCCCATCCATGCTGCCGCTGCTGGTGTAGTAGCTGATGACGGCGGCTGCGGCGCAGAATACAGCCTGGGAGCAGGTACAGCCGTTTCCATACGCCTGTCCGGCCAGCTTCAGTTTTTCTTCCATGCCTGTGCCCTCTGTTTACCGGAAAGACTTCTCATAGATTTCCAGGTAATCTTCATCGGACAGCGGCAGCGGGTCGGCGGTAATATCCCCGCCCAGCACCTCGTGGACGCGCTGCGGATACAGTTTGATTTCTTTTAGGGCGATCCCGGCCTCGCTCATCTTCAGGTCGGCGCAGTCGATGGATTCCAGCAGAGCGTCCAGAGCGCGGATAAAGTCTTTGCCGGAACTGGGGTCCTTCACGCCCATCGCCCGCGCCATCTTGATCATCGGCTCTTCGGCGGCCTGACGTTCCGCAAAGAAATCATAGTAGGCGTGGGCGATCATGATCAGCCCTGCGCCATGAACCAGATTATCGTGATAGCTGCCCATAACGTGCTCCATCGTGTGGGCGGAGGTGCAGTTCATGTAATAGCCCGCCAGCGTGTTCGCAATCGCCATATAGTAACGGGCCTCTTTGTTGGCTCCGTCCTTGTAGGCAATGGGCAGATATTTGGCGATCAGTTCGATGGCTTTCAGCGCAAACATCTCTGCCACAACATGCTCGTTCTTATTGATAACGCTTTCCGAAGCATGGAAGAAAGCGTCCATGCCCTGATAGGCCGTAAATTTCGGCGGTACGCTCATCATCAGGTCGGAATCGACAATGGAGAGGGTCGGGAACATGGAGGGGAAGAAGATGCCGGTCTTTTCCTTTGTATCGTCATTGGAGATAACCGCAGCAATGTCTACTTCACTGCCGGTTCCGGCAGAGGTCGTGATCGCCACAATGGGAATGGCGTCAAAGGGAGGGGTCTGCTTGCCGCCCTGGCTGCTGAGGGAATAGTCCCAGATGTCGCCGGGGTTCGCCGCCATCAGCGCAATGCATTTGGCACAGTCCATGACAGAGCCGCCGCCCAGAGCCACCACGAAATCACAACCATTTTCCTTGACTGCCTTTGCGCCATCCATGACGTTCTCGCGAGTAGGGTTCGGGCGGATCTCATCAAACAGAGCGTGTTCCACACCGGCCAGCTCCAGCTCTTTTTCCGTGCGGGCCAGATAGCCATACTTCTTGACCGACTGCCCGTTGGACGTGACGATCAGCGCCTTTTTGCCGGGGAGCTTCTGCTCATGCAGATGGCCGAGCTGACCGGCTCCAAAAAGAACACGGGTTGGCATGTTAAAAATAAAGTCTTTCATCTTGAAAACCTCCATACGATATTTATACTTTGCTTATGTGTTCAGCTTACGTTTCAAGTATAGCGCCCTCCGCTGGCAATTTCGACGCTATATCTTAATGTCTATCGTGGTAAATTCTCATTTCAGCTTCTTTGTTCCCGTGTTATATTACGTAACCAGCCATATCTTTTATAATGGATAATTGCCGCAGGAACCTTTACGACTTCATCCAGATTAACGATCAGAAAGACGGCAACCACAGGGAGATGGAAAACAAATGCCGCAAGGGTACCCTAAGGAATAAGCTAGTCGCTCTTCATTGAAGAACTGGACGTATCGGGCCACGCTCTTGGGGACGTCTGTCTTATCTTCAAGATGGAACTCCACGGAGAGCTCGGTCTTGATCCAGCCATTGATGGACTCCATCGCTGCGTTATCTGTCGGCGTTCCAGCCCGTGACATGATACGCTTGTACATGTCCATTTTCTACCCCCTTAGTGTCCAGTTTTAGTTTACCACTTCAATCGCCGCAAGCCACACGGGACAAGGCTTCGACAAAAAGATAAGGGGGTGCATTTGCACCCCCTAAGGCTTGTCATAAAACCTATTTTAGTTGCCGGTGAAAGTAATCGGCGACAGCCTGCGCCGCTCCCTTGGTATCATGGCTGAACATATGATCTTCTCCGGGAACAAGCTTTAACTCACCGTTAAAATAAATACGCTGATAACGTAAGCTGTAGGTGTACGGCACTATCGTATCTCCCGTCCCGTGAATCATAAAGGCAGGGTCTTGATATTGAGAGGCGGTTTCGTAAATCGGCAGGGTTTGGGCAGTCTTGACATAATCAGCTCCCAGCTTTAAGCCTCCCATAATATCAATGGTAGCAGGGGGGTTTTGCGCATCGTAATGCTTGTCAAAAATCATGCCGCGAATGGCATCCTCTCTGAGTACGGCGGCAGGTGCCATCAGCGCAATGCTTTTGACCTTCTCCGTACCGAGTATCCCTGCCGTCATGCTGGCTACCACGCCCCCTTGAGAATGTCCTGCCAGAGATATATTTTTTACTTCCGGCAAACGACTGGCGTAGGCGTATACACACTTTGCATCTTCGATTTCATTCGGTACGGTCATGTCTTGGAAACGGCCTGCGCTTTGACCGTGGCCGTTAAAGTCAAAGCGCAGGGAGGCAATACCGTATTTCTCCAAGTCATCGGCCAGATACTTCAGTAATTCGCCCTCTTTGTTGGCGGTGAAACCGTGCATGATGATAACCAAGGGGTATTCGTCTTTTCCGTCGGGGGTTTGGAGCGTGGCCGCCAGTTTCCCGTGGTCACCGTCAATGGAAATATCCTGGCTCTTGGCTTGAGTGATACAATTCACATTAACCATAAGCCCCACTGCTAACACCATGGAGAGCAGGATTTTTCATACGTTTCATAGTGATTTCCTTTCGTAAAAAAAACAATAGTGAATCATCCACAGGCAAAACCCATATTGTGCTACTTATTTGTAAGCAGCCCGCGACCTACTAAAAGAAAAGGGGGCGTTTGCGCCCCCTTGATCAGGATTTCCCCTACAACATCATCAATGTTTTTCGGCCAAAGCATTTACCAATTCCTCGGCAATCATGTGGTCGGATGCCGGATTCTGTCCCGTGATAAGTTCGCGGTCACGCACAACATGACCACGGTTCAAGGGCGCGTGTTCCACGATGCCACCGGCAATTTGCAGCGCATCGGCGACATAGAAGGGCAAATTCCCTTTCAATACAAACTTCTCAACAGGATATTCCTCGGCATTGGAGTAAATCGTCATACGATAACCGGCATACTGCCAGTTTTTGCTTTTCTCTGCTTGTTCGTCAAAAGTACCGGACACAAGAGCCTTGCGATAACCTGCCGGGTCATCAAGAGCTGCAAGGGAAGCAATCGGGCCGTGGCACAGGAAGGCAGTCGGCTTGCCCTTTTCATGGAAATACCTAAGCACCTTGCCAAAATCCTTGTCCTGCATAAGATCGTTCATCGGTGCATGACCGCCAGGGACATAAACGGCTGCATAATTATCGAGCCCCTCGTCGATAGCATCCTTAATTTTGATAGGATGGAGCATAACGGGGTTGTGTTGTACAAAATCCAATGCCTCGTCAAGAGCGGCTTGGTTGCCATGGAACAGAGCGACATTGTTAGAAACCTGGTCCATGACGGGAATATCGCCCTTGGGCGTAGCCAAAACGACTTCATAGCCCTCCTTGATCAGACGCATGGCAGGCACCGCCAACTCGTCAAGGAAATAGCCCGTCGGGTCAACCTTTCCGTCCTTCAACGTGAGCGTGTTCGTACTGGAGGCTACGAGCAAAACCTTCCCTTTGGATGCTGCCTCGGTGGATGCTGCCTCGGTGGCTAATGTCGGCACCATAAGCATCAAGGCCAACACGAACAATAAAATCTTTTTCATGAGAATCTCCTCCTCGCAAGATTACAACAAATCCATCTTATTCCACAAAATGTTGCCGTTTCCGTCCACATATTCCTCCTCCACTTTGGCGACAAAAAATTCATGCGTACCGGGCATCGTGGATTCTATTTCTTTCTTAAAGCTCTTTTTGGTCTGTCGTACCAATGTTGCGTTGCGTACATTTGCCCCAATCACAAGTTATCTCTGTGTGACTGCCATAGAGTGAAGGCCGCTCGCCCGATATGCCCATATATTAGCACGCCCTTTTTCCTCTGTCGCTAGTGAAATTTAATATGTTCCATGGTAAATCTTAAGATTATGTGGTATGATTGGAGACAATAAAGGGGTGAACCATCATGAACAAACTGCTGACGCTGGCCATAGACAAGTTGGGGCGCGATTGGGCGAACTTGAACTGGGAGTTTCGGGATTTCGAACTAAACGGCGTGAAGGATAAGATGTCCCAATGGCAGGGCGCCCCTGCGGAGGATATTATGGTCGTGGTATTCAAGGAGAAACACATCGAGGAACCATTCCACCGTCAGGACTTCTTCTTTATCGACTACGCCTATCAAATGGATTACAACGCCCTAAGTGCCAAGTTTGACAATCTCATCACGGTACGCGAGGGAGACTGCTACATCGGTCAGCCCTTCAGCGGCTATGCGCTCAGAGGCGACAGCGAGACAAAAGACATCATCATGATTGGAGTCCACATCAAGAAAGACACCTTCTTCCGCGAATATCTGCCGGCACTATCTATGGATGCGAATATGTTTCGTTTTTTTCTCGATCCGCGCACGGATAAGTTTTCCGATGAGTTTATTCACCTGTCCTTTGAAAAGGTTTCACCCGTTCGTAGCCTGTTGGAAATCATGGTGTTGGAGTACGCCGACAAAAAGGAAGATACGCAAAAAATACTAAAGCCCATGGTGCTGTCGTTATTCCTCTATATCGCCAGACAATATCGGCTTCAACAGTTTATGCCCACAGGTGAAGCACTGGAAGACAGAATCGTTCAATACATCAACTCTCATCCCGAATCCGTCACATTAAGGGATATTGCCGAGCATTTTTCTTATCATCCCAATTACATCTCATCTCTCCTCTCCAAAAGGATTGGAAAAAAATTTTCGGAGATTGTCTTGGAAAAGAGAATGGACAGGGCGGCAATCCTTATCAAAGGCACCGACCTGTCCGTGGAAGAAATTTCGAGCATGGTAGGCTATAGCGACACGAGCAATTTTTACAAGGCGTTTCGCGAGTATTACGGAGTATCGCCGAGGGAGTATGCAAAACAGCAGCAGAACATTTGAAAAGTGCGAATGATATATGTCATCACATTCTTGTCCCATCCCGAAACGCTACAGTCATGTCGCCATCCACGCACACCGTCACATAATCCACCATGCAGCCCCACAGTCGCTCATCGAACTCTGCCACTGGCTTCGTCTGCGCTTGGAGCGTCTTGATGAACCCAGCCAGCCTCTCGCTCTTGGCTGACCGCTCGGCGATGGCATCCGTCACCTCGTCGTACCGTACCTTCGCTGCCTCGTACCGCTCCACCAAGCCGTTGTAGCGTTTCTGATACTCCCTTTGGTCTTGGGCGATACGGGCGTTCTCGGCGATGCAGTTCTGCGTCATCTCCACCAGCACCGCCAATTCCTGCCCCAAGGCGGCTTTCTCGGCTTCGAGTGCCGTGGTGTCGCAGAGCGTCTGCCGGACGGGTGGGAAATCCTCTGGACATCGCCAACATGGTATTGTATCTCTGCTCGGATAAGGCCGGTTTTATCACGGGAGAGAATATCTGCATTGACGGCGGCATGACGAAACAGATGATCAACCACAATGACTTTGGGTGGGCACTTAACGAGGAGGGTATTTGATGAGCAATCCAACTTTAGATACAGCGATTGAAAAACTGGGGGAGCAATTTGCAAAACGGAACTGGAGCTATCTTGACGTTCCTGCCGGAAGTCCGATGGAAAAATCCTATGCCTGGCCGGGTCAACCGGAAGAAAATATCATGATTTGTGTACATAAAGGCCCGGATATTCAGGAGATGTTCCACCGCCAGGATTTTTTCTTTTATTCGCTATAATGATAGCTTACAACCGGTAGTGAACTCCCTGTCAAGGCTCTTCAAGAAATTATCTCCGTTTTGACTTGCTGAATCCAATGGTCTACGGCAGAAGCCTTCGTAACCATGTCGCTGCCGCCATTGGAATCGAACTGGATTTCCATAGATGGGCCAAGGGCTGGATAGCTAGCTTAAATGCAAAAGGCTTATATCCAATGTCTAGACATTCATCAATTGCATTGCAAGTTTTTCTCAAACGTCGTATACTAAAGAAAATCTATACCCTAGGAGGAAATCCATGGAAATACGGACACTGCAATACTTCCTGGCCGTCGCCAGGGAACAGAATATGACCGGTGCAGCCAATATGCTGCATATCACACAGCCGACGTTGTCCCGGCAGATGGCCGATCTGGAAAAGGAATTGGGCAAGCAGCTTTTCATCCGGACCAACCGCAGTACACTGCTCACGGAAGAAGGCATCCGCCTGCGCCAGCGGGCCGAGGAAATCGTGTCCCTCGTCCAGCAGACGAAAGCTGAAATCAGCGACGACCAGCCGGAACTGACGGGCTGTATCCACATCGGTGCCGGCGAAACACCAGTCATGCACTTCCTGACCGACACCTTTGCCAAACTGCAGCGGAAACATCCGGGCATTACGTGTGAACTCTTTACGGGTAACGCCGATACGGTCGAAGAGAAACTCTCCCGTGGCCTCATCGACTTCGCCCTCTTCATCGAGCCTTTCAATCCGGAAAAATACGAATTCCTGCGTCTGCCTGAAAGCAACCGGGTCGGCATCATCACCCGCAGCGATACGCCCTGGGCCCGGCTGCCAGCCATCACGGCCGACATCCTGAGCCAGATTCCCCTGCTCGTCTCGTCACGGACTGCTACGGCAACCTTCGATATCCGTCAGTGGTCGCAAGGAAGCGTAACGGCCGAAGACTTGAAGGTCGTCGGAAAATTCGACCTCATCGCCAATGCGGCCCAGCTCATCCGGACGGGCATTACCAGTGCCCTCGGCATCGACGAGCTCTTCCAGCTCCATACGCCGGACCTGGCCTTCGTCCCCCTGGAACCAGCCGTCACCTTCTCGTGTCTCGTGGCCTGGAAAAAATACCAACTCCTGTCACCGACGTGCGAAGCCTTTTTGAAGGGCCTGAAAGAAGAAATCCATTGGCAAGGAAAGGACTGATTCGGATGTTAGATTTACGGGTACTCAATTATTTTCTCACCGTCGCCCGCGAAGAAAGTATCACCCATGCTGCCGAGGCACTGCACCTATCCCAGCCGACGCTGTCGCGGCAGCTGCGCGATATGGAAGAGATGCTGGGAAAAGAACTGATGATCCGCGGCCCCCGGCGCATTACGCTCACCGAAGAAGGCTTATTCCTGAAAAAGCGGGCTGAAGAAATCCTCTCCCTGGCCAGTCATACAGAAGAGGAACTGCGCAGCGACGATACGGAACTGAATGGCAATATCCGCATCGGCTCGGCCGAAGCCGACAGTGTCCGCTTCATCATGCAGACAGCCCATAAGCTGCAAAGCCGCTATAAGAACCTCCATTTCCACGTTACCAGCGGCGATGGTCAAGCCATCATGGAAGCCCTGGACAAAGGCCTCATCGACGTCGCCGTCATCTACGGCCATGTCGATACGGAAAAATATGAGGTCCTGTCCTGCCCATACACTGACCACTGGGGCCTCCTCCTGCAGCGCAGCCATCCGCTGGCAGCCAGGGAAGTAATCCATCCGCAAGACTTATGGACGGAAAACCTCATCCTGTCCCAGCAGGTATTACAAGCCAACAGCCACGGTAACAAATTGCAGACATGGATAAAAAAGCCCTTTGCCGAACTGCACATCCAGGCGACTTACAATCTGGCCTATAATGCGTCCCTCATGGTCCGCGAAGGTCTGGGGTCCTGCATCATGCTGGAAAAAATCATCAACGTACCGCCCCATGACCCGGCGCTCTGCTTCCGCCTCCTGGACCCGTTGTTGGAAGATACCTTGTTCATCGTATGGAAACGATTCCAATTATTTTCCAAAGGGACCCAGCAATTCATCCATCTCCTGAAGGAAGAAGCGGAAAAAATAAGCCCGCCGTAAAACCTCAATGTTCAATGTTTTTGATGAAGTGAGCCGGTACGCCGCCGACGACGGTATATGGCGGGACGTCCCTATTCACGACGGCACCGGCTGCGACGATGGCATAACGGCCGA
>OGIT01000681.1_pt1 | contig 12361 bp, 10 predicted proteins | sample 1571881 | NCBI WGS metagenome assembly OGIT01 (sample SAMEA2582101, study PRJEB24529) | metagenome | biome: Human gut stool | place: China | collected 2011 | reverse complement strand
GAAAACAACCTTTTTTTATAGTTTGGGGTATTAGTATGAATAGTTCTGGATATAACAATCACAACAAGTTGCTTTTTAGCAAAATCATAGTGCTTATAGCAGATTATATTTCTATTGTTTTAGGAACATTAGCAGCTTACTATCTACGGTTAAATTTGCCAATTTTACCGGTCAGCCCACATTTCAAGGTAGATGAAATCTATGTATATGGCATTATACCTTTAGTATTTTTGTCTATATTACTTCTTAATAATACATATTCTGTGGTATCTCCTTATTGGGATACTATGAAAAATCTTTTCCGTAGCATCACTATTGGCGTAGTTGTATCTATTGTGCTCATGTATACAGGACATGTAATTAATGATGTATCTCGTCTATTTGTAGCCTTTGCTTATGTATTTATGTTGCTCTTTATCTTTAGTTCCCGTTTTATTGTAGGTAAGATTCTTTCTAAGGCAGGATACTTAACTATACCAGTTTTATTAGTTGGTGCAGGTAAAACAGCAGAGCTCGTAAAGAAATCCTTAGATCGCATGCCAATTGCTACGTATAAGATTATTGGTTATGTAGATGATAATCCTAAATCCTCTACTATTGCTAAAGAATATCCATGTTTAGGTGCTTTTTCTGATGTAGAAAGAGTTATTAAAGATACAGGTGTACAAACAGTTCTTATTTGTGCACCAGGGTTAGAACCTAAAAAGTTAGTATCTTTGATTAATCGATTGCAATTATTGGTAAAACGAGTAGCCTTTGTGCCTGAATTATTTGGTTTGCCCACAAGTAATATTACGGCTCGGGGCATGATGGAAGAGCAAGCCGTTGTATTGCGCGTACAAAATAACTTGGCTCGCAAGTCTAACCGCATTATGAAACGCATCTTTGATATTGTAGCTACCGTATGTGGGGGCATCTTGATTTTACCTATTCTAGCCATTGTAGCTCTATTGATTTATCTAGATTCTCCAGGGCCAATCGTATTTGGTCATAAGCGTGTTGGCCAAGGTGGGAAAGAGTTCCCATGCTATAAATTCCGCTCCATGGTGCCGAATGCACAAGAGGCATTAGAGGTATATTTGAAAGAAAATCCTGCAGCCCGTGAGGAATGGGAACGAGATTTCAAATTGAAAGATGATCCGCGTGTTACAAGAATTGGTAAATTCCTTCGCAAAACGAGTCTTGATGAATTGCCACAATTGTGGAATGTTCTCGTTGGTGATATGAGCCTTGTAGGTCCACGTCCTATCGTGCGTGATGAAATCGTAAAATACGGTGACTACATCAACGACTTTTATCTTGTGCCACCAGGAATTACCGGTGTATGGCAAGTGAGTGGCCGTAGCGATACTACCTACGAAGAACGTGTTTTGATGGACTCTTGGTATGTTCATAATTGGTCCGTCTGGATTGATATTGTATATCTTTTGAAAACTGTGTTGGCTGTCGTTAAATCGAAAGGGGCCTATTAATTTATTATTTTAATAGTAGGAGGATAAGAAATATGTATATAAACCCATTAATAAAAAATTTAGAACGTAAATATCCTAATAACAATAGAAAAAATATAGTTAGATTAGATATGAATGAAAATCCTGGAGGCTTACCAGCTGATATTGTTGAAGTAATTAAATCCAGAATTACACCAGAATTTCTAGCTACTTATCCTAATAAAATTCCATTAATTGAGTCTTTGTCAAAATATCATAATTTATCTATGGATAATATAGCAATTACAGATGGATCAGAAATGGCTTTGAAATATATTTTTGAAGCATTTGGTAAACCAAACTCTAATTTTATTAGTATTTCGCCTACCTTTGAAATGTATAGTGTATATGCAAAAATGTATGGTTTAAATCATGTAAAAATTGATATAGATAAAAATTTTGAAATAGATTTTGATTCACTTTTAGATAGTATTGATACTAATACTAGTATAGTATCTTTACTAAATCCAAATAATCCAATTGGTAGGCCATATAATAATAATGAATTTATAAAAATTGCAGATAAAACGAAATCTGTAGGTGCTTTATTAATTATAGATGAGGCTTATCATTATTTTTACAAACAAACACAAGCACATTTATTAAATAAATACGATCATATTATAATTTTAAGAACTTTCTCAAAATTATTTTCTATAGCAGCATGTAGAATTGGTTATGCATTAGCATCTAGCGATATTATTACTATGATTAACAATGCACGGCCAACTTTTGATACAAACTCAATTGCATTATTGTTTGCAAATGAGTTGATAAATAATGAAGAATTAATAAGTAAATTAATAAACGATGAGCTACAAGGAAGAGATTACCTTATAAGCTGGTTGAAAGACAATAACTATGAGTATATATATGATGGTGGGAATTTTATAACAATAAAAACCAATCGTGATGCAGAAGTACTCGCGTCCCTTTTATTGAATGAGAAAAATATAGCTATAAAAACTTCTAGTTATGATATTTTAAAGGGTTATATTCGGGTTTCTACTGGCGATATTAAATTCATGAAACTTTTTATTGATGCATTATCTGAATTAGATAATTAGGTTGTGCATCTTATAAGAATAAATAGTTAAGATTTTATTGAGGAGTTTATAATGAAGTTGGTATGTCATGTTCATACTAAATTTTCTCATGATAGTATTTTGCCTTTTTGGCTTTTATATAGCTGTTGTCTTTACCATGGTATTACCCATATAACAATAACAGAACATAATAATATAGATGGTGCTATTGCTTTTAAAAAATATTGTGAAAAAAAAGGAAATAAAGTATATGTGATTTTAGGTGAAGAGATTATGACAACTCACGGTGAGATAATAGGGTTGTTTTTAAATAACAATATAAAAGCGGGTTTATCACCTAAAGAGACTATTTTTGAAATTAAAAAGCAAGGTGGAATTGTGTATATTCCACATCCATACGATGAGAAAAGATATAAAACTGTATTAGATGAATGTTATATACGAGAATTTAAGGACTCTATTGATTGTATAGAGGTTCATAATGGTAGAAATATCGATATTAAATATGATAGAAAACAGAATGAAATAGCAGATAAGTATAATTTACGAAAAGTAATTGGTGGTGATATACATACATGGATTGAAATAGGTAAAGATTATATAGAATCTGATATAAATCCAGAGACGCCAACCAATTTTATCAAGGCTATAGAGCAGTCTCATTTTATTTGTTCACCGGTTGTTCCAATAGCTCATAAGTTTACTGTTATTGATAGATTATTATCATTTATTCAACGGAGAGATTTTAATGGATTATATAGAACTATCGTTGCACGACTTAAAAAAAATAAGCTATGAGTTGGCTAGTATTGTGGATGAAACATATAAACCAGATCTAGTTCTGTTTATTGCAAAAGGCGGATATTTGATTGGTAAACATATAGGGGATAAATTAAATATACCAATTGTTCCTGTATACGCAGAGAGAAAGACTAATTCTATAAAGACAATGATTTCTCCTATACTAAAACTCTTACCTAAATCTGTAAAATTATTATTACGAAAATTAGAGTTAAAATCTGGTGTTCATAGTACGATTAAGGAAAGAAATATATCATTTCCTGATTCATCTATTATTAATATATTAAGTAAATCAAATCACTTATTAATTGTTGATGACTCTATAGATACGGGTGGGTCTATAATTTCTATTCTGAATGAAATTGATAAATTAGGATTATCATTTATTGATATTAGAGTTGCCGTATTAAACCTTTTTGAAGAAGCAAAAGATAAAGTACCAAAGTGTTACTATTTATTTAATGATTCAATTATCATGACACCTATGTCAAATGATTCAAAAGAACATAGTAAATTTATTAATTTATATGCAGAATATTTTAATGAGAATTGGACAAAAAATGAAAGAATTAACTATAGAAGAGTTAAAAGAAGTTGAATTAAATATTCTAAAGGATGTAGCTAAATTTTGTGAAATAAATAAAATTCAGTATTTTTTATGTGGTGGAACTTTATTAGGTGCTATTAGGCATAAGGGATTTATTCCTTGGGATGATGATATTGATATCGCTATGCCAAGAGCAGATTATGAAAGATTTTTTAAGCTTTATAATGGAAGTAATAATAGATATAAAGCTGATTCATTAGAAAATAATAATAATTGGCATATGTCATTTGGAAGAGTTGGTGATATAAATACTGTTTTATATGAACACACATTAAAAGATAAATATAAAAAATATCATGCATTTATTGATATATTTCCTGTAGATGGACTTCCCAATAATACTATTAAGAAAAAATTATTATTATTAACTCAGAAATTTTTGGGTATCTTAGGAAACTCATCAGCTTTTTCATATACACCAAGTAGACACTTTTCAGATTCAAAAGAGAATAATATAGAGTTAAAAAATAAAATTAGAACTTACGTAAAATATATTTTTATAACATTGTGTAAAGGCCTAAATACGCAAAAGATATTTTCTCTTGTAAATAGTATATCTAAAAGATATAAGATAGATAATTCTAATGTTATTGGATTGACAGTTTATGTTTGGAACTGGAAATTTGAAATATTGAATAAATCATCAATTCATTCATATGTTGAATTACCTTTTGAAGATACTTACTTTTTAGGACCAAGAGGCTATGTAGAATATTTAGAGAATACTTTTGGTGATTATATGATACCACCTCCTGAGGAGAGAAGAGTAAGTCATCATAACTTTAATGTGTATTGGAAAGAGTAATAGATTTTGGGGAATTAGAGGGAATGTTATGAAAAAAGTAATAACATATGGAACATATGATTTATTTCATGAGGGACATTACAATCTTTTAAAAAATGCAAAAGCATTAGGTGACTATCTTATTGTAGGGGTTACATCTGACTATTTTGATAAATCTAGAGGCAAATTTAATGTTCGTGATTCTTTAATGACGCGTATTGATAATGTGCGTGCTACAGGTTTTGCAGATGAGATCGTAGTAGAAGAATATTTTGGCCAAAAAATAGATGATATCAAACGATTTAATGTAGATATATTTACTGTTGGATCTGATTGGGAAGGCTATTTTGATTATTTAAATGAGTATTGTAAGGTAGTTTATCTACCAAGAACTCAAGGCATTTCTAGTACTCAAATCAGAAATTCCGAGAATGTTAGATTAGGTATCATTGGTAATGAAGTTATTTTGGATAGATTTTTAGATGAGTCTAAATTTGTTAGTGGTATTGATATTATAGGTGGGTACACAGAGGCAGATGCGGTTGATACTATCTATAAATCATATCAGTTTAATGATTTAGAGCAATTTGATTTATTTGAAAAGTTGTTAGATGAGGTAGATGCAGTATACATTAATATGCCTTTATCTAAACGTAGTACTTATATTGAAAAAGCATTACAAGCCAAAAAGCATGTATTAACAGAATTTCCATTTAGTAGTGATCTTGATGAAACATTACGATTAATGGACTTGGCGAAATCTTCTAAATTAGTGTTGATGGAAGGATTGAAAACAGCGTATAGCCCTGCCTTTAATAAGTTAATTGCCATGGCTCGTAGTGGGAAAATTGGTAAAATCTTTAATGTAGAAGCTAATTTTACACAAGTTTTGGGAAATGATTTGGATAATCAAATTAGAATAGCTGGTGGTAGTATTTTATCTTTAGCGTCCTATCCATTATTAGCGATCTTTAAACTCTTAGGCTTTAATTATAACCGCGTTGATTTTATAAGTCATAAGATTGATGATGTCGATATTTTATCAAAGATTAATTTCCTTTATGATGATGCAATGGCCTCTGCTACTGTAGCAATCAATGCTAAAGCAGAAGGAGATTTAGTTATATCTGGATCTAAAGGATATATTTATGTGCCAGCGCCTTGGTGGAAAACAGAATTTTTTGAATTGCGTTTTGAAGATGTGAACTTGAATCAAAAATACTTTTATAAATTTGAAGGTGAAGGCTTACGTTACGAAATTGTTGAGTTCTTGAAATGTATTAGAGAGGACTCTGAAAGCTTCTTGATGAGTCATCAAGATATGATTGAAGAAGTAAAAGTACTTAATAAATTTAGAGTTAATGATAATGTTATTACTATTTAGTGGAGTTATATATGAGTCCTAATCTTTATCAAGAGGAAAATACTAAAAAAATATATGATAAAGTAGCTTTAATCCTTATTTTTTGTATTATTTTATTTTTAGGTTTTAGTAATGTAGCACATCCTAGATTTATTAATATTATTGGAACAAACTTTGCTGGAATGCTTTCTTGGTATTTCCTTGTTGGGTTAGGTGTATATACATTATTTTTACAATATATAAAAAAGATACCTATAGTAGATAACTCAAAGTATTTTATGATTAGATATCTTGTGATTTATATTGGGGCTATCATTTTATCACTATTTATTGGGTTATATACATATCCATATTTTGATACTAATTATTTTGTTAATACAAGCTCAGAATCTTTTGGATTTATTAATAGTATTTCAAATAAAGTTGGATTGGTAGATAATAATCAGTTGGGCACAACTATTTCTTTTGTTTTTCGTAATCTAAAAAACTCTATATTAACAATAATATATACCTTTGGTGGTTCATATATTATGTATTTATATATAAAGCGTGATTTTGATAAATATTGGAAGTATATTAATCTAGCTGTGATAATATCGAGTCTTATTGTTATTATAGTGACAATTATAGAAATTTTATATTATTATGGAAACTCATATGCAAAGGATTTATTAGTTACGATTACTCCATATTTTCATGTGATTAAGGTTGATGATAGCTGGTGGCCTCCATTATTATGGGATAAACAACAAATAAGAAGTATTTTTTCAGAACCATCTTATATTGGTAACTATATGGCTTTTGTAATACCTTTTATATGGGGAAAGTATTTAGCATCTAATTCAAAAAAATATACAATTTTTTATGGATTTTATAGTCTCAGCTTAGCAGTGATCGTTTTTTTATCACAGGCAAGAACTGCTAATGCTGTGTATTTTGTACTTTTGGCACTACTATTATTTTGGTCTATATTTATCTATAGGCTATTTATAAAAAAAGTTTTATCTATTATTGCATTATCTATTATTGCATTATTTATTTCTATTTCTATTATTAATGGAATGACAGTAGATATTAATAATAGTCATGTTAATAATTTACAGGTAGAAAAATATTTAGATAATAATTTGAACTCTTTAAATAAAAAGAATACACGTAGTAATGGTGCTAGATTTGGTTTAATTAAAGCTAGTCTCCAAGTATCTAAAGACCATATTTTTCTTGGCGTTGGACCTGGATTAAGTACATTATATATGGTTGATGTATTTGAAAAGGAAGATAATGATAATGGAGAAATTAATATGTGGATGGATACTGTAAAATCAAAAGGTATTTTATCTAAAAATATTAATGCAATGAATGATTATTTGACTAGACTTATGGAGCAAGGTATTATTGGCAGTATTATATTTATAATGCCCTTTATTATTGCTTTATATCGATTATTTTGTAATAGACGAAATCTAAATAAAGGTGATCAAATAAAATTCTCTGTGACATTATTAACTTTATTAGGTTGTTTGATATCTAATATTAATGAGTCTTCTACTGTAGTATATTGTACTTGGGTAAGTTTAGCCATAGCATATGCTTTTACTTATAAATTTTCTAAGTTAGATATGTAAAAAAGAAGGGATTAATAAATCTAAAATGAATTATTTTAGTATTATCATTCCTGTATTTAATAATACAAATGAAGAAATAGATCGTTGTTTACAAAGTATATTAAAACAAACATATAATCATTATGAAATTATTATAGTTGATGATGGAAGTAATAAAGAGTGTGCAGCATATTTAGATAATTATAAAAGAAATAATATAAGTATATATCATAAAGCTAATGAAGGTGTATCTAATGCACGTAATTATGGTTTAAAATTTAGTCATGGAAACTATATAACATTTGTAGATATAGATGATATAATCTCTAAAACTATGTTAGAGGAAGCAGATAAAATATTATCTGAAAATAATGTAGATATTTTGTATGGTTTGGTTGAATATGTACATGATATTTCAGCTATTGAATTAAATAGGGATTTACTTAATAATTTTAAACTTTTATCTTTAGAAGATAAAAAGATGCTTCATACACATATGTATCATTTGGGTATGAAGCAATTTTGGAGAAGTAATTCTTATGTTTCTCGTGGTCCAGTTGCTAAAATCTTAAAAAAAAGTGTTATGGACAATAATCTTTTTAATGCTTCTCTTATTTTTGGTGAAGATGAAGAGTGGAATTTTAGAATATTAGAATCTCAGAACTATAATATGGCAATAGCATATAATACTTGGTATTATTATATATTTACACAATCATCTACATTACATAGATTTAGATTAAATTTTATTGAATTATCTGAGCAACGTTTGAAAATAATGCAGTCATTTATCTGGAATACTAATGACCAAGTTGAACTTATGAAAGAAGGCTTTAGTGTAATAAAAGAAATTTTTTATAGATACTACTTTAGTAAAGAAAATACACAGTCTTTCTTTTCTATAAACAAAGACTTTAATCAATTATTACGTCGTGAATTATGGAAATCAATTTTTAGATTTGATCTAGTATATAAATTTGATATAGCTCTTCTAATAAAATATTTTTTATTATACTTGCGTATATTACCTCTAATATTGTATTTGTATAATATTACAAATAAGAAGGTACGGTAATATGAATCAAACTCTTTCTACACAAAGAAAACTAGGAACATTATTATCATATGCTATGTTGTTTTGTAATACTATAATCAATTTAGCATATGTCCCAATTTTATTAACTTTTATAGGCGTTTCTGAATTTGGTTTATATAGATTGTTAGGATCTATAATTGCATATTTTAATGTTTTGGATTTTGGATTATCTACTACCATTATTAGATTCTTAGTAAAATACAGAGTTGAAAATAATCAGAAATGTATTGATAAATTAATAACTATGTCATTAATCCTATATATGATAATAGGATTAATACTATGTTTGATAGGTTTGATATTCTACTATTTTATTCCTACTATTTTTAGTGATAGTTTGACTCCAGGTATGATAGATAGTGCTAAAACTATTTTCATATTATTATTAATAAATCTTCTTATGTTGTTTTCTTCAAAAGTTTTTGATGCAATAATTATTTCGAAAGAACGTTTCGTTTTTCATAGGCTTATAAGTTTATTACAAATTATTCTTCAACCATTCTTTATAGTTGCTACTGTATATTTCTATCCAACAGCATTAAGTGTTGTTATAGTACAAACTTTATTTAACTTAGTATTAGCAATTATAAAAATCATATATTGTAGATATAAATTAAATATAGTATTTAGATATTATGGTTGGGATAATAGTATTATTATTTCAATTCGTAATTTGTCAATTAGTTTATTTATTGTTTCTGTAGTTGATCAAATTTTTTGGCAAAGTAGTCAGTTATTAATAGGCATGAAAATAAGTGCAGCTGCAGTAGCTGTTTATGCAATAGCTAGTCAAATTTATATTAATTATATGAATATATCTTTAGCTATATCCGGAACATTATTACCAAAAGTTACAACAATGGTAGCTGAGAATTATGATAATAAATCATTTCAAGAGTTATTTTTACGTATAGGTAGACTACAATTTTATTTGCTTTCTTTTATTACAAGTTGTTTCATTATATTCGGGCATGGATTTCTTCACTATTGGGTTGGTGATGAATTTAGTATAGTATATTCAATTACACTATTAATAATTATTCCATTTACAATAGATTTAATACAAAATGTAGGATTAGCAATTATGCAAGCTAGAAATGTTTTCCATATAAGAGCTATGATATATACATTTGTGGGGATATTAAATATTGTTTTGTCGTATTATTGGATTGATTTATATGGTGTTATTGGTGGAGCACTTGCTACAGGCTTATGTATGTTAATAGGTAATGGGATTTTAATGAATATATATTATCAAAAATATTTAAAGTTAGATATTTTTAATTTTTGGAAAAAAATTTCTCCTATCCTATTCGTATGTATATTAACAACTTTTTTGGGCAATATAATCTTGTCTCAAATAGATTTACAGAAATCAATTTATTTATTTATAAGTAATATTGTTTTTTATGCATTGGTTTATTTTATCATTCAATGGAAATTTAATTTCAATTCCTATGAGAAAGGAATTCTTTACAGCATTGTATCTAAATTTAATAGATAAGCTCTAACGTTTTCTAATAAACTTATTATTTAAAATATAATATTTAGATTTTATTTATTTAAAATATGATTAATAACTTTTTATTATAGGATTAGATATACTTGACATATAAATGAAACAAAAATGAAATTAAAAAGTGATCTTAGATTATTATATGATTACTAAAAAATTTGTTTGATTATATGATGGAGAGTATTGTTTATGTCTGAGTATGTTCTTTCTGTAGATAAGAGTAAACCTGTAGAAATTAAGATTACAGATATTGTGAATGATGATTTAATTTTTGGTCGTATTAGCACATATCGTTTAGACTATGATATCGAGACAACAGCTGTTATATTATTATTTTCTCTTGAATCTGATCCAAAGACATTCTATGGTATTAAGTTGATGGAAGAAGATACTATGTTGTTGAATATAGAATTAACACCACAAGAAATATTCTTTAGAATTATTAATTTCCTTGGGGAGATGATACATAGTGCTAAGTCTATTGGACAGACATTAGTGATGAAGTTAGATAATCAGAATTCTCAGTTATTTGTAAAAGACTTAACAAAAACAGAAGATACTTATCGAATATTTAATGGAGGATTATTATATTAAAACAATATTGTGATAAATTATAGATAGATAGATAGATAGATAGATAGATAGATAAACAAACAAAGATGGGGTAATATATAGGTGAATAAACAAATATGCAAATAGATAAATATCTGTATAGATAAAAATATGAAGCGAAAAATAAATAAACGGATAAACATATATAAAAGTAAACAAACGGATGTATATCAAAGAAGAAAAAATATTTTAAAACCGTCAAGAGGGTAGACAATCATTAGAAATCTTTTAGTATCATTGATTAGTAGAGCGCTGCATACGTTTTATTATCAGATAGTTACGTAGATGTTTGGCGACATATTAGTAAGGTAGTACGACATATTAGTAAGGTTGCTGCGACATATTAGTAGGGTCTCTGCGACATATTAGTAACATGTTTGCAACGTCTGCGACATATAGGGAGACTGTCTGCGACATATAGGGAATATCTTTCTATTGTTGTGACCTTTGTTTTACGATGTTGTCATAATATGTCTTTAATTTCTTTCTCCTTTTACTTCTTTGTCTCTATACTACGATCTTTATTGATGTTTATAATATACTGATATTGTTTATTTTATCTTATCTTTGCGACAAATTAGTAAGGTTTTGATTCACTATCTCTCAAGTTTATGGCGACAAATTAGTAGGTTGTTGATTATATTTTACAATTCTAATGTTTTGAATTTTGCGCTTCTTTTCGCCCGGATGGTCGTGTGCTTTATTTTATTCGATTCTCAGATCGGTTTTTCCTTTGCTTCCCCCTTTATTTACTGGGCTTGACGAGCAAAAATAGGGTACTTCTTTTTTTGCGTTTTAGAAGCGAATTGGGCTTAAAACAGTGATTTTCTGCTTTATCCTTAGATCAAGCATATCATTTTTCAAGCGTGAAATCATGAAACAATGACGTGTGTTCCGTTACTTTGAGAAAGTTGACTCTGTATGGTTGGAGGATTAGATCTCGCAAAAGAAGGTGACAAGAAAGGGAACACTGAAGCTGCAAGGAGAAGAGTCAAGGATAGAAACGGAAAAGGTTCATTCGTCAGACTGATGGCGAATGAACCTCATTGGGGGATAGCGATACTCCTCGTTGTGGGACAGCCTGCTATCCTTTGCTATTTCTATGTTTACTCTCTACGTAACCAGCAATAGATCTTTTGTTAACCGTGATTCTATTTTCTGCTCTTCCACAACTTAGTCATATCCTCGAGCGTTTTACCTTTAGTCTCAGGTACGAGACGCCAGACAAAGAGAGCGGCGAGGACGCACATCAGACCGTAGAAGCCGTAGGTGAACCAATGACCGAAGTTGTCGCCGGCATGCATGTGCATGTTGAACATCGGTACGAACGTAGAGCTCACCAGGAAGTTGAAGATCCACTGAAAGGCCACGGCGATGGCTACTGCCGCACCGCGAATGGTGTTGGGGAAGATCTCGGCGATGAGTACCCAGCAAGATCGGAA
>OGIT01000672.1_pt1 | contig 12539 bp, 17 predicted proteins | sample 1571881 | NCBI WGS metagenome assembly OGIT01 (sample SAMEA2582101, study PRJEB24529) | metagenome | biome: Human gut stool | place: China | collected 2011 | reverse complement strand
ATGAGGAGCTGACCGAGAAACAGCGCCTTTTTTGTCTATATTATGTAAGATGGTTCAATGCGACTAAGGCATATCAAAAAGCATATAGCTGCGACTACTTCACGGCAGCTGCTAACGGTCCACGATTGCTAGGGAATGCTAGAATAAAAGAAGAGATACAAAGAATCAAAGATGCAAAGATCAAACAGACCATGTATTCTACAGAAGATTACTTCCAGAAGATGATTGACATCGCTTATTCGGATGTAACCGATTATCTGTCATTCGGGCAGGAAGAGGCGCAGGATAAAAACGGAAACACATTTATGATGAACGTCATTAACCTGAAAGAGTCATGTGATGTTGATGGCACACTTATTCAGGAAGTAAAACAGGGAAAAGATTGTATCGCAGTCAAACTTGTCAGCAAAGAGTTTGCGCTAAAATGGCTGGATAAGCATTATAGCGAAGCTACGGACTTACAGAAAGCACAGATCGAGCAGTTAAGAGCGCAGACGGATAAGCTGAAAGCAGATAACGAGAACGCACCAGATGATAGTACACAATGTGCAATGGATGCTATTACAGGTATTGTAGAACAAATGCAACCTTTAAAGGATGATGATGTATGACACAGCCTATGTTGCTGTTATCCCCTAAGTTCAAAGATTTCCTTCGTGTAGATACTGATCGCGAGTTCCTTGAGGGTGTAACAGCTTGTGGAAAGACTACAGTCGGCATATTCAAGTTCATGTGCAAGGTTGCAGCATCAGACATAAGGTTTCATGTAATAGCGGGTGCAGACCTAGGAACAGTTGAGAAGAACGTTATCAATGGCGAGCGTATGTTATTGGACCAATTCGAAAAGGTGGCAAACTATCACCCATCGGGAAAAGGCAAGATAAGGTTACCTCATATTGAGTACAAAACAAATAAAGGCATCAAGATCGTGTATATCTGTGGCTACGACAATAAGAAACGTTGGCAGAAGGTCCTAGGCGGTCAAGTAGGATGTGTGTATGTTGATGAGGTAAACATTGCTGATATGGAGTTTTTGCGTGAGATATCCCACCGCTGTGTTTACATGATGACGACTTCAAACCCTGATGATCCTTCTCTTCCTGTATATGATGAGTTCCTCAACCGTTCAAGGCCCATAAAAAGATACCGGAAGGATTATCCGGAAGAACTGCTTGATATGCTGAATCAGCCAGCAGAGAAAGGCTGGATACATTGGTATTTCAACTTTAATGACAATGCAGCGCTTACGCAGGAAGCCATAGAGCGCAAGAAAAAGGCAGTGGCACCTGGTACGAAAATGTATAAGAATAAGATTCTTGGCCTACGTGGTCGTGCTACAGGGCTTGTATTTCCGAATTTCGGTAGAAAAAAGAATGTCATATCAAAAGCTGATGCGAAAAAGTTTGTGTATCGGTATTTTAGTGCCAGTGTGGATACGTCATATTCAGCTAATAGCCCAGATACGATCGCATTGCTATTTCTGGGCATCACAACGTGCGGGAAAGTCGTTATACTTGATGAGGAAGTTTATAACAACGCAGATCTTAACATACCGTTAGCACCTAGCGATGTTGTGAAACGCTTGCTAGATTTTTTGGAGCGTAACCGTAAAGCATGGGGATTCGCGAAAAATGTGTTTGTTGACAGTGCAGACCAGGCGACTTTGACAGAGTTGTATAAGTATAAACGTACGCATCCATGTATTTACTCGTTTAATGATGCTTGGAAGGAAACTACAATAATCGACCGTATCCATATGCAACAGGGGTGGATATACTTCGGCGATTATCTCGTAGTCGATACCTGTGTACACCACATACGGGAGTTAGAGGTATACAGCTGGCAAGAAGATAAGTACGAACCAGAGGACAGAAACGACCACACGATAAACGCAAGCCAGTATGGTTGGTTACCATTTGTGAAATATATTAGGACACAGGAATAGGAAGGGGTGAGGCAATGAAATTATTTAATAAAGCAAAGAACGTGATAAGAGCATGGCTTGATATCACACCTGCGCAAAAAAACATTTATTATCTGAACGAAACATTTAGCTTTGAGTCAAATGCCATCAAAAATAGAATATGGATGCGCGGCGACCCAGAGGAACTGGATGAGTTTTACAAGCAGTTGCCTAGGGATAATTCTTATTTTTGGGCAGCAAGTCCACGTATTAAGATACGTAAGATTCACTCCGGCCTTCCTGCGCTGATGGTCCAGGTGTTGACTGATATCGTCATACGTGACCTTAACGGCATTGATGTGGCAAATCGACAATTAGATTGGGATGAGATAAGCAAAGACAACAAATTTGACGAGGTGTTGCGTAAGGCAATCAAAGATGCACTGTCCATAGGAGATGGTGCTTTTAAAATATCATTCGACACCAAGCTATCAAAATACCCCATCATAGAGTTTGTACCAGGTGACAAAGTAGAGATTGTATATGAGAGAGGGCGTTTTGTTGAGTGTGTGTTTAAGACAGAGTATAAGTATGCACACAAACGATATGTGCTGTATGAGCACTATGGTAAAGGATATGTCAAAAATGTCTTGACAGAATGGGGCATAGATGACCCGCTTCCCTTGTCGACGATACCGCAGACTGCTAAGCTCATTGATGTGGCCTTTGCCGGGTATAAGCTACCGGACGAAAACGGTGAGAATGAAGTCATGGGACGCTTTGCAATGGCTGTACCATTTAAAATCAAAGATTCCACCAAGTGGGAGAACCGTGGTGAAAGCATCTTTGACAAAAAGACTTCTTCGTTTGATGGCCTTGATGAGATTATCAGTCAATGGGCTGATGCAGTGAGAGCGGCTAGGACAAAACAATACATCCCTGATGCACTTATTCCACGTGACCCGGAAACCGGACAGATGCTAGCGGTCAATCAATATGATGACCGTTTCTTAATGGTCGAAGGAAATATGCAGGAAAAAGGTAAAAACCAGATTGATGTGACACAACCTGTAATACCATCAGAAAATTATCTGCAATCGTATATCTCCTTTCTAGATCTGTGTTTACAAGGCGTCATTTCCCCATCAACATTAGGCATCGACACAAAAAAGATGGATAACGCGGAGGCGCAGCGAGAAAAAGAGAAGACTACGCTATATACAAGAAACATCATCATAGAGGCTATTCAAAAGACATTGCCAATGCTTGTGAACTGTGCCATCAAGGCATACGATGAATACACAAAGCATTCAAGCGGTGATGATGTTGAAGTGACTGTAAATTTCGGTGAATATGCCAGCCCCTCATTTGAAGCGACAGTGGAAACCGTTGCCAAAGCAAGACCGGGTAAAGTCATTATGTCGGTTGAGGCATCAGTGGATGAAATGTATGGTGATAGTAAAGATGAGGAATGGAAAGCGGAAGAAATAAAGCGGCTACGTATTGAGAATGGCGTCATGGAAACACAAGAGCCTGTTATATCAGAGTTTGATGATCTAGGTGGTAAGACACCTACACCAGACGATTATCCGCAGGATGAATAATGGCAAAGAAAGAAAAGGACCCATATGCTCTGAGGGATATCTTCAAGGAAATGGAGATGGAGCTCGTGGCATCACTGCGCCGTAACTTTATCAATCATAAAGTTGAAGAACAGGCGCACGGATTTAGCTGGGAAATGTGGCAAAAGGCTAAACTGCGTAACTTGCAGGAGTACCGCAAGGAGACAACCAGCGTCATATACAGGTTTAAAAAGCGAATCAGCGCAGCGATTGAGCAGGTCTTACGTAATCACTTTAGCGTAGGAGAGCGTAAAGCTGATATTAAACTGCCGCAGGATGGAGTCAGCACTGCTCTGCCTGGCGAAGAACCTCCACAGGAAAAACAGTTTTTCAGCATGAACAAGAAAAAGCTTGACGCACTGATCAAATCAACAAAAAATGACTTTGAGGATGTGCAACAAGCTGTATACCGCAAGATGGATGACGTGTACCGTCAAACAATCTTTAAGACTGAGTTTCAGCTGTCCAGCGGGGCTATATCACTTGGCAAGGCAATCGATAAGGCTACAGAGGATTTTCTTGCCAAGGGCGTTAACTGTATAGCCTATAAAGATAAAAACGGCGAGATTATGCGCTATGTCAATATAGCAGATTATGCAGAAATGGCATTACGCACAGCAAGCCATAGAGCTACTCTGCTCGGTGAGGGTAGTAAGCGCGACGAATTAGGTGTGCACCTAGTCTTCGTATCCGCTCACGCGAACTCTTGTAAGCTGTGTTTGCCTTGGCAGGGACAAATACTCATTGATGATGTTTTTAGCCATCCTAGCAAGGCGTATATAGCGAGATACAAGGATAAGTATAAGCACCTGTCCGATGCTGTTAAGGCTGGGCTCCTGCACCCAAATTGCAGGCACACGCTTGCTACGTACTTTGAGGGCGTGACAAGGCTGCCAAAACCGCAAGACCCAAAAATAGCCCTAGAAAATTACAACTATGAGCAGCGGTAGCGAAAGCTGGAACGAGAAATCAGAAAACGTAAAAGGATACTTGCTGGAACTGTGGAGGACGAAGACCGGAAAGAGGCAAGAGCTGGTCTAAGGCAGGCACAGAAAAATCTTAGAGACTTTCTGGATGCACATCCTGAATTTAAGCGCAGCCAACGCAAGGAGAAAGTGCACGGTACTTCTGTGAAGCTTGGTAATGGGACGGGCGGCGCCGCTGCCAAGTCTAAAGGTAAATACGTCGAGTCAATTACCCCCTCAGAGATTGACAAGTACATCGAAAAGTACGAAAATGAAATAAAGGATTTACCGGTTGAGAATGCTTATGTCATTCAAGAGGATGGCAAGGTCTTAAAATATGTAGGTAAAGAGGCAGCTGTAGCCTTTGAAGATGCAATACTGAAAAACGCAACGTTGCTGCATAATCATCCCGTTATCACCGGAGAGCCAAGCAATAGCTTTCAGGAGGACGATTTTGCATTTCTGCAGAATTTCGGAACAGAGATTAAACGGCTGCGAGCTACTTATGGCAATACGCGCTATGAAGTAGAGGTACTAAAGGACCTCAGTGAGGTATCATATCGGGATATAAAGTTAAGAGCGAGCATGGACGTGGATATATTTGCTGAATTTATTGATTTTGGAGATCTAGCCTTTGAGCTGTTAGATAGGGAGGGATATGTTAGATATGCCAAAACAAAAGTTGAATAAAAAGCAGCAAGAGCTTTGGGACGAATTACAGCGTAAAACTGATGAGTTTTATGACAATGTCCCCGAAGAAGAAAAGCAGAAGTGGCCTAATGGTGATCTATACCTCCCTCTTAGAGTCATGGAGCAAGAGTATTTAAAAAGAATTAGAGAAGCAGCAAACGAGCACTCATAAACTGGGTGCTTTTTTAGTGGAGGAACATCGTGAAAAAGGCAAATAGGAAGCAGCAAAAGATCATGCAGGAACTTGATTATAAGATCGATGAGTATTATAAAACACATGATGATGAAAGTGATGATTTATACCGCATGCAAGCACACTATCACAAGAAAATAAAAGAAGCTGGTAAAAGTCATGTGCAGATATAGCTATTGTGAGATAGTAGAAGACCAGTATTGTGATAAAAGATTGATGTACAGGACGTTGAAAATAAAGCGTACCTGCATTTTTTGCGGAAGAACGGAAAGAGAGGTAAGGCACGTGAAAGACCCACCCAAGCGCAAACTACCGTATTTTGGTAAGCATTTGAAGTAAAGGACGGTATAGAGTTAAGGAGGTGATTAACATGTCTTGTAAAAAGAAAGGTAAAGGCGGACGTAAATAGTTTGCTTTTTTATGCCCAACCATGACAAGGCTTTAAAAGGTGCATGTCCGAAAGGATAGGGGAGCACACCCGAATAAACAGGAGGAAATTAAAAATGAGAAATTACCTAAGATATCCGTTGAATATTCAGCTTTTTGCAGAAAATGGAAGCAACGGAGAAGGTGGCAATGCTGGTGCACAAGCAGGAGCACAAGGAACCGCTACTCAACAGATTGATTACGACAAGCTCGCGGAAGTTGTTTCAAAACGTTCAGCTGGAACAGAAGACAAGGTGCTACAAGGATATTTTAAACAGCAGGGATTGACACCAGAACAGGCCAGTGAAGCAATGAATCAATATAAGCAGGCGCAGGCAACTAAACAGCAGGAAGAAGCACAACGTATGCAGACTATGCAGCAGGAAAATGCACAACTGAAAGCACAAATCCTGAACTCACAGATTGATGCGAAAGTCGCAGAATTAGCAGGGACGCTAGGAGTGCAGGCTGAAAAAGTACCATTTTTAAGTAAGCTTGTAGACCGTGCAAACGCAACAAAAGAAGATGGTACGCTGAACGATGACAACATCAAAACGGCCATTGAAACAGTTTTAAAGGCATTCCCTGATTTCAAGTCCACAACACAAGCAGGAGGATTCCAGCAGATTGGCGGAGGGAATCAAGGCACTGCAGGCGGAAATGGTGTCGATGATCAACTTGACAATATTTTCGGAGTAAAGAAAAAATAGGAGGGCTATATAAATGGCAGAATTAAATTATGTAACGCAATTTTGGCCACGTATCATTGAAATGTACGGGCACTTGCTAATGTCTAATGAGTTGTATAATACAAATCAGGACATTCAGATTATCAATACAAAAGATATCCGATTACCAAAAATCACAGTATCCGGTTATAGAGATCACAATCGTAAGACGTTATCATTTAACACAGGTTCTTATGGTAACGACTTTGAAACAAAGACATTGGACCATGATCGCGATATCGAATTCGCGATTGACCCTATGGATGTTGACGAAACGAATCAGATTGTTTCCTTAGCAAACATTCAATCACGTTTTGAGAAGACGCAGGCTATTCCTGAATTAGATTGTTACACCTTCTCTAAGCTCTACACAGAGGCAAAACGTGTTGGTGCAAAAATCAGTAATACAGCGATCACAACCGCAAATATCCTTTCTGATTTTGACGCAAATATCGAGGCAATGGAAGAAGCAGGAGTACCTTTAGAACGTGTTATCATGTACTGTACACCTGCATTTAAAACTAAACTGAAAAACGCAGAAGGCATCCAGCGTACCTTGGAGGTATCTGGTGGCGCGAAGAATATTGATCGTCGTGTACGCTCATTGGATGATATCAGCACTATTAAGACTGCGCCGGCAAGCCGCTTAAAGACTGCTTTTGACTTCACAGAAGGCTTCCAGGTAGCAAGTGCAGGAAAACAAATCAATTACATCATGATTGACCCTGAGGCACAGGTATCCCGCGTCAAATACTCTTATATCAAGGCATTTACACCAGGTCATGACAGCCGCACTGCGGACAAATACCTTTATCAGAACAGACGTTTCAACGGAACATTCGCATTGCTGGATGATCTGCTGAAACAGGGATGTATCATCAATGCAGAAGCGGAGGGATAAGCATGAAAGCATTAAAAGACAATAAAGAGTACACCATTGCCGAAGAGCAGAAGCATGCATACCTTGAAGAAGGATACGATATCTATGGGGAGGATGGAAAACTGCTGGAATACTCTCCAAAGAAGAAAATCGCATACAGTGAATATGCTGCTTTGGAAAAAGAAAATCAACAGTTAAAGAAAAGAATCAAGGAGTATGAAAAGGAACAAAAGAAAGCAGGTGAATAGCATGTATGCAACACCTGAATACTACACCGCTGATTACAGCGGTAACCTCATATCACAAGATGAGCTACCCAAGGCCTTAAAAGATGCGGAGTACAGCATCGACCACCTTTGTTTTGGCCGCATTAAGGGTAAAGGTTACAGCAATCTCTCACCCTATCAGCAAGCGCTCATAAAACGTGCTGTCTGCCTACAGGCCGATTATATCAAGCAGTATGGTCCGTATATCAATAGCCCACTAAAAGGCTATAGCGCAGGCAGCACAAAAGTCGAGATGGCCAACGTAACCTACGGCGGTATCAGCACTACGCAAGAGATAATCAACCTCTTAGAGGATACAGGGCTCAGATGCCTGGTGTTGTAATTGCGAGCCCTTTCCCGTTTCCTACCCACGAGGCTACGACACACGTTGTCGTATATCAGGAGCAGGACACAGAGGACCAGGGACCTATACCAGTTGTGTTATATGACGGATTGGCAATCTACGACGAAAAGTCAAAGATTGTATACGGCAAAGACAGTAAGCAGATATCTCTCAGCGGTATGCTTATCATACATGGCGATGTACAGGCTTTGGATGGCAAGACAGCTTTCCAGGGCTTTGTACAAATCAGCAAAGAAAAGAAGCAGATATACGCTGTGCGAAAGCCAAAGCTGCTAGGTGTTATCTACAGCACGGAGGTTGATTTGTTATGAGGGTTAAAAGCGTAAAAGTTAAAATCAATCGGGAGGCGATGGCACAGCTGAATAAGGCCAAAGAACGCGCTTTAGAGCTGACCGCAGAGGCTATGCTCTCTGATATCAAAAGTCGCGCTGTTGTACCAAAAGATATTGGAGACTTGGAGCGGAGCGGGTTTGTTGATAAAGGACAAATAAGTGCAAAACTGGTTGCGGCAATTATCTTTGATACACCTTATGCACGCAGGTTGTATTATAATCTACCGTTTGTTGATAAAAACGGCAAAGAGCATCAGCCTGTTACTTTTCAGCAAACAAAAAATCACGATGCGCAGGATCACTGGATGGATTACTATTTGGATGGTGATGGATTACAGTGGGTGCAAGAAACGTTTGCTAAGTTTTTAAAGCAAGAAAGGGGAGGGCTTATCACATGATGACTTTAAAAGACGTCAAGGACTGGCTCAAAACACAGGTCTCAGCGGATGTCTGGAAGATAGGTACCTATGATGTATCTAAGGATAAAACGGTCTGTGCGCGCAATCTAACGAGCAACCGCAGCATGTTAGCTGTAGGCGGCCTGCAAAACACTACTACAGCTGTAAAAGGCATATCTATCGTAGTGCATTGGAATAAAAACCCGGATGAAACTGAGCGTGTAGCACAAAGCATACATGCTCTTTTTTACGGGCAGCAGCCGAAAATTGGTGATTACCGAGTTATTAAATGCGATATGAGAAGCGACGAACCCATAAGTGTGGGGACTGATACAAATGGGATATACGAATATGTAATTGAAACATGGCTCACATACGAGCGAAAGGAGTAATTTATGGCAAAAGTAACGACCGGTGTATATCCGGTATTTGACATTGTTTTTAGTATTGGGACGAAGGGACTTGCAAGCTCAGAAGATGATATGGCATCCATTAAGGATATGGAGTCATTCTCCCTATCCGTTGAAAGTAATGTAGAAAAATGGAGCCCGATGGACCAAGGAGGATGGGGTAGAGCCCTGGCAACTGCTAAAGCAGTTACTGTATCCCTGAAAGGCAAAAGAAGCGTAGGAGATAAGGGGAACGATTATGTTTATACTGTACTGTGGAAGGATGGTCTTGATTGTAGCACTAAGTATTCTATTGAATTCCCGGATGGCTCTAGCATCACTGGTAATTGTGTGCTGGATGTTAAAGCTGCACCAGGCGGCGATAGCACAAATGTTGCCGCGTTGGAGCTTGATATCATATTCGACGGAAAGCCTACCTTTGTACCTGCACCAGCAACACCAGAAGGGGGCGCTTAAGATGGGACGTAGATACGATGTCATAGACCGCCTGAGAAACCACAACGAAAGACCTGTAGTTGAAATCGACGCAGAGCACAAGTATCCTATCAATACGTCTAAAACTAATGTGCTGCTGATTATGTCCGAGGTCAAGAAAGCGCAGAAAAAGACGGAAGACGACCCTGAATCTGACATTAAAATGATTGATAAGATCATACAGATTGCTCTCGGCAAAGAGGCTCTTGATTATATCAATGAGAGCAATATGACGATGGCAGCTACAAACGATATCATGGCTGTTATAACGGCGGCTATCGGAGATACAGAAGTAGATTTTGATGATGGGGAAACGCCGGAAGAAAAAAAGTAGACCGCTGGTATGATATCTTTGAAGACTGGGAGCTGGTAGAGTCGTCTTTTGCTATGCAGTACCCCACAAAGGACCTGTATGACGATAAGATGGACTGGATTGAGTTTACCACGCTTTTAGCGGGTATCATGCCAGACACACCTTTGGGCAATGTTATATCCATTAGAGCAGAGGATGACGCTGACACGCTGGAGCACTTTAGCGAGGAGCAGCATCGTATTCGAGATGAATGGAGAGATAAGCAAACCCAGAGAATGATCGAGAGCATGAATAAAGAGGAAGTTATGAAAGAAGTCTATGCGATGTTCATGGACATGAGTAAATAGCTTCTTTTTTTATTTTTAGAAAGGCAGGTGATGATGTGGGAGCGACAAGTGCAGGGTCTATACAGATGGATCTGGAGATAAAATCAGACCTCGACAAGGACATACAGGCAGAGTCGAGTAAGATAGCCGACAGGATACGTAAGCAGGTAGACGCTATGAGCGGCGATATGTTTAAAAATCTTAGGCAATCTCTTGTGGCAAGTCTGGATAAGATGAATGAATCAATTAAGGCTACGCTCGACCGCACTAAACTTGAAATGCAGGCCTTCGTTGAGCAGATGGCGGGCATGGTCAAACAAATGTCTGGTGCACAGATGCCCTATCAGCAGGCTCAAAGCGATACGGAGCCAAACACAACAGCCTCACAGGGTCCTAGTGTGAGGGGGCCTCCGGGAATCAGTATACGCAAGCCTAAAGTCAAGTTTGACCCGCAATTTGACACAGAAATGTTCCGCCAGAAATATGCTGAGCTTGAAAACATGATGGATATGTACGACAATCAGATCCTTGCAAAACAAGCACAGCGGAAAACGCTACTTGAATCCTATAAGCCTAACATGAGTGCACAAGCTGAGAGTGCTCTTGATAAGCAGGTGATGGGGCTTGATACACAAATCGCTAAGCTGCAGGATGCTGCAGCTCGGACAAACATAACTCTTAGCGCTATGGATAGACAGATGGGGGCGACCTCCGTAACAACTGGCCAAACATCGGCATCCATCAGTAAATTGGCTAGCAGTATGGGCGGGCTAAAGGGCAAGATTGCATCTGCTGCGCTGAACGGTATGCAGAAAGGACTACAATTAGTCAGAAGTGCTGCAAGGGGAGCGGGCAGTGCTATCGTGCAATTTACAAAGCGCTTAGCCTCATCAGCATTGCATAAGTTTAGTAATGGGCTAAAATCAGCAGGACAGCATGCAGCGTCTTTTGCAAGCCGATTACTTGGTATAGGGTCAGCCGGTAAAAAGGCCTCAAACGGTATGGGACGCGCTCATATGGGCGTAGGTCAGCTGATTAAGTCGTTTACGATTTTCTCGCTGATCTTCCCTTTGGTTTCTCGTGGTATTATGGCACTCGCTCAAAACATTGGGGCTACCCTTATGACAAATACTGCGTTTGCAAACAGTTTAAATCAGATACGATCTAATTTGGCCACAGCATTTACGCCTATCTTTCAGGCAATCATGCCCGCTTTAAATGCGCTAATGTCTGCATTGGCCACAGTGACCGGATATATAGCAGCTTTTATGTCTGCGCTATTTGGTAAGTCAATGGCGTCTACAAAGCAGGCTACATCCGGTATCTATGCAGCAAAGGATGCGATGGGTGCATATGGCTCATCTGCTGACAAAGCGGCCAAGGCGTCGGAAAAAGCTCGTAGGTCACTCATGGGATTTGATGAGATCAACAAGCTGGATGATGCGGATAATTCTGCCGGCTCTGGCGACGGAGGTGGCGGCGGGAGCGATATGCCGGTCTACACACCGACTGATGTCGATGACGGACCTATTAAAAAATGGGTCAAGCAACTTAAAGACTTATGGGCTAAGGGTGACTATGCTGGCATCGGTAAGCTCATAGGTCAGCAGGTCAATAAGGCTGTAGCGTCATTTACAAAATGGATATCGTGGGATAACTTAGGCAAATCCATCACAGAGTTTTGCGACGGGTTTTGTGAGCTCTTTAACAGCTTGATAGACACAATCAACTGGGAAAATATCGGGCGAATGTTTGGCGCCGGAATCAACACTATCGTAAATACGTTGTATTTGTTGTTTACTGGCATTAACTGGGAGCGGATAGGTAAAGCATTAGCTCAGGGGCTTAACGGTCTTGTATACAGCGTTGACTGGGATAAGCTAGGGCATACAATGGGCGCGTTTTTACAGGCTCACATCGATGCTCCGTCCGGAATTGTGGGAACGCCGTAAACGATGAATACTAGGTGTAGGGGTTGTCATGACCTCTGTGCCGCCGCTAACGCATTAAGTATTCCGCCTGGGGAGTACGGTCGCAAGATTAAAACTCAAAGGAATTGACGGGGGCCCGCACAAGCAGCGGAGCATGTGGTTTAATTCGAAGCAACGCGAAGAACCTTACCTAGACTTGACATCTCCTGAATTACTCTGTAATGGAGGAAGCCACTTCGGTGGCAGGAAGACAGGTGGTGCATGGTTGTCGTCAGCTCGTGTCGTGAGATGTTGGGTTAAGTCCCGCAACGAGCGCAA
>OGIT01000664.1_pt1 | contig 12711 bp, 10 predicted proteins | sample 1571881 | NCBI WGS metagenome assembly OGIT01 (sample SAMEA2582101, study PRJEB24529) | metagenome | biome: Human gut stool | place: China | collected 2011 | reverse complement strand
CCCCGCCAGCCGGGGGCAGGGCACTCGGGTGGAGCTGCGCTCCCCCGACCCCTCCTGCAACCCCTACCTGGCCTTCGCCGTCTGCCTGGCCGCCGGCCTGGACGGCATCGAGAAGGGCATGACGCCCCCGGCGGAGATCACCGAGAACATCTACGCCATGGATGCCGCCGCCCGGAAGGCCCACGGCATCGAGAGTTTGCCCGGCTCCCTGGAGGAGGCCCTCCGCGCCCTGGAGGCCGACCAGTTGATTCTGGACACCCTGGGGGAGCACGTGGCCGCCAACTACCTGACGGGCAAGTGGCGGGAGTGGGACGAGTACCGCACCCGCGTGTCCTCCTGGGAGCGGGAGAAGTACATCATCAACTATTAAGGCCCCGTGGAGACGGTGGTCGTCGCCTTTGAGGGCGAGAAAAACGGCCGGAGACTCAAGGAGCTGCTGGAGAGCTCCAGGACGGCCGCCTGCCTGCTCTGCCGCTCCGCGGATCAGGTCAAGCGCCTGGTCCGCCAGCAGCGGCTCACCGCCGTGGTGTGCGGCTATAAGTTCCCGGATGGGACGGCGGAGGAGCTGGCCGGGGAACTGCCCGGCTTCTGTACGGTGCTGCTGCTGGCCCCCCGTGGCCTGCTGGAGCTGGTGCCGGAGCGCCCTGGACTCCTCCGCCTCTCCGCCCCCGCAGGCAGGCGGGAGCTGCTCGCCGCGGTGGAGGAGCTGCTTCGGCTGGGCGAGGAGGCCGGAGCCCTCCTGCCGCCCCGGCGGAGCCGTGAGGAGCGCGAGGTGGTGGAGCGGGCCAAGGAGCGGCTGATGGCGCGCAACGGCATGACCGAGGAGGAGGCCCACCGGGCCCTCCGGCGGCGGAGCATGGACCGCCGCATCCCCCTGGCAGACGCGGCGCGGATGCTCTTGGACGAGGAGCGTCCCGCCCCTTGACAAAGGGGAAAAATTGGCGTAGTATGTCTTTCGACAACTTGATAGCATGGACAGTGCCGCCCTCCGGGGCGGGTAAAAGGGAATCGGGTGCAAATCCCGAACGATCCGGTCACTGTAAGCGGGGAGCCGGCCGCAGACGCCATTGTGGAGACACGAGAAGGCGCGGCCCGGCGGAGAGCCGCAAGTCAGGAAACCTGCTGTCTGTGCAGAAGGATAGGTGTCTTCCGCAGAAAGCAGCCTGTCTGTTTGCCGCCGTGTGGTTCGATTGTGCCCATGGCGATGAGCAGTCCCGCTTTCCGCCGGAAAGCGGGATTTTTCTGTCCACAGCACAAAAAAGGAGGATTATCATGAAAAAGCTCGTACCCCTGACCCTCGCCCTCCCCCTGGGCCTGACGGCCTGCGGCACCGCCGGCCAGAATCCGGCCCCGGCGGCCAGCCCAACTCCTGCGGGGGATGTCCAGGGCACGGAAACCCCGGCAAACACCGAGGGATTTCCCTTTACCCTGACCACCAAGGACGGCGCGGAGGTCACATTTACCCACGTGCCCGAGAAGGTCATCGCCGCCATCTGGAAGTCCGCGGGTTACGAGATTCAGCTGCCGATTCAGCGCATCACCTGGCAGGAAGCCATGGATAAATATGGCTCCGACAAGCCGGATCTGCGCTTTGGCAACCCGCTGGTTGAGCTGACCGACTATTTCAAGAACACCCCGTTCCGCGTGTTCCAGGCACCGTACGTCGGTGCCGTGCTCTTCAAGGGTGGCGCTGCCACGCCTCGCCGTCAGTTCGACGCATGGCAGGATTGGGCCAAGCAGCGTGGCGCCAAGGGCCTCGCCTATGTGGTCTTTGCCGAGAACGGTGAGCTTAAGGGCCCCGTCGCCAAGAATCTGTCCGAAGAGGAGCGCAATGGTCTGAAGGAAGCCGTTGGCGCCGAAGACGGAGACGCAGTGTTCTTCGCCGCCGGCCGTCGCACTTCCGCGCAGGAACTGCTGGGCGCCGTGCGTGTGGAGCTGGCCGATCGCGCCGGCTTGCTCAAGCCCGACGATTTCGCCTTCACCTGGGTCGTGGACTTCCCGTTGTTCAAGACGACCGATGATCCGGATGACGATGATGTGGCAGTCGGTCACTCCAAGTGGACCTCCATGCATCATCCGTTCACCATGCCGTCGAAGGATTGGATCGACACCTTCGACAAGGATCCGGAACATGCCATGTCCGACTCCTACGACATCGTCTGCAACGGCAACGAAATGGGCGGCGGCTCCGTGCGTATCCACCGCGACGACATTCAGGACCGTGTGCTGGACGTGCTGGGCATTACTCCGGAAGAGGCCGCCGACAAGTTCGGCTTCCTGCTTGAGGCTTTCAAGTACGGTGCTCCGCCGCATGCCGGCATCGCCCTCGGCTGGGACCGTCCCGCCGCCATTCTGGCAGGTGCCGATTCCATCCGTGACGTCATCGCCTTCCCGAAGGCCGGCGGCGGTCGTGATCCGCTGACCGGTGCTCCGGCTCCGATCTCCGATGAACAGCGCGCCGAAACCGGTGTCGACTATGATCCGGATGAGGACGAGGACTGACACCTCTTCTTGCGGTAGGACGAGGGCTGTTCGTGCATGACACCATGCGCGAACAGCCCTCGTTCATGGTTGGAGCACCTGTTTTCGTATGCGTTCGCTACAGTGAGAAAGAAGGGGAACGCTAACTATTACCAAGAAAGAGTTATTTTCACAGGATGATTTCCGATATAGAAACGCTATTTCGTAGTGCATGGGTTCGCCTGTGCACGTTGTTGATGGTCGTTGCGGTTGCGGTTCTGGGCCTTGCGGCCGCTGCTCCCGTCGCCCATGCCGCTGAAGTCGGCGATCCGGCGGCAACCAAGGGCAAGACCTACAAGATCGGTACCGACACCACGTTCGCTCCTTTCGAATATCAGGAGAAGGGCAAGATGGTCGGCATCGACATGGAGCTGATCCAATCCATCGCCAAGAAGGAAGGCTTCAAAATTGAGATTCAGGCCTCCGGTTTCAATGCCGCATTGCAGGCGTTGAGTTCGAATCAGGTGGACTTGGTCATCGCGGGCATGTCGATCACCGACGAGCGCAAGGCGACCTATGATTTCTCCGACCCGTACTTCCAGTCGGGCATTCAGATGGCCGTCGCCGCCGACAATGACGACATCAAAAGCTATAAGGACCTCGACGACAAGACCGTCGTGGCGAAAACCGGTTCCGAAGGCGAGGCCTATGCCAAGGAACATGCCAAGGAATACGGCTACACCGTCACATCCGTCGACCAATCCTCGACCATGTACGAGATGGTCAAGTCCGGCAATGCCGTCGCCGTATTCGACGATTACCCGGTGCTGGCCTATGGCGTATCCCAGCACAACGGTCTGAAGATCGTCACCCCGAAAGTGCCGCACGGCGAATACGGCATGGCCGTGAACAAAGGCAAGAACGCCGATCTGCTGGCAGCCATTGACGATGGTCTCGCCCAACTGATCTCCTCGGGCGAATACGAGACGATCATCGCGAAGTATCTCGGTGCCGAGGGCGCCAAGGCGCAGGTCAAGGCCATTTCCGGCATGGTCACCGACAACGATGCCACCGCAACCGCCAAAGCCAAGGTCGGGTTCCTGGGACTGGCCAAGCAGTCGCTGCCCGCGCTGATGATTGGTCTCAAGGACACGCTGTTCATCACTGTCATCTCATTCGCCATCGCCCTGCTTCTGGGTGTGGCCTTCGGCCTGATGCGAGTAGGGGAGAACAGGGTCGCCTTCGGCGTCTCCAAAGTGTATGTCGCCATCTTCCGTGGTACTCCGATTCTGGTGTGGGCGTTCTTCTTCTACTTCGGCGTGCCGCAGCTGATCGGGCACAGCGTGAACATCTGGATCGCCGGTGCGCTGACGCTGTCGCTCAACTCAGGCGCCTACCTGGCGGAAATCGTACGTGGTGCCATCCAAGCCGTCGATCCCGGCCAGATGGAAGGCGCTCGCTCACTCGGTCTCAATCGTCGTCAGTCCATGGCGCGCGTGATCCTGCCGCAAGCCAGCAAAATCGCCATGCCATCGGTCATCAACCAGCTGGTCATCATGATCAAGGATTCCTCACTGCTGCTGGCCATCGGCTTCGGCGAACTGCTCTACCAGGCCCAGCAGCTGTATGCGGCGAACTTCCGCGTCACCGAAACCCTGCTGTTGGTCGGCGTGATCTACTTCGTGGCCATCACCATGCTGACATGGCTGGCCAATATCGTCGATAGGAAGGTGAATCGATGAGCGAAAGCAACGTCAGGCATATGATGCTCGATGACGGCATGACCGGCGGAACCGGCACCGACGATGTGATGATCGAGGTCACGGATCTCCGCAAGAGCTACGGCAATGTCGAAGTCATCAAAGGAGTGGATCTGACCGTGCACCGTGGTGAGGTGATCTGCATCATCGGTCCCTCCGGCGCAGGCAAGTCCACGTTGCTGCGCTGCCTTAACGGATTGGAACACGCCACCAGCGGCCGGATCGTGGTCAACGGGCATGACCTGAACGACCCGAAGGTGAACATCGACAAGGTGCGCGAACAGGTCGGCATGGTCTTCCAGCACTTCAATCTGTTCAACAACATGAGCGTGATCGACAACATCACGCTTGCGCCCAAGTTGGTGCACAAGGAGTCCGAGATCCAGGCACGTGAGCACGCCATGCGGCTGCTCGAAACCGTCGGACTGGCCGAAAAGGCCGACGCCATGCCACGTTCGCTTTCCGGCGGCCAGAAGCAGCGCGTGGCCATCGCGCGTTCGCTGGCCATGCGCCCGAAGGTGATGCTGTTCGACGAGGCGACCTCCGCGCTCGATCCGGAAATGGTCGGCGATGTGCTCGAGGTCATGCGAGAGCTCGCCAAGGAGGGCATGACCATGGTGTTGGTCGCCCATGAGATGGGCTTCGCCCGCGAGGTGGCCACGCGAGTCATCTTCACCGATGCCGGTGTGATCGAAGAGGAGGGGACTCCCGATCAGATCTTCAATCACCCGAAGAGCGAAAGGCTCAGGACCTTCCTTTCCAAGGTGCTGTAGCGGGTGGCAATCTGCACGTGGAAGTCAGGTGAACGCCCATGAGAATTCACTCTGCGTTCGCCTGTCTCACCCTTGGTCGTTGCTTTATGACCATAGCCTTGCCGGTATGAACATCAGTGAGATCTGCCGGCGCTGCATCAAGGCGTTCGTCAATAGGGTGCCGGCGAGGGTGACCTACGGGGTGGCGGCCGCTTTGGTCGTCGTGGCGGTACTCGTCATCGAGTTGCCGCGGCTGTGGTGAGGTGACACCGTCTCACAATGCGAACTTCGTCTCATGAGGAAACAGGCAGGGAAACAAAGGCTCCCTATACTTGCCGGTTATGTCTGATATGAACGAAACCACAGCAAAGCGCCCGTTGGTGCCGGGCGCCGAAGTCAGCGATCGTCCACTCGTCGAACTGACCCATGTCGAGAAGCACTATGGTGACCTGCACGTCCTGAAGGACATCAATCTCACCGTCAAGAAGGGTGAGGTACTCGTCATCGTCGGTCCGTCCGGTTCCGGCAAGTCCACGATGTGCCGCACCATCAACCGTCTGGAGACCATCGATTCGGGTGATATCCGCATCGACGGCAAGCCGTTGCCGCAGGAAGGCAAGGAGCTTGCCAGCCTGCGTGCCGAGGTCGGCATGGTGTTCCAGTCGTTCAACCTGTTCGCCAACAAGACCATTCTCGAAAACGTGACGCTCGCGCCGATCAAGGTGCGCCACATGGACAAGAAGGCCGCCGAGGACCTCGCCATGGATCTGCTCGGTCGAGTCGGCGTGGCCTCACAGGCCTCCAAGATGCCGTCACAGCTGTCCGGCGGCCAGCAGCAGCGCGTGGCCATCGCCCGAGCGCTCGCCATGCAGCCGAAGGTCATGCTGTTCGACGAGCCGACCTCCGCGCTCGATCCGGAAATGGTCAATGAGGTGCTCGATGTCATGGTCGAACTTGCCCATGAAGGCATGACCATGCTGTGCGTGACCCATGAGATGGGCTTCGCGCGCAAGGTGGCCGACAAGGTCGTGTTCATGGCCGACGGCCAGATTCTCGAACAGAGCACGCCGGATGATTTCTTCGAAAATCCGAAGACCGATCGTGCCAAGGACTTCCTGTCGAAGATCCTCACCCACTGAGCGATTCGAACACGCAGAAGAGGGATTTTCCAATGACATCACTTTCAACCAGGGCGAAGCGTATGCTGCGCAGGGCCGTTGCGACCCTCTGCGCATGCGCATGCGTGTTCGCCGTCTCCGCGTGCGGCGCGGATGATGCGGATGGCAAGATCCGCATCGGCATTAAATTCGACCAGCCCGGTCTGGGCTTCAAGAAGAACGGCACCTACGTCGGCTTCGACGTGGATGTGGCCAAGTACGTGGCCAAGAAGCTCGGTTATTCCGAGGATCAGATCGTATGGAAGGAGGCACCCTCCAAGCAGCGCGAAGCCATGCTGCAGAACGGTGACGTCGACTTCATCGTGGCCACCTACTCCATTACCGACGAACGCAAGAAGGTCGTCTCCTTCGCGGGACCGTATTTCGTGGCCGGTCAGGATCTGCTCGTTCGCAAGGACGAAACCTCCATCAAGGGGCCTGAAGACCTCAATGGCAAGCGTCTATGCTCCGTGACCGGCTCCACCTCCGCCGTGACCGTCAAGGAGAAGTTCGCCAGCGAGGTCCAGCTCATGGAGCAGCCCGGTTACGCCGAATGCGCGACCGCACTGTTCTCCGGCATCGTCGATGCGGTGACCACCGACGACATCATCCTGGCAGGTCTTGCCTCCGCCGCGCGCGGACGCCTACGCGTGGTCGGCAAGCCGTTCACCCAGGAATACTACGGTGTCGGCATCAAGAAGGGAGACACCCAACTGGCCACCAAGATCAACAACGCCATTGCCGACATGATTCAGGACGGCTCCTGGAAGCGTGCCATCTCCGACAACACGAAGGGCACCTCCTATACGCCGAATGCCAAATACAATCCGCCGGAGCCGACTGAGGGGGAGAAGTAGCAATGGAAGCGTTCATTTCGCTATTCAGCCAGTACAACGTGCCGGCCGCCTTCCTAGTCAACATCGAGCTGACCCTGTGGTCGGCTCTGTTCTCCACGATTCTCGGTGTGATTCTGGTCATGATGCGCATCTCGCCGGTCTCCTCGCTGCGTGCCGTGGCCGGTGCCTATGTCGAACTGTTCAAGAACCTGCCGTTGACCATCATCATGGTGTTCATGGTGCTGGGTGCCTACGCACAGCTGAAACTCAGTTTCTCCGACACCTTCGCCACGAACTTCTTCTGGCTGGCCGTCACGGGTCTGAGCCTGTACACCGCGGCCTTCGTATGCGAATCGTTGCGCTCGGGCATCAACACCGTGCCGCTCGGCCAGGCCGAAGCGTCCCGTGCGCTGGGCCTGAGTTTCATGCAATCCGCCACACAGATCATCCTCCCGCAGGCGTTCCGTGGCTCTGTGGCGCCTCTGGGCAACACGTTGATCGCATTGCTGAAGAACTCCACCGTCGCGGCCGCCGCGTCCGTGGCCACCGAAACCTCATCGTTGATGAGCGAGATGATCGAGTACCGTTCCGACGTGATCGTGCCGATCTTCCTGATCTTCGCCTTCGGCTACGTGATTCTGATCATTCCGATTGGCATGCTGACGACGTATCTGTCCAACAAGCTCGCGGTGAGGAGGTGACGCACCATGGCAAGCAATGAAAGCGCCGTACTGTTCGACCAGCCGGGCCCGAAGGGCCGCAAGACCATCCGTATCGTCAATTGGGTCGCAGGCATCGTCTTCGCGATCGTGCTCGTGCTGATGCTGATGCGTCTGCACAACCCGCCGGACGGCGAGAACCAGCTGAGCTGGGAATTGTGGAAGCCAGCCCTCGACAGCGAGCCATGGACCGATTCCTACCTGCCTGGTCTGTGGGCCAAGGTCCGCGCCACCATACTCGCGGTGATCGGGGCCGTGGCGTTCGGTCTGGTCTTCGGCATCGGCCGACTGCTGCCAAGCCTGATCATTCGCACCGTTTCCGGCGCCATCGTGGAATTCGCCCGAGCCGTGCCGGTGTTGTTGCTCATGATCTTCTTCTGGCGTTGGTTTGCCTTCGCGGGCCTGCCAAGCCCGGCTTACTGGGCCGTGGTACTCGCATTGGTGATCTATAACGGCTCCGCCGTGGTCGCCGAGCTGGTTCGCTCCGGTGTGGGTAACCTGCCGAACGGCCAGAGGGAGGCATCCCTCGCCCTCGGTCTGACCCGTACGCAGTCACTCATGCAAATCGAAGTGCCGCAGGCCATCTACGCCATGCTGCCGGCCGCCGTGACCCAGCTGGTCGTGGTGCTGAAGGACACCGCCCTCGGCTCGATCATCATGTACACCGACCTGTTGCAGGAGTCCCGCCGACTCGGCTCGATGTACTTCAACATCCTGCAGACCCTCGTGGTGGCCGCAGTCGTGTACTTCATCGCATGTTGGCTGCTGAGCCGGTTGGCCGAATGGCTGCCGGAACGCATGCAGAGGCACACCGCCGCCCCCGCCGAACCCGAGCCAGATCAGAAGAGCACACGACTGAACTCCAGTCACACTTGAATTCGCCACTGGCGTCAGACGCGGTACGACCAAGGCTACGATGAGACGCATCCGGAAAGCCAGATCAAGTTCGACAAGAACGGCAAACCGCTTCGCGAGAACCCGTTCGGTGATCTTCTGAAGGAAGCCAAGCCGAAGGAAGACAAGCCGAAGGGCGGCAGGTAACACACCATGACCGATTCTTTGGGGGTATCCCCGAGAATCGGTCATTTGCGTCTACCATGGGAACCGTCAATCGTCAGGCAGGGAGGCTTGGGATGGCGGATAAGGATTCGAAGAAGGGTGAGGCAAAGAACCCCGCAATCGCGAAAACGCTCAACAAAGTGGAGGAACGACTCGACATGGGAGAACGTTCCGATTCGGTGGCGGAAGGCTTGGCGAACGTAGCCAAGGCGAGCGAATTGCTGAGTTCGGTGTGGACGTTGCCTCCCGGGCAGCTGTTGCGATTCCACCATGATACGAAGGTGACCGAACTTGACGGCGATTCCACGCCGGGATTCGACGGCAACAAGGAGGACGCGGAACGGTTCATCGGCATCAGCTCCGCGGAAATCGCACGATACCAGCGATTGATGTATGCCAACGGCGTGAAGGGGTCACGTAGGCGCCTGCTCATCGTGCTGCAGGGCATGGATGCCTCGGGCAAGGGTGGCATCGTACGGCATGTGTTCAGCCAAGGCGATCCGATGGGCATGCACTATCACGGTTTCGGAGCTCCCAAAGGCGAGGAGCTCGATCACGACTATCTGTGGCGTATCAAACGTGAGTTACCCAAGAACGGCTGGATCGCCATCTTCGACCGATCCCAGTATGAGGATGTCGTCATGCCGCATGTCCACCGCACCTATCCGGAAGAGGTATGGCGGCCCCGATACGACGAAATCAACCGTTTCGAATCGCAGTTGGTATCCGACGGCTGCGCCATTATCAAAATCTTCCTCGTGGTCAGCAAAGAGGAGCAGAAAAGGCATTTCCTGAGCCGACTGGACGATCCGACCAAATATTGGAAATTCGATCCCAGTGATCTTGAGGCGCGTGAACGCTGGGACGACTATATGGACGCCTGGCAGGAGGTATTCGTGAAAACCAGTACCGAACAGGCGCCATGGTATCTGGTACCTGCCGATAACCGCTGGTATTCCAGGGCGGTGGTCTCCGAACTGTTGCGCAATACGCTCAAGAACATGAATATGATCTGGCCGCCGCTCGAAGTCGACGCCGACGAAATGCGACGTCGACTCAACGACATGTGACGGCGTGACGGTCAGTTGGTGACGGAATAGTCGAAGAATACGACCTCGCCGCTGGATTGCGTGGCATCCAAGTCGACCACGCCGGAGATGGCCCAATCATGGTCGCCGTCGGAATCGTCGATGATCTGGCGTACTTTCCAGCTGTGTTCGTCTTTCTCCTTGCTTTCGTCAAGGATGAACAGTTCGCCGCTGCGCGCCTTCGCATCGGTGTTCACATACTCGTGTTCGTCGTAGAAGTCGTCAAGCACGTCCTCCCACTCGTGCACGCCATAACCCCAGTCCTTGTCGAGAGCCCCCAACTCTTCGGGTCTGTCGAGATCCATGAGCTGCACTCGGCGGAACATGGCGTTGCGTATGAGCACGGTAAGGCCACGACGATCCTCAACCACGGCGTTCCTCGTGCCGGGAGCCGCCAGATTCGCGGCGGCTTCGGCATCGGCCCCGGCATTCTCCCACTCGTCAACCAGACTCGAATCGATGGAACGTACCACCACACGCAGCCATGAGATGATGTCATGCAATTGCTCATCACGTTTCTCGGCCGGTACGGTACGGGCCAATGCACGGTAGGCGTCGGACAGGTAACGCAGCAGCGTGCCCTCGGAACGGGCGATGGCATAGCGGGCGATGTAGCCGGTGAAATCGGAAGCCGTCTCGACCATGTCTCGCACCACTGACTTCGGGCTCAGCCAATAATCGTTCGCCCAAGGCACATCATGACGATATTCGTCGAATGCGGCCTGCAGCATGTCCTCCAACGGCTTGGGATAGGTGATTTCCTGCAAGCGGTCCATGCGTTCGTCATAGTCGAGGCCGTCCTCCTTCATGCGGATCATCGCCTCATCGCGCGCCTGGCGTTCCTGCGCGCGCAACACCTGCTTGGGATCCTCCAACGTGGCTTCCACCATGGAGATCACATCCAGCGCATACGTTTCCGACTCCGGATCGAGCAGCTCCAAGGCTGCCAGCAGGAACGGGCTCAGCGGTTGATCGAGTGCGAAATCGTCAGGCACGTCGACGGTCATGAAATAGTTCTTGCCACCGTCGTCACGGTCTTCGGTCTCGATCACGTTCGTGTCGAACAGTGTCTGGAAGATCTCGTCGGCACGCGCATGCAGACGTTCCTTCTGCTCCGGGCTCTGCGCGGAATCGTCGATAAGACAATCCACGCGGTAGCGTGCGTCGCCGCCCTGCTCCACTTCGTTCAGCACCATCGAATGCGTGATCTTCATATGCGGCACCAATGTTTCCGGTGCGGCGTCGATGAGTCTGTCGAATGTGCTCTCGTTCCATGTCACGAAACCTTCCGGTGCCTTTTTGCGCTTGACCTTCTTGAGTTTCTTCGGATCGTTGCCGGCCTTGGCGAGTGCCTTGGCGTTCTCGATTTCGAATTCGGGGCCTTCGGCGATGACCAGGCCTTCCGTGTCGAAACCCATACGGCCCGCACGACCTGCGATCTGGTGAAACTCGCGGGCGCGCAGCCTGCGCATCTTCGTGCCATCGAACTTGGTCAAAGCCGTCAACACCACGGAATGAATCGGCACATTGATGCCGACCCCCAACGTATCCGTGCCGCAGATCACCGGCAACAGCCCCTGCTGGGCGAGCTGTTCGACCAGACGGCGGTAGCGGGGGAGCATGCCGGCATGATGGATGCCGACGCCCGTACGCAGCAGGCGTTGCAGGATCTTGCCGAATGCGGTGGTGAACTTCGTGCCTTTGATGGCCTCGGCGATGGCGTTGCGTTGCTCCTTGCTGGACACGCCCGTGCTTGCCAGCGCATTGGCGGTCTCCAACGCCGCATCCTGAGAGAAATGCACGACGTAGATCGGCGTCTCGCCTTTGCCGAATGCCAGTTCCACCGTCTTTTCCAACGGGTCGAGCGTGTATTCGTAGGTCAATGGCACCGGGCGGGGCGCATCGGCGATGATATCGACATCCGTGTCGGTCATGCCTTCCAGCCTGTCGGCGATGGCATCGACGTTGCCGAGCGTCGCGCTCATCAGCAGAAACTGCGTATCCGGTAGGGTCAACAGCGGTACCTGCCAGGCCCAACCACGTTCGGGATCGCCATAGTAATGGAACTCGTCCATCGCCACGCATCCGACATCGGCATGCCGTCCCTCGCGCAATGCCTGATTGGCGAGAATCTCGGCGGTGCAGCAGATGATCGGCGCATCCGCGTTGATATGGGTGTCGCCGGTGATCATGCCAACATGCTCACGGCCGAACACCTCAACCAGATCGAAGAACTTCTCGGAGACCAGCGCCTTGATCGGAGCCGTATAGTAGGAACGCCGTCCCGTGCACAGAGCCGCGAAATGCATGCCGAGAGCCACCAACGACTTGCCGGAACCGGTCGGGGTGTTGAGAATCACATGGTCGCCCGCCAGAAGATCCATGATCGCCTCTTCCTGATGCGGCCACGGTTCGACGCCCTTGACGTTCGCCACCCAATCGAAGAAACGTTCGTAGATCTCATCCGTATCGATGTTGCGTTCGCCCTCGTCCCAACGCGGCGCCAACGCGCCCAACGAGCCATAGTTCGTATCGTCTGCCATAGCTGCAAGTCTACCGACGGGTTACGAACGCGCGTGTCGAACGTGTGTTCGAATTTTGTGCCTCGTTGGAGTAGAGTTGGCTTCATGACTGAGGATTTGTTCGGTGCGATGGAGGCGCCGGAGGAGATGACGAGACCACTGGCCGTGCGCATGCGCCCGTCAACGGTTGATGAGGTCGTCGGGCAGGGGCGTGTGCTGGGAGAGGGTTCGCCGCTGCGCAGGCTCGCGAATCCGGCTTCCAGGAAATCGCTTACCGCGCCGAGCTCCATCATCCTGTTCGGGCCTCCCGGGGTGGGCAAGACCACACTCGCTTACATCGTCGCCAAGCAGTCCGGTC
>OGIT01000658.1_pt1 | contig 12786 bp, 8 predicted proteins | sample 1571881 | NCBI WGS metagenome assembly OGIT01 (sample SAMEA2582101, study PRJEB24529) | metagenome | biome: Human gut stool | place: China | collected 2011 | reverse complement strand
GGAGCACCTCAAAAACACCATCATACACTAAATCAGTAAGTTGGCAGCATCACCGCTGGCGCTTATTTGTTTCTATTCTCTGAAATATGAAACAATCACTGCCAGAAACTAATGCTGAATATAAGTTTTGGATCAACCCACCAGAATTAATAGGTTTTCAGACTTTTCCCCTTTTTCCGGGCAAAATTCTTAAATTTGAAATGACATAAACTGCAAACTTATGTAATCTTAGCCACATAAAAGCACTTTCATGAATAATAAAAAACGATTTAGTTGTTTACTGAATAGTTTTTTTATGGCAGCGCCCTAAAGCAAATCGCACACATTTTAACCGGAAATGTCCATTTCCGTGCGGTAGCCTACCCTTTTTTTGGATTTTCTTACTTAACACCTGCGTTTTTGTTGCTCCTGCACCTGCAAGATTTCTCAACTGCTTCGCTATTAAAATCAGTTGAATACCATCAAAGTTTTATTTCACATTCCAGTTATTGCATTGTTGGAAAATATTGATCTATGAAGAACGCAACTCGCCTTCTGGTGATTTCGCTCGCCCTCATGTTGAGCGGCTGTGCATATTCCCCGAAGCAGGTTGAAGCATCCCGACCGCTTGTGAATCAGACTGCTTCTACCGACCTCCAGGCTATGGCAGCCAATCTGCAACAACCTCTGAACACCCTGCCGCAGGGCGCCGCGCTCAGCGCCAATGGCAATACCTATATTCTGGGCCAGCGTTATGTCTCCGCCCTGGGGCTGGAATGCATAGAACTGCTGCGTAATCGCAACTACAACCAGTCGCAGCACGGTGTGACCTGTAAGAACGGTGACACCTGGTATCTGGTACCGCAGCTGGAACAGGCTTCCGCCAGTAACCTGCTTGCCGTGCAATAATTTTGAAGAGAAATGTTGTGAAGATAACGAATTTTCGGCAATTGAGTGCCGTCCTGTTACTGGCCTGCGTCTCCTGCGCCTCTTTCGCCGCCCCCACCCAGCAAGAAGCCCAGGCATTTGGGATGAACACCCCGGCAGACAACGGCGATGGCCGACTGCAGCTTGGCGGCGAGCAAGCGATGAGCGGCCAGGCAAACACCTCCTCCACCACCGGGACTTTCGCACAGCAAAACCGCCAGGGCATGTTATTGCCGGGCGAGTCTGATGTGCGTAAATTACTGCCGCAGTCCGAGTCCGGCCTCCCCCCTCCATACGGTGCCAACCTGTTTGCCGGTGGTTATGAAACCGAGCGCAGCGACGGCTTAAACGATAATTACCTGATCGCCCCCGGCGATAAGCTGAATATCTGGATCTGGGGCGCAGTCAATTTTTCCAACGTCGTGACCGTCGATAATCAGGGCAATATTTTTATTCCCGATGTCGGGCCGATTAATGTCAAGAATGTGGCGGCCAGTAAGGTTAATAACCTGGTTACCAGCCATATCAGCGAAGTTTTCACCAATAACGTTAATGTTTACGTTAATTTACTTACCGCGACGCCGGTCAGTGTATATGTCACCGGACCCGTCATTCGTCCGGGACAATATGCCGGACAATCTTCCGACAGCGTTTTATATTTCCTGAAACGCGCTGGCGGCATCGACTCCGACCGCGGAAGCTATCGTCATATTAAAGTATTGCGCCAGAACCGCGTGATCCAGCAGATCGACCTGTATGAGTTTATGCAGCAGGGCAAAATGCCGAAGCTGTCCCTCAAAGATCAGGATGTGATTCTGGTTGAACCCCAGGGGCCGATGATCAACGTGGCGGGTAAAGTGCGTAACCCGTTCCGCTTCGAGCTGAAGAACAGCACCGCGCTCGGCTCAGAGCTGATCGACTACGCCCTGCCCCTCGCCAAGGTGAGCCACGTGGGCGTGATTGGCGATCGCGCCAGTGGCCCGTTCTCGGTCTATATGCCCTATAAAGATTTCGACCGCATTCAGCTGAGCGACGGCGATAAAGTGCTGTTCAACGACGACATGCATGCGCAGGTGTACGATGTGCAGGTGATGGGCAGCTATCGCGGGCCATCCTACTTCACCGTGCGTAAAGAGACCCGTCTGCACGATCTGCTGAACCACATCCCGATTGACCCGAACATGGCAGATTACGGCTCGATCTATATCATGCGTAAGAGCGTGGCCGCGCGGCAGAAAGAGATGCTGGAAGACTCCCTCAACCGCCTGGAGCGCAGCGTCTTTACCGCACCTGCCAGCTCTGACGGCGAGGCCTCCATTCGCACCAAAGAGGCCGAACTGGTGATGCGCTTTGTGGAAAAAGCCCGCAAGATCCAGCCGCTGGGTAAAGTGGTGGTGTCCGATAAGGGCGTGATCGCCAACATCCTGCTGGAACAGGGCGACCAGATTGTGATCCCGAACAAAACCGACCTGATTCAGGTGGGTGGCGAAGTGATGATGCCGCAGGCGGTGGTCTACAACAAAAACGCCAGTCTGGAAGACTACGTAGCCTGGGCGGGCGGCTATACCGACCGTGCGAACGACAAGCGCATTGCCGTGGTGCATGCCAACGGGCTGATGGAGTTTAAAGACGGTGGCGATGTGATGCCGGGCGATCAGATTCTGGTCATGCCGAAAGTGGACAGCAAAATGATGCAGTCCATCAAGGACATCACCCAGGTCATCTATCAGGTTGCCGTGGCGGCCAACGTGGTCCTGAACTAACCCTCAATGCGGGCTCGCCCCCTCGCGGGCCCGTTCTGTGATATCGGCCTTCTTATGCTTAAACCTGTTCTCAACCAGACGCCCCGCAGCTCGTTCCAGGTGCTGAGGGATGTGACGTTTGGCCTGCTTATTCGTGAACTGAAAACAAGATTTGGCAGTTACCGGCTGGGGTATGCCTGGGCGCTGTTGGATCCGTTGTTGATGATTGGTCTGTTTAGCGCGATTTTTGGGATGCGTAGTCAAAGTGGATTTGGCGGTGTACCTGTGCAGGTATTTATAACTGCTGGCTATTTGCCATTCATGTTTTTTAATAAAGTGGTCAGCCAGTTAAAATCAGCAGTTAATGCCAATATGGGGTTGTTCTGCTATCGGCAAGTTACACCTTTTGCCACCTTCGTTGCCCGTTTCATCCTCGAATCCATCATCGGACTGGTGGTCGGTGTCATATTAGTATTGGGGTTAATGTGGTTTGGTTTTGATGCTATACCCAGCGATCCTTTAGAGGTCATTCTTATCTATTGCCTGCTCATGATCTTTTCATTTTCATTAGGTATCGTTTTTTGTGTGCTGAGCAGTTTATTCAAGGAAGCAGATAAGTTTCTGAGTCTAATAATGATGCCACTGATGTTTGTTTCCTGCGTCATGTATCCCCTTGCAACCGTACCTACACAGTTTCAGCACTGGTTTTTATGGAATCCATTGGTGCATGCCATTGAGCTGATTCGCTCTGGCTGGATTGCAGGTTATGCCAGCCCGAATGTCAGTTGGGTTTATTTGTCTGCTGTCACATTGGTGCTGCTGACTTTTGCGATGAGTTGCTATCGTCTGAGCCATCGTCGCCTGATAGCCAGCTAAAGCGAATAACGATGATTATTTTAGATAACGTCTCGAAGTATTACCCCACCAAATTTGGTCGCAACTATGTATTGCGCGACGTGAACATTACGCTGCCCCGCGATCGTAATATCGGTATTTTAGGTGTCAACGGAGCCGGAAAATCAACGCTGCTGCGCCTGCTGGGTGGTATGGATACGCCAAGTAAAGGGAAGGTAACACGTCACTGTCGCGTCTCATGGCCTCTCGCCCTTGGCGGCGGATTTCAGGGTAGTATGACCGGTCGGGAGAACACCCGTTTTGTGTGCCGGATTCACGGCGTACGCGATACGCTGGCTATCGAAGAGTGGGTAAAAGAGTTCTCGGAAATTGGTCAACACTTTGAACTGCCGATTAAAGGCTACTCCAGTGGGATGAGATCAAAATTTTCCTTTGCTGTCAGCATGGCCTTTGATTTTGATATCTACCTGACCGACGAAATTATGTCAGTGGGCGACGCCCGCTTTAAACAAAAATGTATTGATGTTTTTAACCAAAAACGCGAGACCGCCAGTTTGATCATGGTCTCGCACGATATGAAAAACTTACGCCAACAATGCGATATGGGTATTTTGCTGCGCAACAGCACCCTTGAGTTGTTCGACGATATCGAAGATGCCATCCGTATTTATCAGAAACTATAACAAGCCCAAAAATCATGATTCAGCCAACCCGCTCTAACAAATCCTCCGGTTTGATGCGCAAGCTAAATAAATTAAAGACCAAACCCAAACATTTCATTGTTGACTCCAGCGGTTTCAAGCTTGCCCACCGCTCATGGAAAAAGAGCCTTAAACTCGGCAGTTTTTTATGGGTAGTAGTGTGTTTTGCTATTGCTGCGCTTTATTTTTGCGTCATTGTGTCCGATCGCTATGTCAGTCGGGCCGAGCTGGTAGTTAAGCAGGCGGATCAAATTAAGATACTGCCCGATGCCCTTTCAATGCTGGGAATTGGAGGCAGTAACCATGAAGATATACTGATCATCCAGGATTATCTTAAATCCCCCGATCTGCTCAACAAGCTCGATAAGGAGCTGGGCCTGAAAGCTCATTATCAAAGCCACAAAATCGATTATTTTTCCCGCCTGCCAGATAATGTAAGCCGGGAAGAGTTCATTAAATATTACCGTCAGCACCTGTCATTGCACCTGGATGAACTGTCCGGTGTGCTGACAATTGAGTTACAGGCCTTTGATCCTGCCTATGGCCAGCGCGTCGTTGCATTGATGCTTCAGGAATCTGACCGCTTTATCAATAAATTAGGTCATCAGGTAGCACTGGAACAACTGGCCTTTGTCGAGAAAGAAGTCGATCGCGCCTATCAGCGTGTACAGACGGAAAAAGCCAAAGTACTGGACTTCCAGAATAACCATCATTTGATCAGCCCGGAATCAACAAGCAGTGCCCGCCTTGGTGTGGTGAGTCAGATAGAAGCTCAACTGGCACAGCAACAGGCCCAGTTAAAACAGCTACAAAGCTATATGAAAGAAACCGCGCCTGCGGTTGTTTCTGTGCAGGCCAGGGTTGATGCCTTAACGCAGCAACTGGCTCAGGAACAATCCAGACTTACCGGTGCTGATAAAGATGCAATGAACGAAGTGACGGCTCGCTATATGGATGTTCAAACCCAGGCGACCCTGGCTGCGGATCTGTACAAATCCGGACTTATTAGCCTGGAGCAGGCTCGTGTAGAAGCGTATCGCAAGCTTAAGCACCTGTTAGTCATCAGCCAACCAACATTGGCAGAAGACGCAGAGTATCCACGTCGTCTTTATAACCTGCTTACTACAGGAGTACTGCTGTGTCTTCTGTATGGCCTGATTGTGATGGGTATAGCAACCCTGCGTGAGCATCAGGACTAACAACGACATGCATTGAAACTAAGGTCAGAACTCTTACGCGAGTTCTGACCTGTCGCAGTTAATCATAAAGTGGTCACCCCGCCGATCACGCTAATTAACCATTGTTCTCATATTGAAGGGATACCCCATGGGCACTCAGCAAAGCAGCCGTTCACAGGCGCGCCTGAAGCAAGCATCCGAAAAACAAACCAATACCGAGCTGGATTTTATTTTTAAGCGCCCTATTTTTTGGCGCCCGTCTTACATTGCGCAATCCGCCTGGTTAGAACATATTCCGTTTGCTTTCTGGTTAATCGATACCCTGCAACCTCGTAAGATTGTTGAACTGGGCACCCATTACGGCAGCTCCTATTTTTCTTTCTGCCAGGCCGTGACGAAGCTGGATCTTCAGACCCAATGCTATGCGGTAGATACTTGGGGCGGTGATGAACATGCGGGCCAGTATGGCGAAGAGGTTTATCGCCAGGTATCCGAATACAACCAGCAACATTACTCTGACTTTTCCACCCTTGTACGCAGCACATTCGACCAGGCACTGGAACACTTCCCGCAAGGCAGTATTGATTTGCTGCATATCGATGGCCTGCATACCCTCGAAGCTGTACGTCATGATTTTGAAAGCTGGTTGCCGAAGCTCTCTGACAGAGCCGTTGTCATCATGCATGACACCAACGTACGTGAGCGCGGCTTTGGGGTATTCCAGCTTCTGGATGAGCTTAAGCAGCAGTATCCTCATTTTGAGTTTGCCCATGGTCACGGGCTGGGCGTGATTGGTGTCGGCAGCGAGCAATCCTCAGAGATGATGAGCCTGTACGGTCTCTCAGATAATCCATCTGCGACCAGACAGGTACAAGAAGTCTTCTCTCGCCTGGGTAAAGCCTGTGGTTACAGCTGGGAAAACAGCGAAATAAAGCGTCAGATGGTCGCGCTGCAAGCAACCCAGCAAGCAGAAACCCAGGATGTGATGGAGCAACAGGCCCTGGAAAGGGGACGCCTGGCAGAGCGCATCACCGCGCAGCATCACACCATAAAAGCGCAGGAAGAAAAGCTCGCACAACATGCCGATCAAACCGCTGAACTCACCCTTCAAAAGCAGCAGGTTAGCGCGTTAACCGCAGAGTTGGAGACATCTAACCAGCATGCCGCCGAATTGCAAACTAGCCTCGCCGTCTGTGAACAACAACGAGATGAAAGTCTGGCGAGCCTTCAAAACCTGAAAACTCAACTCTCAGAAACCCGGGAGCAATTTACCCAGACGGTTGCCGAACGCGATCTGATTGCACAAGAAAAGCAAACGCTGCTGGCGCAACAAACAGAAGCGCAAGAACAGCAGAGCGCTCTGCAACAGCAACTGCATGAGCAAGCATTGCACCTTAATGAAGAGACCCAGCGTGCCGCACAGCTGACTCTCGCACTCAATAAAAACAACGTTGTGCTTAGTGAGTACTCGCAACAGCTCAGCGCGTTGCAGCAGCATATTGATGAGCTGACCACCGCGTTGACTACTGCGCACCAGCAACAGGATGAGCTCAGCCAGACCCTGGCGACCGAAGCCAGCCAATGGCAACAGAAGGTCAACGAGCTGACGACTGCATTGACTGCAGCACATCAGCAGCAGGATGAACTCAGTCAGACTCTGGCGACCGAAGCCAGTCAATGGCAACAGCAGAAGCAAATTCTGACTGAAGCCAATGATGAGCTACAGAATAAGTGTGATGTCCTGACCACCGATCTCGCGGCAAGTCGCGCTGTACTGGAGCAGTTTGAAGCGGCACAGCAAGTCTGGCAGACACGTGAGCAGGATTTGGATAGCGCCTTAAATGCTCGTGAGCGTGAAATTGCTCACCTGAACCAAAGCCTTGCAGAAAGCAATCAGGCAATTGATAAACAGAATAGTGAGCTTGAACTGGCCCGTGATGAACTCGCGGTATTGCTTCAGCGGCACCATGCAGAGCAAGCAGAATCTCAGCAACAGTTGAGCCAGTTAAATCAAAGCCTGAGCGAACGATTCACTGAGATTGCAACGCTGACTCAATGGCTGGAAGAACGTGAACAGACATCTGTAAACGAACAAAGAAAACTGACAGAAGAACATCAACAGCACCTGAGCGTGCTGCGACAAACGCTAAGCGAACAGGTTAGTGAGATCGCAACACTGACCCGCAACCTGGAAGAGCGTGACCAGGCGGCCATCAAGGCGGCAGAAGAATATCACCTGCATCAGCAAGCATGGCGTGCAGAGCAAGCCAGCATGGCTCAGGCGAATGCAGACCTGCAACAGGAGCTAACGACGCTCCAACAGCAAGCCACTCAGCAGCAAGCTCAGCTTGGAACCCGGATTAATGAGCTAGTTAAGCAAAACGAAGCGCTGGAATCCAGTATCAACGAACGTTTCCGCGAACTGGCGACCATGACACGCCATACCGAGCAATTAACTCGCGAACTGCAACAAAAAGAACAGCAACTTCAGAAAGCGAAAGATCGTGCGCAAAACCTGAAGCAGACCGTGTCCTGGAAACTGACCGCGCCTGTGCGTGCCCTGGGCCGTATCTTTAAAGAGAACCCAACCGCCACACCAGCGGTTTCCATAAGCAATGCAGAACGTATCGCTGCGTCTGGCTTATTCGACGAGCTGTGGTATTTGCACCGTTACCCGGAAGTTGCAGACACTGGCCTCTCGGCTATTGAGCACTTTATCCAGATCGGCGCTGATAAAGGGTACAGCCCAAGTGAACTGTTTGATACCCGCTGGTATTTGCAAACTTACGCTGACGTAGCGCAAGGCACTATCAACCCATTACTTCATTACATCATGCACGGACAGGCAGAACAGCGTCATTGTCTGCCAGACAATATGAGAAAATAATAATGACTGTTGAAATTAACAAGGAAGAAATGCTCACGCGTTTTGATGAGCATTGGTATTTACAGACATATCAGGATGTAAGACAAACAGGAATACCTGCAAGAGAGCATTTTAAACGCTATGGTTCGCTGTTAGGGCGAAAACCCTGTGCTGACTGGCTCGTAACTCCTGTAATGGAAACAATAGCATCAGAAGTGAATTTGCCTTGGCTTACAATTAACCAACTTTCAGTGGCAAATAGTTCTCTTCATGAATGGCAATCAGAGGGTGAAGACCCCTATTTTATTGTTGATTTAAGTCAGTTACCTCAAATAGGGAAAGGTTGGCATCAATTCAACCTGAATATAAATTGTTCAGGTAAGCAAGGATTGGCTAAGTTGTATATAGATACTGGAAAAGGTTTCAATGAAACTGAAACCGTTTGTTTGCCCTATAAAAAATCGGTAGCTACCAGCCGTTTATTTTATCTGGAATCGCCTCTTCTTGCGTTACGTTTTGATCCATTAGAAAAAGCTGCTGGGTTCTCAATTAACCAGTTTGAAATTTCACCATTAGAAGAAAGTCAAATAGAAGCTATTTTACTGGCTCGTATTCAGCAAGAACATCATAATTACTGTGATATGGATTTGACGAAAATAAAGGAGATCATAGCTTCTGAAAATGGTCTGTCAGTACAACAATTGATGGATCTCTATAACGAAACCTTTATTTATTCTCAACCTTCACTAGATTATGAAGAGTGGATTGAAACTGTCGAAGTACCATCACTGCCAAATAAGGCAGAGGTAAGCGCAATACTTGCGATGATGACCGAACCGCCCATCATTTCGGTAGTGATGCCGGTATATAACACGGCAGAAATCTACTTACGCGCCTGCATAGATTCAGTCATCGCGCAAAGTTACCCTCATTGGGAATTGTGTATCGCAGATGACAAATCGCCAAAAGAGCATGTTCAGCGTGTATTGCGCGAATATGAAACTAAAGATCCACGTATAAAGGTGGTATACCGCCAACAAAATGGTCATATCTCAGCAGCGTCTAACAGCGCCCTGGAAATTGCTCAAGGCGATTTTATAGCATTATTGGATCACGATGATGCCTTACCAGAACATGCTCTGCTGTTTATGGCACAAGCGATCAATGAGCAGCCAGAAACCCAGATTATTTACAGTGATGAAGACAAGCTCGACGGTCGCGGCGAGCGTTTTGATCCGCATTTCAAAAGCGACTGGAACCCAGATCTGTTCTTCTCACAAAACTATGTTTCTCACCTCGGGGTATATCGCCGCAATTTGCTTCAGCAAATTGGTGGTTTCCGTCTAGGCGTAGAAGGTAGCCAGGATCAAGACCTGCTTCTGCGCTGTCTGCCATATGTGCAAGCCGGGCAGATTGTACATATACCACGCGTGCTCTACCACTGGCGTACTGTAGAAGGCTCTACCGCACTGGCATCAGACGAAAAAAGTTATACCACCGATGCGGGCATTAAAGCGCTGCGAGACTATTTCGCGACCCAGCAAACAGGCGTGGAAGTTGGCACAGGACTAGTGCCAAATACTTATCGGGTACGTTATCCGATACCGGAACCCGCACCATTGGTTAGCTTGCTGATCCCTACACGTGACCGCCGCTCATTAACGGAGACTGCAGTACGCAGCATTCTAGAGAAAAGCACCTATTCCAACTACGAGATCATTATTCTGGATAACGGCAGCGTTGAAGCTGAAACGCTGGAATTTTTCAGCCAGATCCAACAAGAAGATTCTCGTGTCAAAGTGCTCGCATATGACTACCCGTTTAATTACTCAGCTATAAACAATTTTGGCGCTCGTCATGCCAAAGGTACAGTCATTGGACTGATCAACAATGATATCGAAGTCATTAACCCCGAATGGTTGACCGAAATGGTCAGTCAGTGTCTTCGTCCTGAAATTGGCTGCGTAGGCGCTAAACTGTATTACAGCAATGATACCTTGCAACATGCGGGGGTTATTCTTAGTTTGGGTGGCGTAGCTGGTCATTCACATAAACACTTCCCAAGAAACCACCCTGGATATTTTCATCGTTTATCACTTGTCCAAACATTGTCAGCAGTAACTGCTGCATGTTTGTTAATACGAAAAGAAATTTTCGAACATGTTAATGGTCTTGATGAAGAGAATTTACATGTTGCCTTTAATGATGTTGATTTCTGTCTGAAAGTTCGTGAAGCAGGCTATCGTAATCTATGGACACCTTATGCTGAACTTTATCATTACGAGTCGATTAGTCGTGGTGCAGAGGACTCACCAGAGAAAATAGCCCGATTCACAAGAGAAGTGAATTTTATGAAATCAAAATGGGGCAAACATCTTGAGGTAGATCCTTTCTACAGCAAAAATCTGACAAAAGATCGTGAAGATTTTTCATTTTGACCGAGAGTGATGAAATGATTCGAAATATAGATATTAACAATGAAGGCTGTGGTAATTTAGATGGCCTAAAAGCATGTTTAGATTATCCCACATGTGGATATGATAATTCCGATACTTTATTAATTGCAGGCTGGATTCTACCTTCCGATCCTTTAAATAATAATATTCAAGTTATTGTAAAAGTTGAAGAAAATAATGAGCAACATGAATTTAATACTATCCGAGTTAATAGACCCGATGTATTAAAAGCACATTTATCGAAAATACAACTACCTGAAAGCGCAAGTCAAGTTGGTTTTTCCGTTCGAATTCCTTTACAAAGTAACGCAAAAGCATCAATCATTATTGTAAGAGATGGGCAAGAAATTCCGTGGTACAATGTTAATATTACAGTTAATAATTCTTTAACAGAATATATTAAAAAACTTAATCAACCAAATGAAAACTCAACTGATGTTATTGATGCAGAGGAAATTATTTCCACTACTAAAATATATTACTCACATCTTTTTCAACAATCTCCGCCCTCTGTAATTCATAAGCAATTAAATAAATTACGCCAAGCAGTACATAATGATGAATTTATTGTTGCGCTCTATAACTCAGAGTATGGAAAAGTAAAATGTAATAAAAGCACATTTAAATTTAATATTTGCAGTTCGAAATCATTAAATGATCATAATTTTCTTTTTTGTCGAGACGATAGCGATAATGAATTTATTGTGCATCAGCACGTAACATCCATCGATGGAGTTTATTATCCACATAAAGGTATCTACTACACTTTTTGCCATGGCTCAGAAAATAGATTATCTACAATCTTAGAATTCTTGTTAAAAAACAATACTTATTTTAAAGATAAACATTTTCGGAATAAAGCTTTTTTGATAGGTCATGGTCGTCCGTATCACTTTATGTATGATGGGATGCTGGGTTTTGAAATCATATATGAGCATGTAAAGGAAATTGATAACCAAACTAAATTCTACACTCTAGAAAATAATGCCTTTATCAACTCCCCCAAAATCTTCAATTCTAATCAAACAGCAGAATTTATAACTAATAAAACCTTAACGCAGCTTGAAATAGAGGGTACGTTATTTATTAAGATCGGCGCACTGTTTGGAAACGGGGCAAAAGATCCCGTTATTATGAATAGAATCAACAATTTGGATAAAAAAGTATTATCATATATTAGCAATATACATACAGATAAAGAAAATAGCACCAACGAATTGAAAAAACACTTTCCAATTATTTGGTTAGGTGTTACCGGTCAAAAAAGAGCATGGCTAGAACAAGTTGAAGGCTATTCTAACATAATTAACAAGTTATATGAGACATTCCCCGGAATGGCTGTTGTTTTTGATGGATGGACATCATCATTGGTGACATTACAACGCGATAAAGTTGAAACTGCCAATGACCGTTCAATTATCGATGATATAAAAAATCGAATAGCACCTGATATTAGAACTGTCGATTTAGTTGGCGCTACCATTGATAGAAAAATTCATATTGGCTCAGTAGTTGATTGTGCCATAGTAAATTACTCCACTGGATCAATGAACATTTCTAGGATATGTGGACGCCCTTGTATTACACATATGAACAATAGTTTTAGCCCAGCCCGGAATCAGCATATTCATCAAAATGCTCACCACATTCCTGATGAATATGTAACCGACGTTATGGATAACGATAGTAGGATTGATGCGACTAGCTACCATATCGACTGGGAGAATATATACAGTGCAATGACTTTGCATTTAGGAAAAAATAACCTTATTCAGAAGAGATGGTAGTATGAAAAGAACAGTAGCTTTTGTTCCACTAAAGTTGAATAACGAACGTTTACCAAATAAAAACACTAAGCAATTAAGTGATGGCACGCCTTTGCTATCACTCATTCTCAATACTTTAAAGCAAATTGAAAACGTCGATGATGTATATGTTTATTGTAGCGATGAATCTGTAATTAAATATTTACCCAAAGGTGTGAAATTTTTACAGCGTTCTACTGAGCTTGATCTCTCTACAACTAAGGAAGGTGCGAATAAGCGGGGAAATTCTTCTCGGCTGACTCAGTCATTTCATTTC
>OGIT01000650.1_pt1 | contig 12986 bp, 9 predicted proteins | sample 1571881 | NCBI WGS metagenome assembly OGIT01 (sample SAMEA2582101, study PRJEB24529) | metagenome | biome: Human gut stool | place: China | collected 2011 | reverse complement strand
CTGGCACCTTTGCAGTACTGCGCAAGGAAAGCCTCATCGGTGACGGTCTCTCCCACGCGGCACTGCCTGGTGTAGTCATCGCGTTCTTGCTGACAGGCATCAAAGATATTGAGGTTCTCATCTTGGGCGCCGCTCTATCCTCTATCACTGCGGCTTGGCTCATTACCATCACCGTAGAAAACAGTAAAATCAAATTCGATGGCGCTCTGGCTACTATACTATCTGCTTTCTTTGGTCTTGGTATGGTTCTACTCACCTACCTTCAAAGTCTGAACAATGCAGGTCAGGCGGGGCTTTCAAAATTTATATTTGGACAGGCCGCCACCATATTAGCTCGCGATGTGTACATTACATCGGCGGCAGCGCTCATCATTATCGTTTTAACAGCCTTATTTTGGAAAGAACTAAAGCTCATCTCCTTCGACGTAGAATACGCTAAAACTTTACAAATTCCCGTCACCTTTACACTCATTTTATATCGATCCCTATTAATCATGACCATCATCATCGGCATTCAATCAGTAGGTGCTATCTTGATTAGTTCTCTACTCATTGCACCGGCCGTAGGGGCCCGTCAGTGGACGAACAAGCTTGGTACCATGTGTATACTAGCAGGATGTTTCGGCATGGTATCTGCTATCGGCGGTACCATTTGGAGTACAACAGTACAAAAACTGCCTACAGGTCCTGCGATCATCGTCATTCTGTCGGTTATCGTACTGTTGAGCCTCATATTTGCACCTAATAGAGGCATCTTGTGGCAATATCGTAAAAACAAACAATCAAAACAAGCTTTACTATCAGAAACTGCAAAGATAAGTCCCGCCGATTTACAACAAAAGATATATAAAGCAGAGGGTGGACAGCCTCGCATAGGAGCTGCCCCATGACAGTACATACAGAGATTTTACTCATCGCCATTGCAGTATCCATCGCGTGTGCTATTCCTGGTGTATTCCTCGTGCTGCGCCGCATGTCCATGATGGCTGACGCTATTACACACACCGTATTCCTCGGTATCGTGCTCGCTTTCTTTGTAACGGAAGACTTAAACTCTCCCTTGCTTTTAGTAGGGGCAACCGTAGTCGGTGTAGGAACGGTGTGGCTTACAGAGATGATTCATAACACGGGCCTCGTCAACGAAGACGCATCCATTGGTATCATCTTTCCCCTTCTATTCTCCATTGCCATCATCCTCGTCAGTCTCTATAGCGGCAACGCACACCTTGACGTAGATACCGCACTTCTAGGGGAAATCGCGTTCGCCCCATTCGACAGATGGATTGTAAACGGCACCGACCTAGGTCCTGTATCACTATGGATTTCTCTAGGCGTGGCACTTATCAATCTTGTATTAGTCGTGCTCTTCTACAAGGAATTACAGTTATCCACCTTCGATCCACTATTAGCAGGGCTCTTCGGCTTCATGCCAGCCCTCATCCACTACGTGCTGATGACCATGGTATCCCTCACTGTGGTGGCTTCATTCCAAGCAGTAGGTGCCATCCTCGTTATCGGCCTCATGATCGGACCTGCGGTTATCGCTTATTTATGGACGGACTCTGTGAAAGCCATGCTCACGAGCAGTATCATCATCGGCATTATCTGTGCTGTCATTGGTACAGAAGTTGCTTTCACACTAGACGTATCCATTGCAGGCGCTATCGCAACAACGATTGGTCTCGCATTATTAATTGCCGTTATTTGCACGCCAAAGACAGGCTATATTGCAACCTATCTTCGCCAACGCCACTTGCGACGTCACTATCGAGAAACGATGATGCTCTGCCACATCTATACCCATATGAAAACACCTGTGGCGGCCATTGAAAACGGTATCGGCACCATTCACGAACACTTGAACTGGAAACCAGACTATACACACCAAGCCGCATCACACCTTAAGAAGCAAGGCTTGTTGTATGTAACAAATGGGTACTATATGCTGACCGATAAAGGCGTGGCGCAGGTAAAGGAAATCATTTAATTAATTTTATTTAATGAATATTAATTAGACTCCTTCAAAAATACATATTTTCCCAACAAAAAGAAGCTGAAATCAATGCATTGCAAAGATTTCAGCTTCTTCTTTTGTATTTAATTATATGGCTAGAATACAACACGCATCTGATACCACTTAGCGCCGCCGTGATCAGACTCTGATTCACCTTCATTTACAAAACCAAACTTTGCGTAATAGTGAATCTTTTCTTCCTTACAGGTTAAAATGACGCCCTTCCGTTTTTCCTCTCTAGCCAAGTCTATGAAAGCCTCTATCAACTGACCACCTACACCACGGTTGCGATATTCTGGCATTGTATTTAGACCAAAAATCATCTGCCATGCGCCATGGGGATTATGCAGCGAAGCATCGGCGAACATCTCATCCGTCAAGATTTCATCATCTGTTACAAAACCATCTATAAAACCAATAGGTGTATCACCATCAAAGGCAATTAAAAACTGCCCTGCATAATGATCTAATCGTTCCTTAAAGGCCTCACGAGGCGCCGCCTCAGCAGGCGGGAAACAAGTTGCTTCTATATGTGTCACTAAATCTAAATCAGAGGTTGTCGCTTTTCGTATTAATATATCCATATCCTTCTCCATCGTATCTACATATCTGTTTAAGTATATACCGTTTACATAACAAAGGCTACACGTAACCCTATGTACGTGTAGCCTTTTATTAACAATTTGACCACTTACTTTCTATACAGATTATCCGACCAATTATCTTTTCGTATATTTAGGTACATTACGATACTGCATTGGTAAGGAATCATCTTTTATCTTAAACCCATGCTTCTCATAAAATGGTGCATTCTTGCTATCACCAATCATAACATTAATGTACAAGTAAGACTTATATGCCTCTTTCACCATTTCTAGCAAATGACCTGCAATACCACGGCCATGATAATCAGGATGAACCAGCACATAATTGATGAAGCACACCAGCTCGCTATCATCCATGACACGAATAAGACCAACTAAATGATCGCCATCCCATGCGGAAATCACACGAGAGGAATTCATGAGAGCCTTGTATAAACGGTCCGGATATTTACCTACAACCCAACGAACAGATAAAAATAAATCTGCTACCTGCTGAGGCGTAAAATTTCGTTCTTCTGTATAGGTAATTGCCATAAAAGATCCTCCATCGAACCTCGAGAAATCTGTACCTAATTAACGGTATCTATTAAACGAGCTCCTTGCTCATATAAATAACATCATCCATAGGGTTATGATAGTACGGCTCACATTCAGTAAAGCCATGTTTCTTGTACAAATGTATGGCTATCTGTAGCGGTTCAATTGTATCGAGCATCATTTCTTTGTACCCAGAGGCCTTAGCATGGTCTATGATACTTTCAATGAGACGATCACCTAAAGCATGACCACGCCCTGCAGGACGCACATAAAGGCGTTTCATTTCACAACGGGTATCGCTGTGTTGATAATACGCCACCATGCCGAGCACCACATCATTATCATCAATAGCCACCAACAACTCACCATTTGGAGCCGTATATTTCTCGGCAATATCCGCCAATTCCTTATCTAAATTCTGAAAAGACAAATCACGACCTAACCACTGAGTATACTCTTGAATTAACTCTTTCACCTGATCTAAATACGGTTTACCATCAACTATTTTAATCATGTACACTCCAAAGGATACAATCCTCTACAATCATTTTTTCCCATGTGGTTTATGTTGAAAAATTTCTTTTACAATCCCTTCTCCAACAATAATACTACCTTCCACAATAAGGAACTCCGTACCTACATGTAAAGCAGAATAATCTATATCCGCATTTACTGGCAGCGCATTAGCTCGTATAAGTTTATCAAAGATAACATCTTCACCATCAATAAAGTTGATTTCAAGATGTTCATCTGTGCCTTTTACAACTACATAAGGGCTATACTTTCCATTATTTAAATTTGGTAGATTTGTATTTTTCTTGCTAAAGAAGGTAACAATGCAAGTAATCGTAAAATCTAAACTGCTCATATTAGGCCTCATCGATTACATATAACAACTCTTAAGATACTTAACCTAATTATAGAAACTACAGTAAGTATTAAAAATACACTTACCCTATAAACTCTTTGATATTTGCTTGTAAAATTTGATTGCTATATAAAAAGTTGTTAAATAAGAATTATATTAAAATACTATTATTCCGTTCTGGTATCTAGTACTTTTACCTATCTATTTTCAAATTCTAGGAAAAATAAAACTCAATATGTAGACTATTCTCTATCAGAATATGCCTTACACTGATCACATATTTTAATCTCGGCTTCTTCATAATCAAGAAAATATTGACCACAGCTTTCACATTCGGAAATCTTATAATGTGCTCCACAATTTAAGCATATGCCTACTTCTGCTATACTTTCATCAATACATATATAATCTGCTTCACATTCATCACAATAAACTCCATCAGCAATAGGTGAACTTCCTCCATCTTTTACCCTCTCATAACTTACTGAATCCACATAGTCTTTAAGACTCTCAAGTTCTACGTTTATAAAGTTAATTACTTCATCTAAATAATTATCTAAATCAGATTCAGAAATCCCATCATTAGTAACTGGCATATAGTATCCTTCTTCATTATTATATTCTACCTCGCCATTAGTATAAGAAATATAAACTTTAAAGTTCTCCAAGAGTCTAGCTTCATCATCACCATTTTGTCTACATAGGCATGTTATTGTTAATGTACTTTCAGAGCCTTCGTCATCATTAATATCCATTAAATAAAGGAAATCAAGTTTTTTATTATAAACTTTAGAGTTTGCTGAAAATAATACTCCTGAAAGCTTATTACGATCAAATCCTATTCCAGAAATTACAATATCTTCTCTAAACCGTAAAGCCTCTTCTATATCAACAAATTTTTCCTCAAGAGCCTCCTCAAATACACTAATTATTTTCTCATGATTTCTTATGCTTATACCTGAATCATTTTGTTTAGTTTCAATTAATAACTCTTTATACTTTTGTGCTTCTACTTGTAGTTGTTCAATTGATTTTTCATTACTAGAAAGCTTTATTAGTGCATCATCAAAAAATTTATCAATTTCATTTATTGATCTACGGATATTATTATAACCAACCCTATCCAAGATTTTATTATGGGCAACATGATTTCTGTTTATTTCAAAAGTCCTATAACTTTTAGGAAAATCACCATCAAAATAATCCTTAAAGTATTTCTCCCAAAAATCCTCTTTTACAGTTAGTTGTTTTTTTATCTTTTCAATTATTTTACACTCATTACCCGTAGTCACCCCAGATAAAGCGTTTTCAATATCTACGTCATACGTAGGAGTCCACATCATTTTTTTCATGGTTAAAACTTTAAATAAATCCCCAACATCAACAGATAATAAATGATTATCAACATTATTAAATCCTGGTACAACCGTTTTATAGCCAGCATACCGAGAATTATACTTATCCTTTATCGTTTGATCCAGTAAAATATCCCACCAATTCACGCCAAAGGTCTTAACCATAAATTCATTAATAAATCTTCTAATTTTATTTTCTGTAACATAAAAACGACTATATAACTCGCTAGATAAAATATATGCATCAGCATCATACAACCAAACTAATTTATCCCAATCTTTGACAATTATTTTTTTTATATCTAATTTAAGGTCTTCGATATAGCGCTTGTTAATATCAACCTCATAGTTATCAGATTTTATATCTATCATCAACTGTTTTACATTTTTAAATGTATTAAACTCAAAAAATAAGTCCACAATACAATCTTCTTCATAAGTAGATATGCAAATCCTACTTGGGCAATCAGCAACCTCAGTCTCTACCTTATATTCGCCTATATATCCTTGTTTACGAAGCTCAATCAATATCCTATCTACGTATTCATGATAATCTGATATAACCTGTTTCTCTCCTACGGCAATAAATTTAACTAGTTCCATACTTTCCCCTTCCACAAGTCAACAATATTCATTAAGCATTATCAGCATTTTCAAGATACTCTTTTAATTCTACTTCAAGTTTATACTTCTCAATATTCATACGATAATCTTCAATATATTTTCTATGATCAATATAATCGAGTCCCTTAAGATTAGACTTTAATAAATTAAGAAAAGCTATCTTCTCTATAACTAGTGGAATTTCACTTCCTGACCACGAACACGACAAAGGAAATAAATAAATTTGCTTAAACGCCTCTAGGTTCTTGTTGAATTTCAAAAACTCAAGAATATATACTAATTTCCAATCTGGAAGAAAATTTACAACCACCTCAATAATTTTTTTACATTTTTCAATATCGGCACTATTTTCTCGTAGTTTTTCAATTAACCATGTTCTTTTTCTTTCAAATATGGTTTCGTTAGTTGTATTTGCAAATAGTAAACGCACTGAAGTTTTTATATAAGAGAGCTTGTCATTATCTACTAGAGTTTCAAATGCATACTCCACATACTCTCTACACTGATCAACAGACCAAATAAATTCAAATATTTTATTTGCATTACTCTCTCTAGCTAAATTATCTTTATCCTTAATCCAATCTATATATTCATTCCAAATAGTAGGATATTGATAAAATATCTTTTTAAAAAGGCGCCCACTATAATCTATATGAGAATGAATTGATAAAGCATTTTTATAAACACATACTAATGAATCAATATCACTTCTAAAGAATTTAATAATTGTCTCATTTTCATCAAGCTCTGCATAATCTAAAAATCCAGCCGAAAACTCTAGGTTAGTCATCATTTGATTAATTATTAGTTTCTTAAGTTCACTATCTCGCTCACCATAACGTATAAAAACTTGAGCTGCTGGTATTATAGGCTGCTCTTGTTTAAAGCTATTTAGTATATATAGCTTAAAATCCTCAACCATCTTATTATCTATATTTTCTTCAGGTATACATTCCCAAATTAATAACAACCAGTAATCCTTTTTATCAAACACATTATTATTTATAAAGTCATACGTCTTTTCATATCCAATATGATCAAGCATATATTTTATTTGAGAATATCCATTTAACTTAAACGGTGTCTTTGCATGAATATATAACTCTAGAACCTTTAAATATAATGCACAATCTTTCTCTAAGGCATAAAAAACATAATCTAATCCTATACTTAAAGACCATTTCTCATTATCAGAGACTATTTGCTCTAAAAAACTACATACTCTAAATAACTCTTGAAAATCATTTAAATTATATTTTTTGATTTCTTTTAAAATAGATTCTTTATGTAAGCACTCAGTCTCTTCTATTGTTCTACCATTTAGATGCTTCTGTTTCAACATCTTATATATTCTGAACTCTAGATTTTTTTCACTTATCATGTATCGAGAATCCAATTTTATTCCTATTTGGTCCGCTAATTCTTTATACTTAGCAACAATCTTTGCATCAAAAAAATCAGGAAATTTCTTATCAATTACGAATTCATAAATCGTATTAAAATCGGATTGTAAGAATTGTTTTAATTCCTCATCTTTTAAATCATAAAGGAATATTCCTAAAAGAATGTTATTAACCTTACGCTGATACTCTTCCCGCTTCCGCAAGATAGCTAGATTCTTCCATATGTTACTTCGTATACTAGCTATTTCTTCAGTATATCCAAGTTGCATTCTAACATAGTTTATCGATTTACTATTTCTGATTGCTTCACTAAAAGATATTTCTGTTTTTAATGCATATTCTACAATGTTTAAATATAATATACTATTATTATAATTTTCTCCGTTTTCTGTATAACACCATAACTTATCTAAAAGACGCATCTCATGACTATAATTATCTTTATATGAATTTCTATCATATAAAAATCGTTCACTAAATACGGAATAAAACTCCATTATCAAGTCAGGCCTTCGATCAAAGTAACGCATCAAAAGATCAATTGCGTCTTCATAATTCTGTGTAAACTTAAAGCCACCTAATATTTCTATTATCTTCGTACTAAAACTATCATGTTTTTTGGGAGAATTAACATCAAAATTATGTAACTCAAATTCTACATATTCTTCTTGCTCAATATAACTCTTGATTATAGATAAGGCTTTGTCAGGATTAATCAAATAAAAACACTCAAGATAATCTAAATTTTGATGATCCGGTACGCTATCCCAAACGGCATTTATTGAATCTTTAATATATTTTATACACTCTTCGGAATTAAATATTTCTATTAATGTATTTAAAGCATATACAATTTTATTTTTAAAGTTAGGAAATCCAATGGAGATTAGATTTTCTATACTCACCCATTTTTTCTCAAACAACACATAATATAATATATAGTTCCCAAAACTCTGATCTGAAATTTTTGTTATCTCATTTTTAAACCAATCTACTAATTCTAAAGAATATAAATTTTCAACTATAGGAATATCATCAATATTCTGACCATATAAATTTTTCAAATTATTATAAAGCTGGTTCTCATTATTTTTTACTGGGCCAGATATAGCAATAAAAAATAAGATAAAAATATCTTCTCTTGTCAGCTTCGCTTCATCGATAATGTTTCCATAGTAGTTTTTAAAAATATCCTCAGCATTACGTATTGCAAAAAAGCCTTTATCTATAGCTTTCATACCAGCAAGAAAAGCCAGTCTTATATTCCCATTCGAAATTTTTGAAATCTTATCAAGATAATCTAAATTTACTATTCCTAAATTTGATTTCAAAATATTCTTTATTTCATCATCCTTAAATGATCCAATTTCAATTATATTAGGAGTTGTATACTTAGATACTACATTTATAACTCTATCCTTAGCATAATCTCTTACTGAAATAAGAATCCTAATATCAAAATCAGATGATAATGATAAAATAGTGTTTATGACATTATCTAGACTTGCAACCATATTTGCGTCATCTAAAAATATCAAATATTTACCTGGATTAGAAATATAATATTTAATATCCTCATATAGTAAGTTCCCATTACTTTTTACACAAAAAACTTTTGTAGTTGCATTATCTTCTTCTCTACATGCCTCTACAGCTAATCTAGTCTTTCCAATTCCGGATGGCCCTGTTAATATAGTTACTTTATTATTATTTATACTACTACATAACTCGGTAAATTCTGATTCTCGATAAAAAAAAGGACAATCAATAGGAGCGTTTATACCATTTGCATCATATGCTTTAACAAAATCATCTATATCAAAAAATTGATTTGTATCTATTGCAATATCAAGTTCATCTTTCGCAATATGTGGATATAATAATGCTAAATCATGTGAAAGTGTATCAACTCCAATAAGTTCTACATCAACACCTTTTATAGAATCTATGATATCATCAAATTGTTCTATGTGAATATTTGTAGAGCAATGTCCACAAATAATTTTTTGTATTTTATCCTTGTTAAGAGAAAGTTTTGACTTTTCAAAGCATGATAAAATATCTGCCTTTATTTTAGCTACTGACTGTGATTTCACTGATCCATAGTTTATCAAAATATAATTGCCTTCATCAGTCAAAACATAAGAGTCAGGTGTTCCTTTTGTCGTTTTATTAGTTCCCGTCTGAACGCCTAGGGTTTGAATATTTTTAAATTTATATTTTTTATACAAATATGCATCAAATAGTTTTTGAAAAGCTCCCCCCTCTAATTGCATTATGGCACTTTGGATAAAGTTTATATTTTTCAATTCTCTCACCCCATATATTCGACTATAACCCCACTAATCTTGAACAAACCCTTTTATATTCTAACTATTATACTAATTATTTCATCTACTCAATATATTTAAAAATCCAACATAAATTATCTAATTATATTCTACTATGTTTTATTGTAAATTCTAAAATATAATATATTTTGAAGAATGAATATCTTATAAATACAAAAACATAACACATAAGCTTGAACTATATTCCCAAAATTGTGCCTAAATTTTAGAAATACAGTCTTTATGACAAAATATTCAAAAAAGTACAAAAAAGCACATAACTAAAAGATTCTATACTCTCAAAGTCATGTGCTTTCTCTATATAATTTATCAAATACATCCAATAAACTAGGATTTATCAATTTTGCCTAAAGAAAGATTATAAAAGTTCTAACTTATTTAAATCAATTCCAAAATGCTTCATAAATAATCCATCAATCATATTGCGATTATAATAATTATTCTTTGTTAAATTATTCATAATATACTCAAAGTTAACCTTATCAGACTTTTTAAAACTTAATAAATTATACAACCAATATGAAAAGTCTGAAAAATCATACACACCTGTTACTTTTTTACAGTCACGATATATTACTGAAGCTTTGACGCCATATCTTTTTTCACATTTTTTTACTGCTTCAGTTACCATTTCTCGTCCAATTTCATATTCTACCTTTTCTTCATTTATCTGATCAAATGTTAATAAGGCGACCCCAAACATATGACTTAATGCTTTTGAATCAAATGCCAAAAAGCCCAATTCCTGTAAATAGTATTTTTTCCAATCTAACAATGCTTCTTTCCATTCTGAAAATTCAAGATTATATTCTATAAGTTCATCAGCAACTAAGTCTACTATCTTAACATTATCTTTAGAATTATCAATAATTATTTGAAAATGATTCCCTGACCAATTAACTTTTCCTTCATTTATACTCTCTCCTAGTGCATTCAAAATATCCCCATAATTTCCACGAATATCAAGAGAGATAGCCTGTGCCACGATACTACTTAATTCATCATCTTTATTTCCTTTTAAAAAAATATATGATTGTTTTATTTTGTCATCCAAATCATTTTCTTCCTCATAAAAATCATATATAAAGTGTTCAAGTATCATTAACTTCGCCTTTCAGTGCTTGCTTACTTATATATAACCAGTTATATCTTATATTCTTATTAGCAAGATAACCGCAAAATCAAAGTCTCAAAATAGGATATGCTGTTCCTGGAGCGTTAAAAAATACCAAACCTGAGCTAGGGTCCACTACAACATTTTTCTTTATACCTTTTGACTTATACTCTACCAGACATCGTGGCTTTTTATTTGATCTATCAATACAATTTACAACCTCTTGTCTAGACCAATTCGAACAAAACAAAGTTGATTTCCCAGAATTCTCAGTTTTTAATCTACCAGTAGATTTAGCTCGTACATATGCCTCAGCTATTTTCTTCCCCCTATTCGCAGTAATTATTCTTCTGCTTTTCGGATAACTTCTAACCTCTACATATAATCTTTCATCTTCATATGTAGTATAGCAGTGGAGTCCATTAATTTTTTCCCCATTAACTGTTCCCCAAAATATATGCTCTAACTTTCCACTCGAAATCCCTCTAGTATTTGAAATCCCCTCCATTTTTATGCCTCCCCAAAAGTATAATTGAAGTTCATGGTCTAAGTTATCTTTCCAATAGATTTTGTGAAACTCATTGCTCACGTACTAGCACCCACACCTTTACCATTCAAGGCTTTCTTCTCAAGTTTCTACAACTCAAACACTATACCCTTTTACAAAAATTCAACAAATCCTTTTAAGCCTTCATTTTCACTTTTTGTATTAAAATAATATCACCTAAGAGTTCTTCATGCTTTTAAAACACATAAGTACCATATTTTCAATGGTTTATAATAGCAACATACTTGTTGCTTATTATTCCCACTCAATTGTTGCAGGTGGTTTAGATGTAATATCGTACACGATACGGTTAATGTGTTGTACTTCGTTTACGATACGACGGGAGATTGTGTCCAATACGTCGTAAGGGATGCGTGCCCAGTCAGCAGTCATGAAGTCTGTTGTTGTTACGCCACGCAATGCCAATGTGTAATCGTATGTACGGAAGTCACCCATAACGCCTACAGTACGTGTAGATGTTAATACTGCAAAGTATTGGTTGATGTCGCGATCAAGACCAGCTTTTGCAATTTCGTCACGGAAGATGTAGTCCGCATCACGCAAAATGTCGAGTTTGTCTTTCGTAATTTCGCCCATTACGCGAATAGCAAGGCCAGGACCTGGGAATGGTTGACGCCATACGAGGTAATCAGCCAAACCTAATTCAGAACCAAGTTCACGTACTTCGTCTTTGAAGAGGTTGCGCAATGGTTCGATAAGACCTTTGAAGTCTACAACTGCAGGCAAGCCACCTACGTTGTGGTGAGATTTAATAACTTCAGCTTCGCCAGTACCAGACTCGATAACGTCAGGGTAGATTGTACCTTGTGCTAAGAAGTCAACGGAACCGATTTTACGGCCTTCGTCTTCGAATACACGAATGAATTCTTCACCGATAGCTTTACGTTTTGCTTCTGGATCTTCAAGACCAGCCAATTTATCTAAGAAACGTTTTTCCGCATCCACACGGATGAAGTGCATGCCGGAATCTTTGAAAGCTGCTTCAACTTCGTCACCTTCGTTTTTACGCATTAAACCATGGTCAACAAAGATACAAGTCAATTGGTCGCCAACAGCTTTAGAAATAAGAGCTGCTGCAACGGAGCTATCTACACCGCCAGACAATGCCAATAATACTTTGCCATCGCCTACAGTGTTACGGATTTCTTCAATAGCAGTTTTCGCATAGTTAGCCATTGTCCACGTGCCTGTGAAACCACATACTTCATACAAGAAGTTATGAAGCATTTCTTTACCATGTTCAGTGTGCAATACTTCTGCATGGTATTGCATAGCGTATAATTTACGCTCTTTATTTTGCATAGATGCAACAGGGCAATCTTTTGTATGCGCAATGATTTCGAACCCTTCAGGAACTTTTGCTACATAGTCAACGTGGGACATCCACACAACTTGGTCTTCGTCCAAGCCTTTGAACAATGGAGATGTAGGGTCCACTTTAGTAGGTGTTTTACCAAACTCACGGTTGTCCGCAGATTTAACTTCGCCACCCAATGTATGCGCCATAAATTGCATACCATAGCACATGCCAAGAATAGGAATACCAA
>OGIT01000649.1_pt1 | contig 12990 bp, 8 predicted proteins | sample 1571881 | NCBI WGS metagenome assembly OGIT01 (sample SAMEA2582101, study PRJEB24529) | metagenome | biome: Human gut stool | place: China | collected 2011 | reverse complement strand
CATACCGTATTACTCACCTGACTGAGCACATGAAGCTCAACAGAAAAGATTATAGTACAGAAAGAGCTTTGACTATGTTGGTAGGTAAACGTCGTGCTTTGCTCGACTACCTGAAAGCAAAAGATATCACCAGATATCGTGATATCATCAAAGAGCTCGGCTTGCGTAAGTAATCACTTACTGCGAACAAAATTTAAAAGCCGTTTCCTCTCTATGGAGGAAACGGCTTTTATTTTTTATCTTTCTCCCTTGCTTGGATATAAAATTTCATTAATTTTGCAGCAAAACGAATTAAATTATAACCTTTTACCGGGAAAATACATTCAACATTATGGATACAAGCAAAATCGTAGGAGAAAAAATTAAATCACTCCGTGAGAACAAAGGAATCTCAATAGAAGAACTTGCCGAACGCTCAGGATTGGCCATTGAACAAATAGAACGTATCGAAAACAATATTGACTTGCCTTCATTGGCTCCACTTATCAAAATAGCCCGCGTATTGGGCGTACGTCTGGGCACGTTCCTCGACGACCAGGACGAAACAGGTCCGGTAGTCTCACGCAAGATGGAAGCTACAGACACGATCAGCTTCTCAAACAACGCCATCCATTCGCGCAAACACATGCAGTATCATTCACTGTCCAAGTCAAAAGCCGACCGCCATATGGAGCCGTTCATCATCGATGTAGCCCCTACACAAGACAGTGATTTTGTACTTTCTTCTCACGAAGGAGAAGAATTCATCATGGTCATGGAAGGTGTCATGGAAATCAGTTACGGAAAAAGCACTTACCTGCTCGAAGAAGGTGACAGTATCTACTATGATTCCATCGTCCCCCATCACGTTCATGCTTATGAAGGACAAGCCGCCAAAATCCTGGCAGTAATCTATACACCCATTTAATGATCAGCAATGATCACTCTACACATTACTAAAAACATGCAACTATACGAAAGAACACTCGGACAATGGCTTGAACATTGGGCCGAAACAACACCGGACAAAGAATATATTGTATACTCCGACCGCAACTTGCGCTTCACCTGGAAGCAATTCAACAAGCGGGTAGACGATATGGCAAAAGGATTGATTGCCATCGGAGTGGAAAGAGGTACCCACGTCGGAATCTGGGCAGCAAACGTACCGGACTGGCTCACCTTATTATATGCCTGCGCAAAGATAGGTGCAGTCTACGTAACGGTAAACACCAACTATAAACAGGCCGAACTGGAATACTTGTGCGAGAACTCGGATATGCATACGCTCTGCATTGTCAACGGCGAAAAAGACAGCGACTTTGTACAGATGACCTACACCATGCTTCCGGAACTGAAAACCTGCGAACGAGGACATCTGAAAAGCGAGCGTTTTCCTTATATGAAGAACGTAATCTACGTAGGACAGGAGAAACATCGCGGAATGTACAACACACAGGAGATCCTGTTGCTAGGCGATAACATAGAAGACACCGAGCTCAACGAACTCAAGTCGCAGGTCGATTGCCACGATGTGGTAAACATGCAATATACATCAGGAACAACCGGATTTCCCAAAGGGGTTATGCTGACACATTACAATATCAGCAATAATGGTTTCCTGACCGGAGAACACATGAAATTCACTGGCAATGATAAACTCTGCTGTTGTGTTCCATTGTTCCACTGCTTCGGTGTAGTGCTGGCCACCATGAACTGTCTGACTCATGGTTGTACTCAAGTGATGGTGGAACGTTTTGACCCGCTGATCGTATTAGCCTCTATCCATAAAGAGAGATGTACAGCACTTTATGGAGTACCCACTATGTTTATTGCCGAACTGAACCATCCGATGTTCGATATGTTCGATATGTCGAGCCTCCGCACCGGTATCATGGCCGGCTCACTCTGCCCGGTAGAATTGATGAAGCAAGTGGAAGAGAAAATGTATATGAAGGTTACCAGTGTATACGGACTGACAGAAGCAGCCCCCGGAATGACTGCTACACGCATTGACGATCCGTTTGACGTACGTTGTAACACCGTAGGGCGTGACTTTGAATTTACGGAGGTAAAAGTGCTCGATCCTGAAACTGGTGAAGAATGCCCGGTCGGCGTACAGGGGGAAATGTGCAACCGGGGATATAACACCATGAAAGGATATTACAAGAATCCACAAGCTACGGCTGAAGTGATAGACAAAAACAATTTCCTACACTCAGGAGACTTGGGAATCAAGGACGAAGATGGGAATTATCGTATCACAGGACGTATCAAAGATATGATCATCCGTGGTGGAGAGAATATCTATCCCCGTGAGATAGAGGAATTCCTCTATAAGCTCGACGGAGTGAAAGACGTACAGGTATCGGGCATCCCATCTAAAAAATATGGAGAGGCAGTAGGGGCTTTCATCATTTTGCACGAAGGAGTAACCATGCAGGCTTCGGACGTACAAGACTTCTGCCGGAATAAAATCTCCCGCTACAAAATTCCTAAATACATTTTCTTCATTGACGAATTTCCCATGACCGGGAGCGGTAAGATACAAAAATTCAAACTGAAGGATTTAGGACTGAAGCTCTGTGAGGAGCAAGGTATCCAGATTATATAAAGCAGATATGCAGTGATAAGTGATTAGCGTCAGACGCTAATCACTTATCACTGTCACTATTTTGCCATAGGCAGAGTAAAATAGAAAACAGTTCCTTTTCCTTGTTTGGAACGTACCCAGATACGCCCGCCCATTTTTTCGACAAGCATCCGGCAGATAGTCAGTCCCAATCCTGTCCCTTGCACAAAATCATCTATTTTTCCGAAACGCTGAAAGATGGTAGCTACCCTTTCTGCCGGAATACCTTTCCCCGTATCAGATATGTAAAACTGTACCATATCCGCCTTCTTCTGAAATCCAAAATGAATTTCTCCGACAGAAGTAAATTTAATGGCATTGGTAATCAGATTAACCAAAACCTGAGAAATACGTTCCCAGTCTCCTTGTATGCAAAGTTGCGAATCTACCTCGTCCAGCACAAGCCGAACTTCCGGCTTAACCGATTTCACATGCAATTCATATAACTGTAAACAGATATCTTTCAGCCTCACCGGGTGATAAGAAAGCTCCAAGGAACCGGCTTCAAGTGCCGAAAGATCAAGAATATCATTAAAGAGATTCAACAGAACAGTCGAGTTGTGTTCCACAATATCGGCATACTGTCGCTTTTCACACTCATTGTCCGCTTCAATAATCAGTTTGGAAAAACCTACAATCGCATTCAGAGGAGTACGGATTTCGTGGCTCATATTAGCCAAAAACGAAGATTTCATCCGGTCGGCCTCTTCTGCCTTAATCCGGGCAGCTATAAGCTCCTTTTCCGTCTTCTTGATTTCGGTTACATCCCACGATACTCCGATAATATAAGGATGCTGACCTCCCGAAGGGACAACTGTTTTCATTGTAGTGACCGTACGGACCTCACCGCTCATAGTTGTATAATTCTCCAGATATTCAATACGTCCCAACTTCATCACCTTCAAATCGTCTTCCCGGAAATGTTCGGCATCTTTCTTGTCCGGGAATATATCTGCATCCGTACTACCGACAGCCCTCTGGACAGAGATTCCGGAATGCTCGGCAAAAGCTTTATTCCAATAAAGATAACGAAAATCATTTCCGGTATCCTTCACAAATAAATAGACGGGAATATTGTTCAAAATGTCATTCATCAACGAATTGAGACGTACAATCTCACTTCGCTGGGTCTCATTGATCTTAGCCATCTCAGTCTCCTGCGAGACATCGCGACACATACATAACAAATACTGATCATCCAGCGGAAAAATACGATTTTCATAATGATGGAGTACCCCGTCCAGCATTAATGAATGTTCAGCTGTCGAACTCTTACCGGTATGGATGACTTTATCCATGTTGTGACGAACACTTTCATACGCTTCTTCGGGAACAATATCTTTTACATTTGAATTAATAATACTATCGGAGGTGGTACCTTCCACATGATTTGTTGTAGGAGATGAAGCCAACTCCACAATGTTCGCATTATGGTCAAAAACAGTCAGCATATCAGGCAATGCATCTAGAATCCGAGTACTGTACCGTTCACGGAATCGCCCTTTTTTCAGAGAGTCGAGTTCGGAAGAGAGGCCTTCCACCTTCTTTTCCAATTTACATACAATTTCCAGTAGTTCCTCTTTCGTTTTATGCTCGTAATGTCCCATGGATTTGAGTCTATTTAAATCTGTTTTGTTGTATATAGCATCACATTACTTGCAAATATAATACATATATCCAAAAAATATCCTACAAATCGAAGTTATTATTGATTAAAAAAGTCGATAGCTTTTGCCCTACTACTCAGAATGTTCTATCTTTGCACCACTTTATATTTTAAACAATTTACATTTATGTCCACAGAATTATTCTCTACCCTGCCCTACAAAGTGGCAGACATCACGCTTGCCGACTTCGGTCGCAAGGAAATCGACTTGGCAGAAAAAGAGATGCCCGGCCTTATGGCTCTTCGCGAAAAATATGGAGAATCCAAACCATTGAAAGGTGCCCGTATCATGGGATCACTGCACATGACTATCCAGACTGCCGTCCTGATCGAAACACTGGTAGCCCTGGGAGCTGAAGTGCGTTGGTGCTCTTGCAATATATATTCAACTCAAGATCATGCTGCAGCAGCTATCGCAGCTTCAGGTGTTGCCGTATTTGCCTGGAAAGGAGAAACATTGGCAGATTATTGGTGGTGTACCTTGCAGGCCCTGAACTTTGAGGGGGGCAAAGGACCGACAGTGATTGTCGACGATGGCGGGGATGCCACTATGATGATCCATGTAGGTTACGAAGCAGAAAACAATGCTGCTGTATTGGACAAAGAAGTACATGCCGAAGACGAAATAGAATTGAATGCTATACTGAAAAAAGTGCTGGCAGAAGACAAAGAACGCTGGCACCGGGTAGCGGCTGAAGTGCGCGGAGTTTCGGAAGAGACAACGACCGGCGTGCATCGCCTATACCAGATGCAGGAAGAAGGCAAGTTGTTGTTCCCTGCCTTCAACGTAAACGACTCGGTTACCAAATCTAAATTCGACAACCTGTATGGTTGCCGCGAATCATTGGCAGACGGCATCAAACGTGCTACAGACGTAATGATTGCCGGCAAAGTAGTTGTGGTATGCGGTTATGGCGATGTAGGTAAAGGCTGTTCACACTCTATGCGTTCCTACGGAGCCCGGGTGCTGGTTACAGAGGTCGATCCTATCTGTGCACTGCAGGCTGCCATGGAAGGTTTTGAAGTAGTAACCATGGAAGACGCCTGCAAAGAAGGTAACATCTTTGTCACTACTACCGGTAATATCGATATCATCCGTATCGATCACATGGAACAAATGAAAGATCAGGCTATCGTTTGCAACATCGGCCATTTTGACAATGAAATCCAGGTAGATGCACTGAAACATTATCCGGGTATCAAACGTGTCAATATCAAGCCACAGGTAGACCGCTATTATTTCCCTGACGGTCACAGTATCATTCTGTTGGCAGACGGTCGGTTGGTAAACCTGGGATGTGCCACAGGACACCCGTCATTCGTAATGAGTAATTCATTCACCAATCAGACATTGGCCCAAATCGAGTTGTTCAACAAGAAATACGATATCAATGTATATCGTTTGCCTAAACATCTGGATGAAGAAGTAGCCCGCCTACACCTTGAAAAAATTGGTGTGAAGCTGACCAAGTTGACTCCGGAGCAGGCTGCCTACATCGGTGTGTCTGTTGACGGTCCTTACAAAGCGGATCATTACAGATATTAAAAAAGTTACGATTGGACGATTTACGAATAACGACTGAAATTACTTTTTCTCACTTCAGGATAGTAAATCGTCTAATCCTAAGTCAAACTTCAATTGTAAATTGTAAATCGTCTAATCGTAAATGAAAAAATTTCTTCCCGACCTGATTGCCATTCTGGCATTTATAGTTATCTCTTTCATCTATTTCTTCCCTGCTATCACCGAAGACAGGATTCTCTTCCAGCACGACACCGTGGCCGGAGCCGGAGCCGGACAAGAAGCCAAAGAATATTATGAGAGAACAGGTGAACGTACCCGCTGGACCAATGCACTCTTCGGAGGTATGCCTACCTACCAGATGTCCCCGAGTTACGATTCTACCGAGCCGCTGACATTTGTACAGAAAGTATATCACCTTTTTCTTCCGAACTACGTATGGCTCACATTTATCATGATGCTCGGGTTCTATATCCTGCTAAGGGCATTCGGCATACCGGCATGGCTCGCAGGGTTAGGAGGAATCATTTGGGGATTTTCGTCCTATTTCTTCATTCTGATAGCTGCCGGACATATCTGGAAATTTATTACTTTAGCCTATATTCCACCTACGATAGCGGGTATAGTACTTGCTTACCGAAAGAAATATCTGTTAGGAGGTATTATCACCGCTTTATTCATGGCTATGCAGATATTGTCCAACCATGTGCAGATGACTTATTATTTCTTGTTTGTTATTCTTTTCATGGTAGGCGCATTCTTCGAAGACGCCTGGCGAAAAAAAGAACTCCCCCAATTCTTCAAAGCTACCGGCGTGCTGATTGTTGCAGGACTGATTGGAGTATCCATCAACCTCTCAAACCTATACCACACTTACGAATATAGTAAAGAAACGATGCGTGGTAAAAGTGAACTGAAATATGAAGGAGCTGCCGCCAAACAGACTAGCAGCGGCCTCAACCGCGATTACATCACTCAATGGAGTTATGGTATCGGTGAAACATTCTCCCTGCTGGTCCCCAATGTCAAAGGAGGTGCTTCCGTACCGCTGTCACGAAGTGAGAAAGCAATGGAAAAGGCTAATCCAATGTATAGCAGCCTCTACTCACAGCTAACTCAATATTTTGGCGATCAGCCGATGACAAGTGGTCCGGTCTATGTAGGCGCATTCGTACTAATGCTTTTCATTTTGGGATGTTTCATTGTAAAAGGTCCTATGAAATGGGCACTGCTGGGAGCTACCATCTTCTCTATCCTACTTTCATGGGGTAAAAACTTCATGGGACTGACAGACTTTTTCATCGATTATATCCCAATGTACAATAAGTTCCGGGCTGTATCCTCTATTTTGGTAATTGCCGAGTTTACTATTCCTTTGCTCGCCATCCTTACCCTGAAGGAAATACTCACCAAGCCGGAATTATTGAAAGAGAAACTGAAATACATCTATATCAGTTTCGGATTAACCGGGGGATTGGCACTGCTCTTTGCCATTGCTCCCCGTCTGTTCTTTCCTACCTATATTCCAGGTAACGAAATGGCAGCTCTGCAAAATGCCCTGCCTGCCGACCAACTATCGCCCATTATTGCCAATCTTGAGGAAATGCGTGTACACCTTTTCACCTCTGATGCTTGGCGAAGTTTCTTTATCGTCACCATCGGCACCCTGCTTTTACTGGCCTATAACGCCAAAAAGCTGAAAGCAACCTGGACTGTTGCCGCTATTGCTCTATTATGTCTGGGAGACATGTGGAGCGTAAATAAACGTTATCTGTACGACGAACAGTTTATCCCGAAATCAGAGCAGACTGCTACATTCCGGAAAACACAGACAGATGAACTAATCCTGCAAGACCCATCACTGGATTATCGTGTACTGAACTTTGCGGGCAATACATTTGAAGAAAACAATACCTCTTATTGGCACAAGAGCGTAGGCGGTTATCATGCTGCAAAGCTTCGCCGTTATCAGGAAATGATAGACCATCACATCGCTAAAGAAATGCAGGCAGCCTATCAGGAAGTAGCTACAGCCGGTGGACAAATGGATAGCGTAAACGCTGCTAAGTTTCCTGTATTGAATATGCTGAATACGAAATACTTTATATTCCCTGCCGGACAGCAAGGTCAAACAGTCCCCATTGAGAACCCATATACTTTCGGAAATGCATGGTTCATAGATAAAATACAATACGTGAACAATGCAAACGAAGAAATCGATGCCATCGGGCAAGTCGACCTGCAACAAACCGCTATAGTAGACTCTAAGTTTAAAGAGGCACTGAAAGGCGTGAACGAGGGGTACAAAGACTCACTGTCTACGATTCGTTTGACCAGTTATGAACCTAACCAATTAGTATACGAGACTTCCTCACCCCAAGACGGTATAGTGGTTTTCTCCGAAATATATTATCCGGGGTGGACGGCAACCATTGATGGCAAGCCCGCCGATATTGCCCGTGCAGACTACATTTTACGTGCTATGAATGTCCCGGCAGGTAAACACACCATCGAAATGCGTTTTGATCCGCAAAGCCTGCATATTACAGAAGGTATTGCATACGGAGCGATGGCGTTATTGCTGGTAGGAGTAATAATCCTGATATGGATCTATCGAAAAAAATATAGTGAAAACAGCAAATAATCATTAATTAAATGATGAAAGAGGGTGTCTCATAACTCACCACAGATTACACGGATTTACACAAAAACGTTTTTAATACACTGATAGCCAATGATATTTATCTGTGTAAATCAGTGTAATCTATGGTGAATACGAGTTTTGACACATCCCTCTTTATTGTTTTAATATAATAACGACAAGGATTATAATAGACAAAGGAAGTTCACAATAATCTTCAAGCAAAAGTATATGATAATTGGATGTTCCGGATGGAGGTTATACATCAAAACCAACATTACACAGGAAATCTTCTTTTAACATTCTGTCAAAATGTATTTTGAGATTCCTCAGAATCAATTCTTTGTGCCCTGGAAACAAGAAGAGAGTAAAAAACGCAGGAATACCCTTTTCCAGGAAGTCAGAGAGTCGGAAAATACAGTGAAATGCTACCATAAAGACAAGATACCAAGGGCATTTACTCTTAGGAAGAAACCTGGAAATCTCATAAACATTCGGAATAACACTTTTAAAAAGAGTCCTCCAAACTCTGTTCTAGAAGAAAAAGCAGTTCTTTTTCCCTAAATTAAGGGATGTTTCGAGAAGGAAAACCGATGCTTTCATCAGAATACAGACTTCTTATTCATAAGAAGTTAACTTCCTACTCTCAGGAAATTAATTCTCTGTCGGCAGGAAGTTAGTTATTTGCCGACAGGAAGTTAACTTCCTTCCGATACCTCTCACATAATTTCCCGGTAACAAGTGATCTGAAAAGAAATATCTGATGATTCCTCTTCTATTTCGCAACATTTCGCCAAAGCAGATGCCAGCAGAAAAATAAAACAGCAAACATTTTGATACCGAACAGCGCTCTAAGCTATCAAACAAAAAGCGCTATCCTTCCTCTGAATAGAGGGTAAAAGACAGCGCTTGATCTATCACTAAGAATCTTCTTACATAGTAGGAGGTAATGTTACCTTGAAATTTGGATTTTCCGTATGTTGCTGATGGATAATCCCAACCATTTTCTTCACAATATCAGGATTTTCGGCAGCTACATTATGATCTTCATGGATATCTGTCGCCAGATTATAAAGGAAAGGAGTACCTTTCTTGACAACCATTTTCCAGTCTCCCATACGTACACCGATCTGGTTCGTTTCATTAAACTCCCAATAGAGAAAATCATGTTTTTTCTGGTTCTTTTTACCCAGTATGGTCGGAGCAAAAGAGATACCATCAAAATAATCCGCTTCCTTTTTCTTATTCACATATTTTTTCGTGAAGTTCTTCACGCCTGTCAAATCACACAAGGTAGGCATGACATCGTAGAAAGCACATTGATGATCATTCACTGTTCCGGCAGCAACCTGACCGGGCCAACGGACAATAAACGGAACACGGATACCTCCCTCGTAACACTGGCGCTTCAAGCCACGTAACTTTCCGTCACGCCCGAAGAAAGTAGGATCGGCTCCGCCTTCCTCATGGGGCCCATTATCACTGGTAAAGATGACAATCGTATTCTCATCAAATCCTTTCTCTTCCAACTTCTTCAGAACTTCGCCCACATAATAGTCCAAACGGGTGATCATACCCGCAAACTGTGCATGCACATGGGTAATGGCGTTATATCTGGATCCTTTTTGACCACCAAAAGCTTTGTCATCAGCAAACTGTGTCTTATAATGATTCAAAATAGAGTCTTCCGGTTGCACTAACTCCGCATGCGGCAAGGTATAGGTAAAGATTCCGAAGAAAGGTTGTTCTCCATCCTGTTTCTCGATCCATTCCATCGCTTTCTGATGAATCAGATCAGCTGAGTATTGAGTACGTTTATGATAATCGGGACCGTACATCGGATATTTGATATTCTCTTCCATCACAACACGTACAACACCTGTATCACCCAACGACGGACTATAACGATTCAGAAAATTGGGATAATAGAGATGTGCCTGAAACTGACAGATATATCCGTAATATTCATCGATTCCTCTTTTATCCGGAGTGGACGCCGAGCCTTCGTATCCCCCCGCCCATTTACCAAACATACCGGTTGTATATCCGTTATCTTTCATTATTTCGGGCAGAATGACATGTTCCGGATCATAGGGATGTTGTCCGACAACTGAAAATTCTTTATTATCGCCATACATCACTGTAGACGCCTGAGTCCAATACTCTTTATTACCACGCACTTCGCAATGTCCGGTATGTTGTCCGGTCATCAACGATGCGCGCGAAGGTGCACTCACCGGACTTCCGGCATAGGCTTGCGTAAAGCGCATGCCTTCACGGGCCATGTTGTCAATATTAGGGGTGCTGATGTATGGCTGTCCATAGCAACCCAGATCTCCATACCCCATATCATCACACATAATAAAGATGATATTCGGTTTTTGAGGGGTATGGGCCTTTTCTTTATGGGCAAATGCTTGCGGGCTGCCTAATCCGACAAGTAATGCACTACTATAAATAATTTTTTGATTCATTCTTGGGTTTGTTTCGAGTTCATTTGGTTTTAACTTCACCACAGATAACACAGATTTTCACAGATTAATAATTTATTTTATTGATAACAAGATTAGAAGTTCTGTGAAAATCTGTGTTATCTGTGGTGAAACAGGTTCATTGCTATTCCGTTTCAATTATTCCCACCCCGGATTGTTAGGTGCAAGTGCCGGATTCAAGATAATTTCTTGAGTAGGAACCTCATAAAGATAATATCTCTCCTGCCAGCCTTCACCTGCTTTGATAGGGTCCGGTTGTAAATAAATATATCCTTCTGTCATGGCTCCGTCGGCAGGGTCCGGTCCACCGGTCGTTTCATTCAATAAGAACTGGGCACCATGTCTGAACTTATCTTTCGTCATCCACATTCCTTTAAACTGGCGGTTAAGGAACCAGGGCGCCATTCTCCAACGGCGGATATCGTAGAATCCGAAGCCTTCACCCATTAGCTCGACAATACGTTCACGGCGCACTTCCCATAAAACAGGATCTACCAGAACACCTTGTTCATTTCCTTTCGGATAATAGCGTCCACGGTTCGGATCAAAACTATCATCAATATCGGCAACCTTCATATCGGCCACACCGGCGCGTCTACGCAACTTATTAATAGATTCGTCGGCCACTGCCTGAGTGAACTGTCCGGTCTCACACATGGCTTCGGCATAATTCAATAAAACCTCTTCGATCTTAAAGATAGGCTTATCCGATGTGTTCAGAGTGACACCTCCGTTACGGTTCGTTTCCCAGTTGCTCCAATTCTTCCAGAAATAATATCCCGAGCGGCTTCTCACAAAACCTGTAGCTCCGATACCCCCCATAAAGTTTGGTGAAGAAGGTACCAATGAAGCACTCCAGTTCTGTCCGGGAAGGCGTTTCATACCAATACCGGGATTATCACAGGATTCGTTAGGACCCATAATATCGATATATTCACGATCTGCCGGATCATCGGTATAATCCCATGTTCTGGGATCTTCTTTCGTCTTCACCTTTGCTTTCACTTTATACGGTGGCATTACTACGTGATATAAACGCGGATCACGGTCACGGAAAGTAGCATAGGGAGTTTTATCTCCATGATAATTTGCAGAAGTAGCAATCGGCTTGCCATCTTTACACAGATAAAGGTCAACAGTATGCTGATTCATCTCTACATTGTGGCTATCCATATGTTCCAATGCACTAAAATTGGCCATCTTGATGTCTTGAACAAACTCCATATACAAGATGACACCCGGCACTTTGCCCAAATCTTCTGTTGTCCACATCTCTCCATATCCGGCTGCGGGCTGACCGTCTGTTCCGTAATAAAGAGTAGGGTAATCATTCATCAACAGACGGGACACCCGAATACATTCGTCAAAGAACTTTTGAGCTCCGTCTATTCCGTGATATTTGCGCCAAGTGGCTTCACGCAACGCAAATCGTGAGATAGCCGCACGAATACAATCGCGATTAATGGTATTTGCACCATCTTGCTTCTCAAAATCTCCAATATTCGCTTCAGCCCATTTCAAACGGTTCAATACGGAATCGGCCACAATTTCGCGATCAACACGGGGACCGTAAGCCTCAGGAGAATTTTCGTTAAGGGCCGTATTAACCCAAGGCACCGCCCCAAAACGATTGATAAGCTCCATGTACCAGTATGAATGGAAAAAATACCCTACTGCACGCCAATGGTCCTTTTCGGCATCGGTCATTTCCGACTTATCGATGTTAGCAAGCAAAATATTGGCACGACGGAATGTGCCGGAAAAGCCCCAACCATTGCCCGAAGCTACACTCTGAACTCTTCCGAAAGCATAGTCATTGCCCGACTCATTGGCACGGCTTTCCAAGTATCCGGCATTCATATCACCTGCATAGCAGGAACCTTGTCCGGTTCCGTTAATGGTATTGGCTATATTATTATCCTTGAATATCTCATAACAAGGCCATGCAAACGACTTAAAGTTATCATAAGATCTAAAAGCATTATTTTCTGTCAGACTGGTGACAGGCGCATGCTCCAGAAAGCTGTCATTACATCCGGCCAGTCCGATTCCGGCTAA
>OGIT01000647.1_pt1 | contig 13021 bp, 10 predicted proteins | sample 1571881 | NCBI WGS metagenome assembly OGIT01 (sample SAMEA2582101, study PRJEB24529) | metagenome | biome: Human gut stool | place: China | collected 2011 | reverse complement strand
AGGATTCTTCCTTTACAGTATTTAAATCACTATAAAGAGTAAACTTAGAAATATTAAAATACTCTGCTATCTTCTCAGAAGACTTCGAGATAAGAAAAGCCCCTTTTTCGTTTAAATAGGTAATAGCTTTTAAGCGTTCCACCTTATTCATCAATGGTCCTGGTTTACCAACTAAACGCTCTACGTCTAGTAATAAATCATCTAATAGTTCCGATACACTCGTCGTAATTTTTTCAACAGATCCTGCCTCTTCCTGACCTGTATTGACCAAACTATCCAAAAGTCGATGCATCATAACAAACTCTGTTATATCTTGGTTAATCCCCAACAAGTATGCTATACGACCTGTATCATCACGAATATACATGGTAGAAGATTTTAATATTCGACCATCTTTAGTCTTTGTGAGATAACCAAATCTGCCCTCGCTACCATCGTCATGACTCAGCACATCTAAAACCACATGCGATGGGCCATCACCAACATGTCTATTAGTTATAGTTCCATTCTCAATATATACAAGAGAAGAATTAATATCCCCTTGTAAATCATGAATCAATACTTCACAGGATGGTCCAAATTGTACCGCTAATCCATGGGCTATGACTTTTATTCGCTCTAATGTACTCATTGAAATAACCCCTCTTTCAATGTCATAGATTAACCTTTCCCGTTTAAATTACGCTAGCCCGGTTAATAGCTAATATAAAATTAACCCTAACTATTTTTGTATCAACCTAAATTTTTGTTAGGTTCTTTAACTAAATTATAGGACTATGTGTACAAAAACGCAATATAATTATGTATTAAAGTTATTTATAATTATGCGCTTATATACACAAATAGAGATAAAGATAAATAAACATTATGATTTTCATCACATTTACTTATCGATATCAAAATTTTTAATGAGCTTTGCTCCATCATATCAATCATAAGTACATGAAAAAAAGGCTGTAATAACGAATTATCGTCATTACAGCCTTTTTATTATTAACTATTAGTATTTATTTAGTAGTTGAAATCAAATTAAGCATTTGCTAATGTTTTACCTAATTCTTGGCATTGTGCATTACCATCATCATCAGGTTCGCCCAAGATTGCTACGCCATCAGCTACTAATTCGCCACCAGCATCTTTAATGCGAGTGCCCCAGTCTTCCAACCAAGTACCACCCCAACCATAGGAGCCAAAGATTGCTACTTTTTTGCCACCCAATTTAGCTTCTAATTCTGTATAGAATGGTTCAAATTCGCCTTCTTCTAATTGTTCTGCACCCATGTCAGCACAGCCAAGAGCTAGTTTTTCGTAGGCTACTGCGTCATCTACGGATACTTCAGAAACAGATTTTACTTCAACTTCTTGACCTGCAGCCTTAATACCTTCAGCTACTTCATAAGCCATTCTTTCTGTATTCCCTGTACCGGACCAAAAAATTACACCAATCATCTTGTACCTCCTAGGCCGTTCTTGCGACCAATGAACTAAATGTTTTTCCCAACATCAATTGAGTTTGACAAAATTCACGACATGCTTTGTAACATAAGAAAGAACGCTGCGCGTCTACCACATCATGGTATACTTTCCACTCTCCACACATATGATATCCACTACCACGACGAGAAATGAAACATTTCACATCTTTTAATGGATAACCTAGAAATACGCCGATTTCATGTGGAAAATCAATACTCGCTTCCATACGATATCTTAAATGCTCAAGCATCTCCATAATGCTCATCCGATCATGATAACCGTAGGCTTTCAAAAATGTCATCACCGCAGGTTGCCGTACATAGTCTCGTAATTGCTTCTCGCGGAATACCAATAATAGTCTACGCGCTTTACAGCGGCATAATTCAAAGAAGAACAATCCTTTTTCATTGAACTCTTTGTTATATTCTGTCAATACAAATTGGATTTGTTCATTCATGTCCCGTGGAATAGAAACCAAATTCGAAAGCTTAATACCTCGAATTGCCGGTGCACAATGATATCCAATGATATGGTCAATTGAATTCATCATAATAGTACCTGCCTGTTGCACATCGTTAGAATCTTCCCCAATGAGAATAATTCCTATATGCACATAGTACTCTTGATGAGAAAAATTGTCAAGAATAATTGATATATATTTTCAATAATTATTTATTATTTGGTATGTAATAAACCTTTAACTTTAGGGAATACAACACTATCATTAGCTTCGTCAACAGCAATTAAATGAGCATTTGGTCCTGTATATTTATCTTCAGAAATACTAATATGTAATATCTCATTATAAGAATTATTATTAGCTATACTTTTATATTTCAATGTGCCTTTATAGGCATTGCCTTGTTTTGCTAATGGATTTATTACCGTGAAAGTACCAAGTACAGGGCTATCGCCATTGTTAATAGCAGCTGCTAATGCTCCAAGAGATGAAGAATCTGTATTCATATGCTTTGCTTCACTCATACGACTAGATAATTGTTTTCCTAACACAACATTAGCATAAACAGCATATTGCATTTCATTCTCGTTTTTAATATTTAATGTATATACATCTGCAGAAGACGCGCCCGCCTCAAGAAGTACAGACTTAATATCTTTTTTGCCCTCCCCAGCAAACAACGCTTTAGGATTATTTTGATACATAGTAACGCCTTCAGGCAATTTAACACCTTGATATGTTACAGTTTGACTTCTATTTAAAATGGACTTTATGTTCGCTGCGGAACCCATAGCAGGCATAGATACCAACACAGCCGCTACCGTAGCAAGTAGTACTATTTTTTTCATTTTTCTCCTCATGAAAGCATTAATATAATGCGTTATGCTATTTTTTTTGTGCCTTAGCCCAACTATCGCGTAAACCAACAATACGGTTCACTACAATATGGTCTGAAGTACTATCTTTATCAGTAACAAAGTAACCTTGACGCAAGAATTGGAAACGATCCCCTGGTACAGTTGTAGCAAGGCATGCTTCCCCTTTACTCTTGAATACTTGTAAGGACTCATGATTAAAATCACCTAAGAAGTCCTTACCATCAGAATCTTCTTTTAGCAAGTAATCGTACAAGCGGGATTCAATATCTACTGCAGTAGACGCTTCAACCCAATGTAATGTGCCCTTAACCTTACGTGTACAACCGCTACCGCTCTTAGTTTCAGGATCATATGTACAGTGAATTTCTGTAATATTACCATTTTCATCTTTAATAACATCAGTGCATGTAATGAAATAAGCTCCTTTCAAGCGTACTTCTTTGCCTGGTGCTAAGCGGAAAAATTTCTTAACTGGTTCTTCCATAAAGTCACTGCGTTCGATATAGATTTCACGGCCAAATACAACTTCACGATTACCAAGTTCTTCATTTTCAGGATTATTTTCAACTGTACAAAGTTCTGTTTTGCCTTCTGGATAATTTGTAATAATAACCTTTACAGGATCTACCACAACCATAGGGCGTTTAGCTTTAAGTTTCAAGTCCTCTCGAATACAGAACTCAAGCAACGCAATATCTACAATGCTATCCGCCTTCGCTACACCAATGCGCTCACAGAAATTGCGAATAGATTCCGGTGTATAACCACGGCGGCGTAAACCTGAGATTGTCGGCATACGAGGATCATCCCAACCAGATACAAGTCCAGCTTCAACAAGAGCACGCAATTTACGTTTGGACATAACCATTTTAGTTACATTCAAGCGAGCAAACTCAATTTGTTGTGGAATTTCAGTATCATCCCATTCCTCTAACACCCAATCATATAATGGTCGGTGAACTTCAAATTCTAATGTACAAATAGAATGCGTAATACGTTCAATAGCATCTTCAATAGGATGGGCAAAATCATACATAGGATAAATTTTCCACTCATCACCCGTATTATGATGCTCTGTATTTACAATACGATAAATAACAGGGTCACGCATTACGATATTAGGATGCGCCATATCGATTTTTGCACGCAATACCTTTTCCCCATCTTTATATTTACCAGCTTTCATTTCTTCGAAGAGCATCAAATTTTCTTCTACACTACGATCACGGTATGGACTATTGACACCAGGAGTAGAGAAATCGCCACGATTTTGTTTAATTTCATCTGCAGTTTGATCATCTACATAAGCTTTGCCAAGCGTGATTAATTTCTTAGCATACTCATACATTTGGCCAAAATAATCAGATGCATAGCGTGGTTGTTCATTCCATTCAAATCCAAGCCATTTAACGTCTTCCATGATGGAGTTTACATATTCGACATCTTCTTTTACAGGATTTGTATCATCAAAGCGAAGATTTGTTAAACCATTGTATTGTTTACCAATACCAAAGTTTAGGCAAATAGATTTAGCATGTCCAATATGCAAGTAACCATTTGGTTCTGGTGGAAAACGAGTCAATACACGCCCACCGTATTTGCCAGTTTCGTTATCTTTGTTGATAATAGCTTCAATAAAGTTAACAGATACAACTTCTTCAGGAGCTACATCTTTTTCAATGTCTTTATGTTCCAACGTTCTTACCTCCATAGGAAAAATATTCTTTTATTTTACCATACTTTGTATAAAACCGCATATCTTTTAATGTCTTGCACTGTTAGTCGAAATCGATTAAATCAACGCCAGCCTTTTTAAGCTCTTCTAGCGCAGACTCTACATCCATTTGAGGTTTCTTGTAGTTCACTTCTTCGTTCACACATGTTTTTAACGGTTTCTTATGAACGCCGGCAATAATATTATCTGCTGTCAAAATAGACATGTCATAACGAGTCCTATCTGTGTAAGAGCCAATATGTGGTACAATGAGGCAATTTTCTACCTCTAATAATGGATGATCCACTGGTAATGGTTCTGGATCCGTCACATCGAGTGCCGCATAATCAATTTCACCTGTATTTAAGGCATTAATGAGTGCCTCTGTATCAACGATAGGACCACGACCTACATTTACAAATAAAGCGGTATTTTTCATCTTCTTGAAGAATGCTTCATCACACATATGATAGGTTTCATCTGTTAATGGAGCCATTACACAAACTACATCACTAGTCGCTAAAAGGTCATCTAGCTCCATATAAGTAGTCTTATGAATCTTATCATCCAAACGTTGATTACGATTATGATATACAACAGTCATACCAAAGGCACGGGCGCGGCGAGAAATAGACACGCCGATAGCCCCCATGCCAATGATACCAAGAGTGCGACGACTTAAATCAAAACCTTTAATATTAGAAGGTCTTTGAGCCCAACGACCGTCTTTTACAAAGTTAGCATTTTCTATAATACGACGACTAGCCGTGGCAATCAAGGTAAATGCAAGTTCTGCTACCGTTTCATTGAGAACACCTGGTGTATTGCCATAAGGAATGCCTGCCGCTGTTAGTTCATCAATGTTTACATTATCATAGCCTACGGCCGCTTGTGCTATAACCTTTAAATTTGGCGCATTCTTTACAAGATCAGCATCTACATCTAAAGGTCGTACACACCATAAACCATCTGCATCAACGAGCCATTCCTTCAGTACCTCACGAGGCATCACTGTTTTTTCAGTCCATTGGCGCACATCTACATGCTCTTTTAAATATGCAATCGCATCTTTGCGAACCAGTCCATTTACTACTACTAGAGGTTTCTTTTCCATGTATATCCCTCCCTAAAAAATTCTATATATTATAATTATATTTTATACTAGAAAGCTAACGTAATACAACAAAAAGGAGTAAGGCCAAAACCTCACTCCTTTTATGTATAATTTAAATTTGAACTAGTTCAAATCTGCAGTACAGTTAGGACATTTAACTGCATTAATATTGATTTCAGATTTACAGAATTGACATTCTTTCGTTGTAGGTGCTTCTGCAACTTCCTCTTCTTTCGCGGATTTCATCATTTTAGCCAAGCCACGAACCATCAAGAATACAACAAATGCCAAAATCAAGAATTGAATCAAATCAGTAATAAATGTACCATATGGCAATACAGATCCAGCTGCACGAGCTGTAGCAATATCAGCGCCAGCCATGAATGCATCTTTAGAACCTGTGCTCAATGGCAAATACAAATTACTAAAATCAATACCACCTGTGAATACACTGAGAACAGGCATGAATAGGTTGTTTACAACAGAATTAACCAATGCTGTGAAAGCAGCACCAATAATCATACCAATAGCTAGGTCCATCATATTGCCTTTGAAAGCAAATGCTTTAAAGTCGTTTAAAAAGTCTTTCATTTTCATACTCCTAGATACGTTTAATTGAGAATGCATTAATAACAGTACTAATCATAAAATAAAGATAAAAAGATGTCAAGAAATTTCGATGTAGTTTTTAAAATTTAGTTAATATAGTTTTTCATAATTCTATCTATTATTGTAATAAATCACGTATTATGCGTATTTTTTGCACCATATTTTCTATACCTACACTCTAAAACGCTTTGATACATACTAGAAAATAGAGCCTAACCAAACTTTGGTCAGACTCTATTAATTAGAAGTATTAATGTATTGTTCCATTAACCTAAACCTAGTGAAAGAAGTTTAGCACGCTCTATTACTGCAATAAATGCAGGTGGTATCATGGAAGCATCTAAGAATTGACTAATACGACGCCCTACAATTACCCCTTTATTGGCATAGAACCAAGAGAAGTAATAAATATGTAAATCATCTAACTTACGATCCGAAATATTCGATAAACATCGTTGTACAATTTGACTTTTAGTAATACCTAGTTTCGCATAACCACGACGTGCCATGTCCTTTGTTACCATTGGCCGAGCATCATCAATAATATCCTTAATAATGGCATCCATTATGGAACGCTTGTGCATCGCAAGCAAATACGATACAAAATCCATTTCAAAACAAATTTCTTGTGTGTAAAATATATTGCTATGTGCTTTTGCATACTTTCCCTCTACATCTCGATCATAGAGAGCTACTGTTGGAATAGAGAATCTATTAAATAATTTTTGTAATTTACTAATAGAAGACTCTCCTCGGGCATTGATAAGACAGATGCCAAAGTAATCAAAATCTACCCCCAATCGTTTACCAAAACCTGCAAAGCTACCGTACTCTGTCTCTCCTTCTACAATGATAATACACCGAGCGTAGAGCGCCTCCTTAGCCTCTGGAAAATGCATAATCAAATGTTTCTCTACCTCTTTAGGGAAGTTAAACGTAACCCCACAAGCTGCACAGACCATATTATTTTCATCCCGATAAAGGCGAATAATGTGCCGATAATCATCAACAAGCGCATCTGTACTATGTGTAACTACAAAAAGTTGTCCTAACAATCCATCAATTTTAAATACATCTCGCAACAACGATAAAAACTCTTCATTTTCATTAGTTGCAATTTGGCGGTAATAATTGAGCACAGCCCGTTGCAAATAAGGGCTTAAATGTAGCTCTGGCTCATCCACACTGATAAAGATTGGTAAAAACTTGCGACCCTTTCCATCATATACAAGTAAAGCTTCTAGATTTGTAGTCGCACTACTCACCTTCATATAGATTTGAGCTAAAATTTTAAGAGCCACAGCCATTATTAAACGCACATTATCAGCAGAATACTTGCGTTCTATAGCAGAAGATGTAGACAACACCTCTATAAGGTGTTGAATATTGAGCATACAATAGGGATCTAAATCCTTGCGTAAACTGACAATTTCACGCTGCAAATCATCAGTCGCCATTTCTAATCGAGATACATAAGCTTGTAAGAGATGTCCTAATTCAATATATACAGCAGAGGGTATAGAAAATAGCTCTTGCTCTGATGTATCGCGATGACACACATATAAGGCATGACGAATCATAGATAACGCCATAGGTTCAATCCCTGCATCAGTGACTCTGTATAATCGTGGATATACCTCTTGTACCACTTGTTCAAGGCGTAGATACATACCATCTTCTGGACCAATCATATCCTGAAATGATGTAGTGAGCTCAGAAAAGGACATTTTACACTCAATGCGTATCGGTCTATGTACATCAGCAAAGTCACTTTCTTGAAAACCTCGTGCATTCATCATTTGCTCTAAGAGGTCAAGAAAGTTGGATTTTCCCACTGCATTTTCGCCTACAAAGTAATTTATATCATTGTGAAAGTGTAGTTCAATATCTACGAGATTACGGTAATTCTCAATTTTAATCCACTCCATAAACATAGCCATCACACTCCTACAATATACAAAAAAGGTATCTATTGCAGCTTCCCTCATGCCGTGGAACTGTTGAACAAACCTTACTCTGATTTGTTTACCATACTGACTTCCTATCCGGAACTGGAGAACTACCTTTCTCCTTTCATGGATGCATGGAAAGGTGGGGCTCAGGATCAGCTCCAGGTGCGCCCATAAGGGCATATAATAAATATAGCTTTGGCAAGCTATTAGGTTCGTGTTCTTTGAAATAATAACCTATCACCAGCCGACTTATCCATTCAACGAAAGACGATGGGGAGTGTAGCATGTCGGCAAAGCCACGAGTGGACTAACTGTCAAGTCTTGACCGAGTGGCGAGGTGAAACGATAGATATGAGGATAAAGCCTATACTGGTTGAACGATAGTCCGAGCGGCTCGATGATTAAGCCTTAACGGAAGACAGTTACAGACGTTATGCTGTGGCACCCAACTTCTCCTTGCAGGTCGATTGGGCAAAAGAACTTGTCACAGAGCAACTACATAAATAGTAAAGGACGAAAGTCGTATCCGACAATCTATCAAGCCAAATAGTTATTATATGTCTAAATGGGGATTGCCTAAGTGGGGCAACCCATATGGCAACAGAGCTTCCGTAGTAGTCCGAGCAAGGGAAAGCCTTGTACATGGCGAAGGGAAGCAGCCAATATCGTTTAATGTCAAATTTTGGAAAATGTGAGAGACATGAAAAGAAATCCAGAAAAGATATTAAACAGTCTAACACAACATAGTTCCGACTTGGAATACAAGTTCGAACGTTTGTATCGGATACTGTTTAATGAAGAGATGTACTACATAGCCTACCAACGCATATATGCCAAACAAGGCAATATGACAAAGGGAGTTGACGGAAAAACCGTTGACGGCTTCAGTATATCCCATATTGAGCAGTTGATTGATACGCTCAAAAACGAGACGTATCAGCCTAAACCCTCACAGCGAGTTTACATTCCGAAGAAAAACGGAAAGATGAGACCGCTGGGTATTCCGTCATTTATGGATAAACTTCTGCAAGAGGTTATCAGAATGATTTTGGAAGCTGTCTATGAGGGCAGTTTTGAAAACACTTCACATGGTTTCAGACCGCAACGAAGTCCTCAAACTGCACTTTCAAGCATTCAAAAGTCGTTCAATGGCACAAAGTGGTTTATCGAGGGAGACATTAAAGGATTTTTCGATAACATAGACCATGAAGTATTGATAGCCATTCTTTCAGAAAGGATTTCCGATAACAGGTTTATCAGACTTATCAGAAAATTCCTGAATGCGGGATATGTTGAAGATTGGGTATTCCACAAATCATACAGTGGTACTCCGCAAGGTGGTATTATAAGCCCTATATTGGCGAACATATACCTTGACAAATTCGATAAGTATATCAAGGAGTACATCACAAAATTCAACAAGGGGAAAAGACGCAAAGATAATCCGATTGCAAAACAACTCGGACATCGTAAAGCCAAGTTAGTTGAAAAACTACGAAACACTATTGATGAAACGAAACGTAAACAATTGTTTGCAAGAATTAGAGAAACAGTCAAAGAACGACTGAAATATCCTGCCGGTGATGAAATGGATGACAGTATCAAACGACTGAAATACATAAGATATGCAGATGATTTTCTAATTGGAGTAATCGGTAGCAAGCAAGATTGTATCCAAATCAAAGAGGACATAAAGCAATTTATGGCTGATAAATTGAAACTGGAACTATCTGACGAGAAAACTCTGATTACCAATGCAAGAAAACACGCTAAATTTCTTGGTTATGATGTCTTTGTACGAAAATCCAATGATACACGCAGAGATAAGAACGGTCATTTGACAAGGTCGTTAGACCACAAGATAGTACTATATGTGACTACCGAAATAATGCGAAAGAAACTTCTTGAATATGATGCTGTTAAAATTACCGAGCAGAACGGGAAAGAAGTTTGGAAACCAAAAGGTCGTTCATATATGAGATGTCTTGATGATTTGGAGATTATAAGTCAATATAACTCTGAAATCATGGGGTTCTACAACTATTACTCGATAGCAAACAACAGCCCCGTTATTGACTCTTTCTACAACATTATGGAGTATAGTATGTACAAGACATACGCCGCAAAATACACAACTTCCAAAAAGAAGATTATTGCGAAGTACAAGAAAAACGGTGTATTCTCCATACCATACACAAACAAGAAAGGGTATGAGGTCAGACGTGAGTTTTATGACAAAGGTTTCAAACGCAAGGAACTACCGAACCGTACTTTGGATGACAGATTACCTAACACAGTCGCTATAACGGGTGGCAGAAATGGATTAATTACAAGACTAAATGCACGTGTATGTGAAAACTGCGGTGCAACCGATAATCTTGAAATGCACCATGTTCGCAAACTCAAAAACTTGAAAGGTAAAAGTGATTGGGAAATAAAAATGATTTCTCGTAACCGTAAAACATTAGCAGTATGTTCAATATGTCATCACAAAATACATTCGGGAAAGTTAAACTGAATGATAAGGTGGAGAGCCGTGTACGGGGAGACCTGTATGCACGGTTCGGAGGCGAGTGCTTGGAAACCTACCATTGTAACAAATGGCAAGGCGCTGGGTGCTTAGCCTATGGTCAGATTGCCAGTGCGAAAATCCCGCTTTCCCGTATGATAAGCCCGGCACTTTACTGGGTAATGACGGGCGATGATTTCTCGCTGGATATAAACAACCCGAAAGAGCCTAAAATCTTGGTTGTCGGAAACAACCCTGACCGTCAGAACATCTATTCGGCGGCACTGGGATTATATAACAGTAGAATAGTGAAGCTGATAAACAAGAAAGGTCAGCTTAAAAGTTCGGTGATAATAGACGAGTTGCCCACTATCTATTTTCGGGGTCTGGACAACCTGATTGCCACCGCCCGAAGCAACAAGGTGGCGGTACTGCTGGGCTTTCAGGATTACAGCCAGCTTACCCGTGATTACGGGGACAAGGAAAGCAAGGTTATCCAAAACACGGTGGGCAACGTGTTCAGCGGTCAGGTGGTCGGCGAGACGGCAAAGATATTGTCGGAGCGTTTCGGGAAGGTGTTGCAGAAACGGCAGAGCATGACAATCAACCAGCGGGAGAAGTCCACCTCGATAAGCACCCAAATGGACAGCCTGATACCCGCCAGTAAAATATCCAACCTCACGCAAGGCATGTTCGTGGGGGCAGTAGCAGACAACTTCGATGAACGGATAGAGCAGAAGATTTTCCATTGTGAAATCGTGGTGGACAATGAAAAGGTGAAGCAGGAAACCGCCCGTTACGTGAAGTTGCCGCAGATAATCGACTTCACCGACAAGGACGGCAACGACCGGATGCAGGAGGAGATACAAGCCAACTATGACCGCATCCGTCAGGAAGTCAGGCAGATAGTCGAGGACGAGATAACCCGGATTAAGAACGACCCGGAGTTATGCCACTTGATTAAGGAGGAAGAATAGCTGTATATAATAATGTATGGAGTGAAGAACAGCCGATGTAGCTTTACGGTTGTTCTTCATTTTGCTTTTTGGTGCGGTAGGCTTCAAAACGCACTAATATTTCGTGCAGGTTCTTCAATGCTTCCACAGCCTTGCCTATCGGCGGCATCTTGCTTTTGTCGAAAGTCAGTTTCTTCAAATCGGTAGTGTACGCCGTAGCCACTTCGGGTAACGCCATGACCGCTTCGGCATCCTTGAATATCGGTGCATCAGCCAGCGACAAGTGCGAACGGGAGTTTTTGTTTAGTCCGTCCTCTATCGTCACCCGGTACATGGCATCCAAGAAATCTTCCGAATGTAGGTAATCGTTATATTCCTGATTGTGGTAGAGTGCCGACAAGTCGTAAACGTCACGGATATGCTTTGCCAACAGTGCGGCTGCATCCTCATTGTAAGACAGCTTTACCAGCCTTGAAACCTTGTCGCAGATAGTCTTTCGGGGATTGATGCACTGCGTTTCAAAACTTCCCAGCCCGTAGGTGCTTATCAGTTCCTCTTGCCCGATACTTTCAAGAAAGGCGGTCACAATCGGTTTGATAACCTGCTTGTCTGCCGGGTAGAACATCCGTTTTTTGTCCGGCAGGTCACAGGATTTTATCTCTACTTCCAAATGCTCTTTTAGTCCCACACCCTGAAATACATTGTCATACGAGAAATACAGTTTGCGGTAATTACCGCCCGTTTCCGACAAATCTTCCTTGTATATGTCACTGTTAAGTTCGGCTATATATTTGGAAAGTTTCTTGTTCAATGTCTTTTCAGCCTGCTTGGACGCACCTTTGTCACCCGTGAACACGAACAAGTCCAAATCTTCCGAGAAGCGTTCTATCAGCCCGTAGGCTTTGGAAAGTGAAGTCCCGCCTTTGAAGTAGGTCTTATCCGCATATTCGGACATGGAAATATCCCGCAGTATCTTCGATACCCAGTAATCCTTTTCCACGTGCGACTGCTCGTAGCCGAAATGTTCAGCCGCCAGTGCGATGATTTCCTTGAACGCTTCCTTGTCCGAATGTAAATTCATATTTCTGTCCTATGCCGTTTTATAATCCAAGTTGAACCGTGTCGTGGGAAGAATGGTCTTTGCCATTTCTGTTTGCAATACGGTTTGTCTGATGTCGCCCAGTATGTCCGCCACCACCTTTCTGACACGTGGCGGGTAACTTTTCGCCAAAGATACGATTTTTTCCAGTTCCGGCAGGCTGTACCCGTTGAAATATTGGCTTTTGACCCGGTTGTAGATGTCCTGCCCGGTTGTTCCGGGTATGCGCTTCATGTCCTTTATCGCATCGAGCA
>OGIT01000638.1_pt1 | contig 13316 bp, 17 predicted proteins | sample 1571881 | NCBI WGS metagenome assembly OGIT01 (sample SAMEA2582101, study PRJEB24529) | metagenome | biome: Human gut stool | place: China | collected 2011 | reverse complement strand
ATTGTTGGCTGGTAAACTCCAGGCGCTTTGTTTTCGGTTAGTCGTTTGGATATAATCAACGGCGCCGTAATCGTTGAAACCGTCGGCAAATGATAACAATACAGGCGTTTGGCTGCCGTCAATCATCACGCTTAGGTTATCGCCGGTTAAGAAGGAGAATTCCCCATTACTTACCTTGCCACTCAATACGCGATTACGTAGGCCACCAGTACCGCCACCGCCGCCAGTACCACCACCGCCGCCGGCTTTTAGTTCCATTTGTTGTGCAATATTTAACAGTTCATTACGGTTCTTTTCAATACTTTCCGGAACCGTATCACCCTGTGGCGTAATATCCAAAGGGTATTTTTCTTTATATGCCATTTTAAACTTCCTCGTATGTGTAATCTAACTGGCGTAATGAAATAGCGCCCTTTTGAACATTGATTTTAAATTGTACATTACGGTTAGCACCGCCACCGATTTTATAAGCCTTCGTGTATTCGTTGGTATTCATCAACGCTTTATAATCGTAGGTCTTAAAGTTAGCGTAGTATGTTTTAACCGCCTTACTAGCGAATTCAATCGGCTTAGGCTTCTTGTTTGAAATGCCAATAGTACCATAGCCGGGTATTAGGTTATGCGTTACAAAATTATAATTCATGATTAATATGAATTGTCTTGTCGCCAACCTGTTGCCGCTTACTATTGATGTTTGAATTTGTACGTTATCATCGGTATCTATGGTTTCATCAAGAATACCAATTTTATTGCCGTAGGCTATATAGACTTCTTTATCTACATTCACCGCATCATTGATGTTGTGCGTGAATTTACGCGATGTAAAAACGCCGCGCCCGTCCTCATACCGTGGCAAGTAGTGATACATAAATACCGTTGTGCCGTTATATGGTTTAATCCAGATTTGTTTACGACTTGATATATGCCATACTTCGCAATCTTTCGTTATGTACTTCAATAGATAAGAGTTGATATTTAAACCAGTTTCAAATGGTTGTATTTCTGCATAGGTATTTGTAGGCATAAACGACATAAAGCCTTGTTCGCCTAAATAATAACTACGATCATCAACGCTTACCGTTGCACCGCTACAATAACCGGTAGAGGATAACGGATATACAGTTAAATTCTGTGCATCTGGTGTGCCAATTACTTGATACACGCGCCCGTATTCTTTGTATACGATTATGGCCCTAGATAAGAAATCAACTGCAATGATGCTGCCTTGGTCTTTATAGCCAACGTCTACATATTGCGCGCTTGATGCATCGTTATTGTTATGGTTCCATGCGTTGTAGTCGCCAACTGCCGACCAATTCAACCGATGCGAATGAGTCGATGCAATTAGTACACGCCCGGAATGACTGGATACTATATCACATGTCGGACTTTCAATAGTGGATAACTTACCACTACCGGAAATGGCTTGCAATTTATCGCCGCTTGCAATAAGAATATCACCGCCAAATGCATGATATTTCGGCCGTTCGGTACCATTTAATGTGCCTAATAGTTTGTTACTGCTGAAATCAGTTTCATATAAATTTCTGCCACTAGAAAAGTACCATTTATTACGGTACACATCATGATATAGCGTTTCTACTGGTAGTCCAAAATCATACAATATACGAATACCCGGAACGGTACGGAGTGCATTATCTGTTCTATCGAATTCGCATTGTTGCGCCTGTGTTAGCGCTTGTACGTCGATATTTTCCGGTGGGTTGCTCCAATCAAGGCCCAGCCGGAACCCGTTCGTAGTTGCCACCTGTTTAACGCCCATTATGCTATTCCCCTTGCCGCTTTAATCTGTTCCGTTATGTAGTCAATGAATTGTTTATCATATGCAGCATAATCAGTCATAAGCGATTTTTTCTTAACCATGAAAGATATAAGCTGCACTAAATACTGATGAAAGAATTCAGAAAAAGGAATAGGATCGTCTAAATCGTCAACGTGATTTTTCCGAACGCTATAAAATACTTCTTTAACCGTTTCCCCGTCATAGGTTTCAAATGTTCCATTAATGATGCGGACAGGATAACCACTCTTAGGAACGAACCCCATGAAATCGGACGGAACCGCTTTCAAATTCGGTATATCGGTATTCTTAACCACTTCGCGGTCTTTAATGCTAACTAGGATAGTAGTTAGCCAGTCAATAGCTGCGTTAATGTATTGGATATATTCCAACTGTTCATCTAATATTTCGTTAGACTCTACATTAACCAGCGTAATCAATTCGCTTACTACCATAATTCCAGTACCCTTCCGCTATTACGCTTTCATTATTGCCTAAACCGTCATTAATAGATTGCAACGCATTGACTATATTCGCCGTTACGCCGGATATATCAAGGTTCATAACCCTATATACGATGTAATCAACAAGTAATGTTTCTAGTTCTGCCGGTAGTCCGCTTTCATCTTCCAGCTTCTTATAGCCAGCAGTCATTATATAATCAACGGTTATTTTCTGCTCATGATCTGCATCAAATACTATCGTTTGTAAATTCAATACATGATAGGCCTGTACGTCCGCATCATCGGCTTTGACATTTAACACACTGATACATTGACCGGGCAGCGTAATCCGTCCGGTGCCGTTATCTTCGTGCGTTGCCTGTGCCAAACTAGGGCAGTACTGACCAATAAGGGCATTTAATAAGTGATTGCCTTCGTTGTAATACTCTAACAAATGGTACGGAGTATATTGTTCCTGTGGTGTATCGCCTATTTGCATGAACGCCCTATTGATAACTTGTTTTACGTTCATATTCACCCCATATAAGAATAAAGGCGGGTCTTACCCCGCCCATAATTCAAAAATTAGCGTTCAACTGCGCCACCAGTTAATACTTGAATAGAGCCATAGTCTTTGCTGTTGAATTTAGTTTTTTCAACTGCACTATAGAACGCAATACCATTACCGGCGATGTTGCCGTAATCGTCTATTTGTTCAATGTGTTTAACTGGTCTTGCAACTGCGAAACATGCCGCTTGTTTACCCAATAATAAGTTATGGCATACATTCGCACTAGATGCGCCTGTGTTATCGCATAATACGCGTTCGTATTCATAAAGAATAACGCCGTCATATTCGCCTAATGCGCCTGTGAAAATAGGGTTTTTAGAACCGCGAATATTTGCGTTTTGTTGTGCTGCTAACCATTTTGGATCATCTTTTAAATCACGTGCCGCCCACGGGTGAATAAGCATAATGTATTTATCCATGCCGTCAACTTTAATTGGTTGTACTTTTGGCGCGTGCATCATTGCTTTGCGTTTAGCACGGGAAATAATTGTTGTTGTCAATTTATCATTTGCCGTAATGCTGGATTGCGTACCGGCTGCACCCGCAAACACTGTTTCGGTAGAAAGCGGATTATAGGAAAGTTTAGAGATTAATTTATCGTCTAACCAATCAGATAACCATTGTTTCAAAACAACTTTAATTTCTTTTAACATATCGTATTGACTTTTTTGGTCGTCCGCTTCAAAACGAGATACCGCATTACGTACTAATTGAGTTTGTACTGTGAAATCGTAAATGTTCAAAGTATCTTCGGCGCCAGATAATTTTTGTCTATTACCTTCAACGCCGGAACCTGTTAAGTTCATCATCAAGCCGAATACTACGCTATCGCCTTTTACATTTGTTAAGTCTTTATTTTGATGTACTACATTGGAACCGTCCATTGCGGTGAATTTATCAAAATAACTATCTTTTACGCCTTCGTGCCATACTTTTTTAGCCCATACTTTAGGTACTAAATTCGCTGGAATATTAACTTGGTTTCTTTGGTCTGCCATATTTTACCCCTTATAATTCGTCAAAATATTTGCGTACATCGTCCGGCAATGCATCAAGGTTGCCCGTTTGATACGCTTTCAAAATATCTTCTTCACTTACCTTGTTAGGTGTAGGAACGCCACCGTTTAACGCGCCAGCTTTTGGCAACGTTGCGGCCACCTGTAACGGGTTATTCGTAACGTCGGTATTCGTTGCCCGTTCATTTTGCAGTTCATTAACAAATTTTCTGATTGTTTCAAAATCGGCATCGGTACCTTCTCCAATATCTACGCGGTAGAACGCATCGTTTATTGGTTGTGCATCGCGCATTGTCATGCCGTTTAGCTTTTCTAATCCGCGTTGATATAGTTCCCCGAAATTTGGTAATGATTTAATTTCATTTACGAAATTTAGATTTGTTTGTCTTTGTTGGTGTACTGCTAACTGTTGATTTGTGATCGTGTATTCTGCGTTAGCTTCAAAACGAATGAAATCGTTGTATTTGTTTACATCTTCAAACATAAGACTTTCTAAATCTTCCGCCGTTAGGTTAAAGCGTTTTAATGCTTCACGGCGTACAAAGTCCCGAATATTAGATACTTCACTATCTGGCAATGTAATTGGTCTTTGTTGCGCTTCAAATTGTCTTGCGCGTTCCTCGGCCGCTTTACGTCTTGCGCGTTCCTGTGCAAGTGCCGCTTTTAGATTGTTATCGTTTGTATGGTTTTCTTCGTGTTCCGGTTCTTCTTCGTTAGTGTTCGGCGCCGCTGCATCTACTTCCGCATCATTCGCATCACTTTCGGCCGCATCATCTGTAGAGGGTTCATCTGTTACGGTTTCCGGTGTATCCGTTTCTTCGGTATGTTCTTCAACGTTCACGCCCGCGTTTTCTAAATCTTCCGGAGTGAAACCAGCATCTTCGATATTAACTAAATCTTTTTCCATATCCAATACTCCTTAGCCTTTTAACGTCATTGCCGGACGAATAAAGAAATATGGCAGTTTAACGCCGTTGCCGGGCGATAATGTATAAGCAAGCCTTTTAACGCCGTTACTTAGGGCGAAATGTATAAAAACGCCCCATTACGGAGCGTTTATTATTGTGTTGATAGTTTATATTACATAGTGCCTAAATCGTTCATAGGCGGCATAATTTGTGGTGTATTTTGAATGTTTGGTTGTTTGCCTTTCAAGGCTAACCGTTCCGCCATAATTTGTTGTGGTGAAATCTGTACGCCTAGCGTTTGTAAATACATGCTTAATGCTTCCGCTGGCATATCATCAAGCGAACCACTTACACGCAATTCTGGTAACGCTGGTTTTTCTGCTGCTTCTTGCATGCGTTTCTTAACCGTTTCTTTTTCTGGGAAATCCATGAAATCAAGGATAATATCCATAGGAATATCAACGCCGGACTTCTTAGCTTCCAATAATTGGTAAAGGTTAGCACGTCTTGCCGTTGCGCTTGCTTGGCTTGTAGTGATTACGATATCGAAATCAAAGGCAGATAGATCATATAGTACTTGTTTGATTGGGTTGCCTTCCGCATCGCGCATCAGTTGCCCTAGTGCATCGGTTAATACTTGTTCTTGCATAGGTTGATTTAAACCCGGTTTAATCTGTACAAATTCTTTTTGACCGTCGTCGCCCATAATGCGCATTGCTTTGGCTTCATTATAGAATTGAGGAATTAACCCCGGAGCGTTTTTCTCACCCCATAATAGCTTTACAATTTGGCGTTCTGCTTCTTTTGATTGCTCAAAGATACCAGCCGTTTGAACTGTTGTTACTGATTGACGTAAATCAATAGCCTTACCACTCATAGCGCCTACGCTACCGCTTAGACTTTCCGGAGTAATACCAGAAATAGCATAAAAATCATTGCTTGATTGTTGTTCAAGGCTCATATTGATATTGCTATCCATTGCTGGCGTGCCGTCTACAAAGGAAACGCCCGGCGGTAGGAATATATTCGCGCCCGGTTTTGTACTATCATTCTTGATAGTTTTCTTTAATTGTTCCGTGAATTGACCTTGCCAGAATTTAACGCCTAATGATTGTTGGTTTACAACGTGCATGCGTTGGCTTCTGTTCTTATTTAATTCGCGTTGCGCGTCTTTAATATCACGCACCACGCCAGCCGGTTCTAGTTCATCATCTACCAATTCGCCGGTATAGTAACAATATTCACGCACTAACGGGAATTTACCATGCTTATAAGGACTTTCGCCCTCTTCCAATAGAACACTATCGGCGAACGTTGCATATCTGATTTTAGTATCTGGTATGCTAGTAGGTTTCTTGCCTGTAGCCATTAATACAACAAATAGAGGGTTAGCTTCATCAATTAACCCCTCTTTTGTCATGTATACGTTCTTTTTACTGTATTCCTTATACCAATACTGCACTACACGGATTTTATTGTAGTTACTGCTATACCATAACGCTTCGCCGTCTACTGTTTCAATCACGCCGGCTTCCTGTTCGGTTTCGTCATATCTGCTTTTTAATGCGTTGATTTCGTCAACCTTTTCCGGATAGATTTGCTTTAACTTGGCAGCACTTTCCCAACTATAACGGCCAACGTATTGCGCATCGCTTAAATCGTCCTTCTTACATTCTGGATCAATGAAAGCATCAAACGGCGAAACACGTTCAATCTGAATAGTGCCGTCTAGTTTCGTATAGTCGAATTCATAGCTTACCCAGTAATTGGCTAAACCACAAATAATCTTATCGCGGAAACATTTGCCCTTATTGCGTTGATAATTCGCACGGTCTAAACAGTATTTTGTAATACCTTTAGCAACGCGGCTGATGCGGTCGTCTTCTTCACTACGTGGTAAAAAGTCCGGTTCTGTTTCGTTCTGCGATGCATAACCGCATAACAGATTAATAACCGGTCTAATTCTATTAATTGTAATTGCTGGCCGTCCAGCTTCGCGCATATTCTTTAAATCGCCGTCTTGCCATTGCTTACCTTGCATAAATGCAAAATCTTCAGCAGCAGCCTTGCGCCATTCTGACGTGGCAGCCAATGCGTTTTTTACATTCTGTTTTGCTTCGTATATATCAAAGGTTGTTTGTTCTATATCCATTACTCCACCATTTCAGAACCATAAATCATATCGTACATTTGTTCTAATTGCCATTGCGGCATTGCCTTGGCGAATTCCGCTAGTTCTGCGTCTGTATACTTCGCCGGAATAATAACGCCCTTTTCCTCACGTTCGCCGTATTCCGATTTTAAAACTTTAAAGGCGTAATCACGCAACGCCCTTTCACTCATACGCCCCATGCGCTTATATCTCCTTCGCTATCATCAACATATTTATAACCGTCATAAAATGGCTTATCTGGTTTAACTGATTTAACCGGTCTAGCCATACACATATAACGCACCGCATCATACGCATGATCTTCTTGTTTTGTATCTACATCTTCGACCTTGATTTTATCGTAGGTTAAAGCTGGCAAGGTGCGTATTAGATGTACGCAATTACTAAATATCTTTAGCTTACCTTCTTTTAATCGTTGATGTACTTGCATAAGTCCGGCTAGTCTATCGTTATCAGCACGCACCCAATACACGCCTTCCGTTGCGAATATTTCCGCAATCGTTGGCCCGTCGTGGCCTGTACGTTGCCATATAGCCGGGTCTGCCACTCCTTGATAGTCTTTTAAATGTTCTATCTTTTGTGCCACTTCCCTTGCCGTTTCCTGTGTACCAGTATCCGGCATGCCCGGCTTGCAACCGTAAAACTCACCAGTAATATATAAAACGTCGTCATAATCAACGGCAGCCGAATAAACTGCATACGGTTTCGTATAACCCCAGTCCATTGAACGATACCGTTGCCAATGATGCGGTATTTCAAATGGTTCTATTACATGCTTATCGTTACGGAATTCTGTAAATACTTGACCCTCGAATATGTTCCAGTCGCCGTCTAGATATGCCTTACGTAGCTTTTCCGGTAACGTGTTAAGTGCATCTATATAAGACTGTGATAGATGCGGGTTATCGCTTGCCCTTGCTTGAATGTACGCTATCTTATCCGCGAACGGTTGCATTTCTTTTGTGAAATTTCTATCAATGAATAAATCCTTAACCCACATATGGCCCTTGCCGCCCGGGTTAGTTGCAGCGATTAACTTTGTATCGCTTATCCCAGTCCAACGGAGCCGCATGCGCAAGAAATCGAACACGTCGCGACTATTCAAGGTTAATTCATCAATAGCAATGGCAGCGAATTCACTAGAAAGATATTTACTAGGTTTATCAAGATTACGGAAACATATCACGCCGCCACCTAATTCATCATTTAATGTGAATTCATGATTACTTTCCTTATAGCTTCCTAACCATTCCGGAAACTCCATTTTGATTTTGGATATTTGACGATCATCAAGGCTTGGATAATCCTCACAGAATAACCCAACACGTATGCCCTTAATTCCTGTTTTGATAAACCAATCGATAAGTAGCCATATCAAACCCCAGCGGAGTATATACGATTTACCACCACCAGCAGCGCCGCCATATAGTGTATATATGTTTTGCTTTACCGCCCGCAAGAATTCCTTTTGCTTAGGCGTTGGCCGTATCACATCGCGAAACAGATTTGTTTTACTCATCTGGCTCACTCAGTTCATTATTATCAATAACCAACTTAACGGCGCTTTCGGTTGTAATTTCCTGTTGTATCTTATCGCGCCATTCTTTAGAACGTCGATTTTTAAGCCAGAAAATCATAGCCGTTGTATTTCCTTCAAGTGCAGCTTTGTAAAGTGCATTTTCAACTTGTATGTCTGCTTCGTCCTTGCCTATTTTTAGGGCGTTCGATATTTTGGGCGACTTCTTACGCCATTCCCATAAGGTAGAAACTGCTATTTCCATATTGCTGGCAATCTGTTCATTTGTTAAACCATTACGCGCCCAACCTTGTAAAAGCAAAATCTTCTCTTCTGCTTCCCAATCTGTATATGTTGTTTTCGCCATTGTTTCACCCCCTATCGTAGTATGTTGTTATCTTTACTTTTCATTCTGCCATGTGATCGTTGGCATATTCCCGCGTGCTGCTTGCTGGCGTGTTGGCTAGTGCAATATGTTTGACATAATCCGTCATAGTATATTTCGTTGGCCGTGCATTGGCCTTTCTTATTATTAAGACATTTCGATTTTGTACATATGATATTCACTAGCTTTTCACCACCTAACAAAACTTTTTTGAAAAATTTTTAATTTCCTTATTGACTACTTGCGGAAACGCAAGTATAATAAAGCCATAAGATACATCACATAACGCAATTAAACTAAAAGGAGAAATCAAAATGCAAATGACTATTCAAGAAATTAAAAACGCGATCAGATACAACGAACTAAACAGTATCGAAACATTACAAGCAGCATATACCGGAATTAAACACAATAACGACGGTATAATTCAAACACTAGGTTATGACGATTTAAGCAACATTGTTATGATGCTTCGTTATCTAGCTGAGAAATGCGAACTACTACGCCGCCGCACTAATTCGATATATGATGCGTTCGCTGCATTTAACCTACGCGAAACAATATTCGATACCATAGACGAATATCAAAAAGAAATGAATAACCAAATACGCCAAATATTATCCGCTAGAAAATAGCGGCTTTTTTTAATTACTCAAAACCGAACACGCCGCACTAAAAGATCACTGGAAACTATGAAAGGTGATATCTCTTAAAACAAAAAAATGTGCATTATGTTCAGTTTTCAATAATCAAATGTTACTTTTATACAAAAAATGAGATATATCGCCGTGGATATACCTCATATTCTTATAATTTTATTCATTTTTGTTGTATTAAACACTCAAAACCGGAGCCATACCGCCGCACTCTTAACGGCGTAGGCCTATGGCCTAGTTCCTAGGAAACCGAACGGCCCCAGTTTTCAATGTTTGATATGTGTACTCTAAACCAATACCGATATGTATCACATGAAATTAGGTTTATTATGCTTATTGTTGTTGTGCTTGGTAGTACATATTTATATTGATAGGATTGTTATCAATGGCATTGTGTATATTTGAAAGGAATTCTTTTTATCGGTATCGGTTTACAATACACAATAGGGGAACGGCCCAAAGTTCCCCTGTGCATTGTGTTCATATAGGAGAATTACGCCAATGACCTTTTAAGCATCATTTGACAATATAATTATACTATATATGGCGTTTCCGTATTATTCCGATGTAGTTCGGTGTAGTCCGACTTGTACCGTTTTAGCAGTATATATACTAGGGTAATACGTTTCATGTAAAAATTTCCCTACTTCAATAAGGCCTAGCGTTTTTAATTCGCTGGATTGCGTTTTTTCTAAATCCGTAAAACTTTTAGCATATTTTGCGCTTTCCCCGTCGATGTACTCACGCATTAATAATATATTAGTTTTCCCTATGGTGCATTTGTTGATGATATCCGCCGCCGTTTCCCGTTCATCAATTAATGCGCCTATTTCTTCTTTTACGGCATCACGTTTACTTTCAAGCCGTACAATTTGCCGGTCTAACCCGCCCGGCGTTCCGCCACCGCTTAACCGTTCCTTGCTATAATCAATGGCCCCTATCGTCGTTACATCTGACTGTAAACGCTTTAGATCTTCTTTCAATGATTTGATTTTCATTGATATTAATTTAATCGGTTCTAGGAATTCCTTGCCTATCTCTCTATATTCTTTATCCGTCATTTATTCCCCCGTATGGTTCATTACCGTAAATTCTTAACCGTTTCCCTTAACATGTTTAAATAATCCTGTAAATTAACTTTGATTGCATCGTTTACAAGCTGGATATTATCAGTTGTTACATAATGCGCCAGCAGCATTTTATACATTGCATCTTTGGTAGGTATGAATATCGCAATCATTGTACTTACAAAAAACACGCCAAACAATACAAACACCTTTTTCTTATTGGCTTTTAATACCTCTCTAATTTCATCATCAATAAGATAAAAACAGCCAGCCGCACCAATCAATAACGTAGATATCATGAAAATTCCTTGATTAAATGCATCGATATTATGTAACAACTCAATCAAATACAAATACATCGGATCAATAATAGGCATTACACATTTCCCCTTTCGCCTATTTGTATCAAAGGGGCGTTTATATCGCCCCTTATCCACTACATCGTAAATACTGATACTAATTTTATTAATGCTATTACTAACGAAAACAACAATGCAGCATCAAATAATAATTTAATCATGGTTATTTTCCCGTGCTTCCAATACCACCGCTACCGCGCACCGTTTCGGTTAATTGTGCAACCTCTAACAACTTTAATGCGCCAACTGGTACCATAATTCCCTGTACTAATCTATCGCCCTTTTGGATTAAATACGGTGTATCGCTGGTATTGTGTAGAATTGCTTTAATTTCGCCCCTATAGTCCGCATCAATCACCCCGACTGAATTCGGAATAATTAACGGCGTTTTGCTCATGCTAGATCGTGGCGCCAACATTAACATATACCCCTTTGGAACTTCCACCGCTAAACCTAGCGTTACATATTGCGTTTGATGCGGTTCTATTACTACGCTTTCCGGCTGGTAAAAATCCATGCCAGCAGCATCTACGCTGCCAACTTTTGGCAATAATACACCCGGCATGCATCGCTTAACCTTGATAACGTCCGCATTATATCGTTTATATCCAAATATGCGTTTAATCCTGTTTAGTAGTTCCATTTATTGCCCCTCATTTCAATAACGCTTCCAATACTTTATTTTTTCTATCCATAATCCGGATTTCTGCCCTTGGGTTATCTTTATCAATACCAGCGATGCAGCTATTACCATATGAACAGATCCATTTATCATCGTCGATAATACCGGCTTTCGTTAATATATCGCTTGTTGCTTGTAGCAATCCGATTAAATCCGGCCAACTTCTTTTATTTGGTAAATAGTATTTACATTCAACAACGATGATGCCGGATATATGCAGCTTCTTCCCAGCCAGTTGCCACATACAAGCATCTTCATAATTCTTATAGGCTTCTGACGGTATTATAATAGGCTTTCCGTTTCTGGATATAATACGCCCGCTATTCTTTTTAGTTGCTGGCCGTCCTTTTAATGTAATATCAATCACGCTCATAAGGAACCACCGTTAACATTTCCGCTAACTCAACTCTTTCGCAATCAATTTCTTCAATTCCCATTTCACCGTTATTACTACTCCAGCTAGTCAAACCGCCGCTATAATAGCGAACCTTTCCGGCTTTATAGCCAGCAAAATACCGTTTTAATTTCATTACATTTGTTTGTACAACTATCCGCGTATCAACCAATACCTTTTCCCATTCCACAATGCCCAGCAACGATGCAATAGAATATTTACGGATATTAGGGTTTAACCCCAGTACCTTGCATGGAATTCTTGGGGTATGATCGCGTACTTTGAAATTACCACCGTTTTCAATAAATGTAGGATTTACAAAGAACGCATAAACGCCTTCAATCTTAATATCTCGATAACCTTCGTTATACATTTCTTGTAATAACCATTTTTGCTCATTCTTCATCGTATAATTCCCCTTTTATAATAATTTCTTTCAGTTGCTGCCGTACGTTGTAAATGTACGCTTCAACCGTTCCATTAAATGCTTCCATTACCATTTTTGAAAGCACTTGCCGCAATCGTTTCGTTTTGCCGTCCTTATGATATTTATATTCAAGCGTAACTAAAAATCTATCTTGCGTTACCTTTGGTTTTAAAATCATGTTTTCAATAACCAACGTTAATGCGCTGGCTAGTTGCTCACATGTAAAAACTCTACCGTTTCCCATATCTACCTTTACATTCATTTATCAATTCCCCTTTGATATTCATAGATAATTTCATTCTTAGGCGCATTTATTAGCATGATAATGCTAATGCTATGATGTGCCGGTGATTTTGTATGCTCACCCGTTTCACTTATAAATTTAATGCGCTTAGTTGGTACATATACGCTTATATTTGTCTTGCTAAATAATTTATGCCTTTGTACCCCCCCAGTGCATCTATAGGCAGTACCAGTGTACACGGGCGCCCCGTTTCAATACACCGCGCTATAATTTCATCTTTGTTACTATACGGCGGGTTAGTGATTAAGTAATCAAATTCATAATCTTTAGTTAAAAAATCATTGATGCCGTATATAGCTAATGGATCATAATCGCGTGTAACAATTTTTGTAAAATTGCTTTTATCTGTATCGAACGGCAATAAAATTTTATCGCCAGCCTTTGGCGGGAATACATTAAGCATTGTTTGAACCGTTTCTATAGGCGTATACCATTCATCGCTTTTAATGCCTTTTATTAATGCTTGTTTCATCGCTTACACCTTTCAAGATTTACCCCAGCAGCTAACAAGCGGTTTCTAACAAATGTATACGATACGCCGTATATACCAGCAATTTGCCGCACGCTCAAACCTTTCTCACGCAAGGCGGCCAGCGCACTCGCTTCAATTTCTT